>SDBV01003883.1_pt1 | contig 21731 bp, 18 predicted proteins | sample 2277081 | NCBI WGS metagenome assembly SDBV01 (sample SAMN10402039, study PRJNA504765) | marine sediment metagenome | isolation source: marine sediment core GS10_PC15, 223 cmbsf | place: Arctic Ocean: Southern Knipovich Ridge | collected 2010 | reverse complement strand
CGAGGTCGAGCACATCCTCTGCCGGCTCGCCCAGCTATCGCGAGCCGTCGGCATCCACCTGCTGGTGGCCACCCAGCGGCCGTCGGTCGATGTCGTCACCGGCCTCATCAAGGCCAACTTCCCGACCCGCATCAGCTTCGCGGTCACCTCTCAGGTGGATTCAAGGACGATTCTCGACGGCGTCGGCGCCGAGAAGCTGCTTGGACGCGGCGACATGCTCTACATGCCGACCGAGGCGGGTAAGCCGAGACGGCTCCAGGGCTCTTTCGTATCCGACGCCGAGACCGAACGACTCGTCTACTTCTGGGGCAGCCAGCAGCACGACGCGTCGGCGCCGATGCGGATCGAGGAAGCGCTGCAGGCCTCGGCGACCAAGAGTCGCAAGGTACCGAAAGACGCCCTGCTGGAGGAGGCGCTGCAGCTCGCTCAGGAGCATGACCAGATATCGACGTCTTTCCTGCAGCGCCGACTCCAGATCGGCTACCCCAGGGCCGCTCGGCTCAAGGAGCAAGTCGACGACGAGTTGGCAAAGCTGGATGAGGTCCCCGCCATCGCCGAAGACGCGGTCATTGACGACAAAGCCATCACCGATGACGACCTCGTCGAAGACTTCCCCCCGGACGAAGACCCCCGGATAGAGGACATAGAGCTCGAGGAAGACTAGCGCCGCCCGCTAGACCCGCTGTCTTTTTCGGGATTTGCCACCACTCAATCTGCGTCCAGCGATTCACCCATGATTCGTGTCACCCCATCCCCCTCTATCCCCCTTCCCCTCGAAGGGGAAGGGGCAAAGTATCTCTCTATGCTGCTCGCGTGAGGTTACACCTCACGCTCCAACGTCAGGGGCTTCGCACACCGATACCCTCTCCGCCAGAATCGAGCCATCTCCCCAACCAGGAAAATGCTTCCGCACCGCTATCTACTGATGGCCACGTCTCCGCCGTCCGGCGCACTCAACGCGAAGCGCTCAACTGGCAAGCGCGAGCCGCAGGCGAGCGCGCAGCCAAGGAAATATCTATCCCCCTCTCCTTCGAAAGGAGAGGGGGATAAAGAGGGTGAGGTTGGAACAATCAACGTCACCTGATTACCGGCGTGAAGCCTGTCGCCGTGGTGGCTACTCCTTCTCTCCTGAACCAGGAGAGAGCGGCGGTGCCTCTCAGCAGCCGGGCTCTCCCGGATGCCCGCAACACATCTGCCTCTTCCACGTCTTCGCGGCGTTGTTCCTGAGGACCAGAAACAGCTTTCGGCGAAACGGCATCGGAACTGACATATTGGTCAGGAAAGCACTCAGCCTGGGCATCTGCGCAGACCCCCGTCCTATTCCCCGCTGGACTTGCCGCCGCCTCTGAACCGCTTCAGTATCACCCGACGGTAGAACTCGCCGAGCCCACGGCCGTGTTTGGCCATCCGTTGCTTCTTCTTGCGAAGCTTCTCGTCGCGCCGGTCGGATCTCTCCCCGGCGCCGCCGCCGGACCCGTCGTCCATGACCTTGCCCTAGCCGGCGCCCACCTTACGGTAGACTTCCTCGGTGGCCCGCGCCGCTTTGTCCCAGGAGAAGCCCTTGGCTCGCTCGATGCCGCGCCGCACCATTTCTTCCCGCAGATGGCCATCGGTCAACACCCGCCGCATCGCCCGCACCCAGCCGCCGGTCTCGTGGGGGCTTACCAGTATCCCGGCATCGCCGACGACCTCCGGCAGTGAGGATGTGTCCGAGGTCACCACCGGGCAGCCACTGCACATCGCCTCCAGCGGTGGCAGGCCGAAACCTTCGTAGTACGAAGGGTAGGCGAGCAACGCCGCGGCGCGATAGAAGTCGGCCAGCTTCTTTTCGGGAACGTAGTCGTGGAAGGTGACTTCGCCGTGCAAACCGAGCCGGTCGACGATTCGCTCGGTGGCCCGCCGGTAGCGTACGCTGCGGCCGGCCGAACCGACCTTGACCAGTTTCAGATTCGGCAGCTCCTTCTTCAACTCGGCGAACGCTTCGAGAAGCCGTACCAGGTTCTTGCGCGGCCTCTCCGAGCCGACGTAGAGCACGTACGGTTCGTCAAGCGGGCGGTGGCCGTTGGACATGAAGACGCCGTGGTCGACGCCGTTGTAGATCGGCGTGATCCGTGCCTCTGCTATCCCGAGATACCGCACCAGGTCGTTGGCGGTGTGCCTCGAGGTGGCGATGATGTGGTCGGCCCGCTTCAGGACGATCGTGTCGAGCCGAAGCAGCATCCGCTCCGCCAACGACTCCCGGTCAAAGGGGAAACGAAAGCGGATCAGGTCGTGAACGGTAACGATGAATGGCCGGCGGCGGACAACGGCGTACCGGGCGAAGTTCTGATTGGGCAGGTGAATGACGTCAGGCTCACGGGTGACCAGACTGGTCAGACGGTAGGCGGCGCCCGCCGACAAGTACCGTCGACTCTCGATCCGCCTGACGGGCAACCTTTTGGCGATTTCCTGGCTGTACTTGTCGACGCCCGCCAACTCGTTGGTCACCAGCATGGTCGGCATTCCTCAAGCATAGTTTGGCCAACGCGAAATGTCAAAACCGGCAGGCGGCGGAAACCAGCCGGTCACACCGGCGGACGTCGCAACTCAATGATTCGGTCGCGCAACAGCGCCGCCCGCTCGAACTCCAGCCCCCGCGCCGCCCCCTTCATTTGCGATTCCAGATCCTTGATCAGCCGGGCGACTTCCTCCTTGGAAGCGGGAGTCGCCGCGTATCCCCGGTGCGGCTCGGCAACCGCCCGCAAACGCTCGGTAATATCCTTGATCGCCTTCCGTATCCCCTGTGGCGTGATACCACGCTCCCGGTTGTAGTCCTCCTGGATCTTGCGGCGACGTCTCGTCTCGTCGATCGCCGCCTGCATCGACCGCGTCACCGTGTCGGCGTACATGATCGCCCGCCCGTCGACGTGGCGGGCGGCCCGTCCCATCGTTTGAATCAGCGCGCCCTGGGACCGCAGGTAGCCCTCCTTATCGGCGTCGAGGATGGCCACCAGGCTGACCTCGGGCAGGTCGAGTCCTTCACGCAGCAGGTTGATACCGACGACGACGTCGTAGACGCCGAGCCGGAAGTCCCGCAGTATCTCCACCCGTTCCAGCGTCTCGATTTCGGAATGCAGGTAGTGCGTCTTGATGCCGAGTTCCAGCAGGTAGTCCGCCAGTTCCTCGGCCATCTTCTTGGTGAGCGTCGTCACCAGGCAACGCTCATGGCGACCGACCCGATCCCGAATCTGCTCGAGCAGGTCATCGATCTGTCCTTTGGTCGGCTTGACCTCGACAATCGGTTCGAGCAGGCCGGTCGGCCGCACCAGTTGCTCGACCGTCTGCCGGGAGTGTTCGTGTTCGTAGGGACCCGGCGTCGCCGAAACATAGATGGCCTGGCCGACCCGCGCCTCGAATTCGGTGAAGTTGAGCGGCCGGTTGTCCAGCGCCGAAGGCAGCCGGAAACCGTACTCGACGAGGACTTCCTTGCGCGCCCGGTCACCGTGGTACATTCCCCGTATCTGAGGCAACGACATGTGCGATTCGTCGACAAAGAGCAGGAAATCCTCCGGGAAGTAGTCGAGCAGCGTCCACGGCGTACTCCCCGCCGCCCGCTGCGCCAGGTGCCGCGAGTAATTCTCGACGCCGCCGCAGTAGCCCGCCTCGCGCAGCATCTCCAGGTCGTAGTTGGTCCGCGCTTCGAGACGGGCGGCTTCGAGCACCTTGTCCTCCTCCCTCAGTTCCTTGAGACGCTCCTCCAGTTCCTGCTCGATATCGGCGATCGCCAGGTTCAGCTTTTCTTGGGAAGTGACGAAGTGCTTCGCCGGGTAGATGTCGATCGATTCCATCTCGGTGAGAACCTCGCCGGTCAACGGGTCCATCTGGACTATCCGCTCGACCTCGTCGCCGAAGAACTCGACCCGTATCGCCATCTCTTCGTAGGACGGCACTATCTCCAGGGTATCGCCACGGATACGGAACCGCCCACGAGTACACTCGTAGTCGTTTCGTTCGTACTGCATGTCGACCAGCCTGTGCAGTACCCGCTGCCGGTTCTGGTGTTCACCCCTTCTGAAGTTGAGAACGAAGCCCCGGTATTCCTCGGGCTCCCCGAGGCCGTAGATACACGACACCGAAGCCACGATCAGGACGTCGCGCCGCTCGAACAGGGCGCGTGTCGCCGCGTGACGCAGCTTGTCGATCTCCTCGTTGATGTCAGCCTCTTTCTCGATGTAGGTATCCGTCCTCGGCAGGTAGGCCTCCGGCTGGTAGTAGTCGTAGTAGCTGACGAAATATTCGACGGCGTTGTTCGGCAGGAACTCGCGGAACTCGGAGTAAAGCTGGGCGGCCAGCGTCTTGTTGTGGCACATGACCAGTGTCGGTCGCTGGACGCGAGCGACGATGTTGGCCATGGTGAATGTCTTGCCGCTGCCGGTGACGCCGAGCAGCGTCTGCTTCTCGAAGCCCTGTTCCAGCCCGGCAACCAGTTCGTCGACCGCCTCCGGCTGGTCGCCCATCATCCCGAAATCGGATACTATCTCAAACTGCGCCATAGCCCATCGCCAGTAAACTCAATGACAGGACCCCCCAGGCAGACTACGGCAACGCCTTCGCCAGCTTCGCCTCGATCTGCGCCTCGCTCATCGCGCCGAGGGCAATCGACCGGATCGTGCCCTCTCCGTCAATGAAGAAGCTGGTCGGAATGATATCCACCCGGTAGTCGCGGGCAACCTCGCCGGTGGTATCGATGACGAACGTCCAGGTGAAGCCCCCCGCCTCGGTGAACTCACGCACCTCGGCGACCGTCTCGTCGAGGTCGATGCCGATTATGGTCACCCCCCAATCTCCATACCGCTCGTGAATCTTCTGGATATCCGGCATCTCCACCCGGCACGGCCCGCACCAGCTCGCCCAGAAGTTGAGGAAGACCGTCTGGCCGCGCAGGTCGCGCAGACGGACCGTGTTCCCGTCGATATCCTCAAGGCTGAAGTCGGGTGCCGGACGCCCGACCCCGGCGGCCTGAGTCGGCGTGCACGCCGCCAGCGCCGGCAACAGCAACACCGCAACAATCGCCAGCGCCAGTACCACTCGCACCGGCACCCGTCGCCTGATCATGGACAATGACATCCGCGACGTCATCCGAGACAACACACTCATGGCCTCCCCCTCACTCTTCCTCTCCGCCCGATTCGTCGTTAGATCCCACCGGTGAGTATCTTCGCTTCGACGAACCAATAGTATATTATGTACCCCCCGGCGATTACCAGCAGCAACCCGCTGTAGCGGGCGATCACCGGTACCGCCCGATGCAGCCAGCGGTTGACCGTTTCCCGAAACAGCACCAGGCCGACGGTCACAACCAGGATCACCAGCCCCATCCCCAGCGAGAAGCTGACGAACTGCAGCACTCCGGATAGGAAGCCCCCGGTCGTCACCGCGCTGCTCACCACCAGCAGAAAGATCGGCAGCGTGCAACTCAGGGCGGCGATCGCATAGGCGACCCCGAACACGAAGAAGCCGCGCAAGCTCGGACCGGTCGCCCCGCCGAGGCGGTTCGCCAGTCGTGCCGGCAGGCTGCTGTAGAGCCTGCCGCCGGCAACCATGTAGACACCCAGTATCATCAGCAGCACGCCGATCGCCACCGCCACCCAGGGCACGAATTCCATGAGGAACGAGCCACCCCACGAGAGAACCGTCCCGGTCACCCCGAAGAGCAGGATGAAGCCGGAGGTAACGATCACGCTCATCACCAGCGCCCGGCCGACGCGGCGCCGCCTCGGACGGCTGTCGTCGCCACTTCCAACATAGAGCGAGGCGTAAGCCGGCAGCATGATGACGCCGCACGGACTGACCGCGGTCAGCATCCCCGCCCCGAAAGCGTAGCCGAACGGCAGCAACCTCGCCAGGTCGAAAACGTAGCGCTCCAGTGGCACCAGCACCACCAGCGCGGCAATCCCCCCGGCCACCGCCACCGCGACCACCCATTCCCAGCGAAGCCATCGCCGGCGCTGCCCGGCACTCTCGTCAACTCTTCCCATTACCTTCAGTATAGGCCCTCGCCCGCCCCGCCTTCAATCCGTCATGCGACGGCCAGGACAATGCCCTCCTTCCCGACCGGGCTCACATTCCGTCCAAGGGCTCGCCGGTTCACGATTCTTGGTCATTCGCGCCACCATCTTGCACCGGCCCGGTCTTATTCCCGGTGGAGGCCGCCGCTAGAATGGAACGGTAGCCGGTGGCGAAACGCGGCCCGTCACCCGGTGCACTGATGGAGGAAGAGCGATTGCTCCAGTCAATAACACGCCTCGGTTCGCCAGCGGTGCCGGGCACACCGCCGGTATCCGGCGGCGCCGTCGTCCGGGCCCCCGTCCCGGTCGTCCGGGCCGACGGCATCTCCAAGTACTACCGCGATTTCATGGCGGTCGGCGACCTCGATCTGGAAGTCACCGAAGGAGAAATACTGGGCATCATCGGCCACAATGGGGCGGGCAAGACAACGATACTGAAGATGCTCACCGGACTGGTCGCGCCGACCGCCGGGACGATCGAGATCATGGGGCTGGACATCGCCCGCCACGGCCGTCGCATCAAGAGCCAGCTCGGCTATCTGCCTGAAGAGAGCCCCTTCTACGAAAACATGACGGTCGTCGAATACCTGATGTTCTTTTCGGCCCTGTACCAAATGCCGGCCGACCTCGCCCGGCAGCGGATCGACGATCTGCTCTTTGCCCTCAAGCTGTCCAGCGACGGCAAGCTGACCGGCGAACTGTCCAAAGGAATGAAGCGCAAGGCGGCAATCGCCCGCACGCTGCTTCACGACCCTCAGCTGTTGATACTCGACGAACCCAACTCCGGCCTCGACCCACTGACCTCGTTCTTCATCATCGACTACCTGCGTGACCTCAAGAAGCAGGGCAAGACGATCATCCTCAGCGCCCACAACCTCTTCCACATCGAGTACATTTGCGACCGGGTGGCAATTCTCAAGGAAGGCCGGCTGATTGTCTGCGATTCGATGGACGCCATCCGGCAGACCCTCGGTGACCGGCAGTACGAGATTACCTTCCGGGCAGACGAGACGCTCGACTTCGAGCGATCGGGCGACAACTATGTGTTTCGGTCGGCGGACGTCGGCGAGATAGCCGGGGTGCTGCGACAGATCTCCGACCACGATTGGGACCTGGTCGACCTGGCGATCCGCCAATCAGCCCTTGAGGAAATCTACGTGCATTTGATGAATGGCGACACGGTCACGGCGACCGCCGACGCGGTCCCAACCGGTTGACCGGTGACACTACCAGGACAGGCGTTGTCTCGACGATGAGGAACACGCTGACAATCGCCAGGCGCGAGGTCTTCCGGCTGCGAACCAGATTCCGCGGCCGGTCGCGGGTCGTCATCCTGATCATTATCGCCGCCGCCGCGGTGCTATCCTATTTCGCTTCGCAGCAGGGCCTGATGGTCGCCCGCGACTTCTACTCCGCCGGCCGGGGCCCGGGCGCACCGGAGATCTCTGATCCACGCTTCCGGGTACTCGAAACCGACGCCGCCAACGGCAGGCAGCTATTGGTTGACGGCGTCATCGATGTCTACGTCGACGAGAGCCAAGTCCTCTGGCGCGAGGACCAGCGCTCCCAAAGCGCTGCGGGGACACTCAAACAGTACCTCGAAGATGGGGAACTGGCCCGCATCGCCGACGAGTACGAGATCGACGACGCCTTCCCGCTACGCGTTGAGATCCACCACGTCGCCACTCCGGACGAGGCCGCCGCAGGTGACGCCGTCTCGATCTGGAACGCCCTCAGCTCTCCGGCGTCGGCGGCGGTAGCGCCCGCAGATACCACCCCGGCCCCGGTGGAGGCGGCCCCCACCTTCGGCAGTTCTCCAACACCAACCATCACGGATGCCAGCGGCAGCAGCAGCAGCGACACAGTCCGCGAACAGCTCGACGGGATCCAGAACGGCGGCGGCTTACCTGAGTTCAAGGTAGAGTTCGTCTCCGACAACGAGATCATCGTGCCTTCGCTGATGAACCCGCCGATGCCGCTCTCCCAGATCATTCTCGCCTTCCTCTATGTGGTGCCGATCTTCTTCGTCAGCATCTTCTTCACCTCGAGCTTCATGGAGGAGAAGCTGAACCGGAAACTCAATGTCTTGCTCTCGGCGCCGGTGACACCGCTCCAGATCATCGCCGGCAAGATGCTGCCCTATCTCGGCTATTCGCTGGTGAGCATCATCGCGATCACGCTCGCCCTCGGCGGCGACATCTTGCTGGCAGTGGTGATCTTCGTGCCGATCGTGCTCTTCATCTTCTCGCTCTACCTCATGGTCGCCCTGCTCTACCGCACCTTCAAGGACCAGACGTTCTTCTCGCTGCTGGCGGTGACACTGATAACCGTCTACCTGGTGTTCCCCTCGATGTTCTCCGGAATCAGTGAGTTGAGCCACATTTCGCCGTTACACCTCGCCATTCAGATGTACAAGGGCGAGACCTTCGGCCTTTCCGAGTACCTGCTGGCGACTGCACCGATGTACCTGATGTTCGGCGTCGGCCTCTTCATCGGGGTGCGCATCTTCAACGAGGAGTTCCTGATGGGCTTCCGGCCGTTGCACCGCAAGCTCGGCGATGCGGTGCTGCTGACGATCAACCGCCAGCGGCTGCATTTTTCGATACTGTTGCTCAGCCTGTTTCTGATTCCGGCGGTCTTCATGGTGCAACTCGCCAGCCTCGTCATCGCCTTCAATCTGCCAACACGATTCGCCATTGTCGTCGCCCTGACAATCTCGGTCGTCGTCGAGGAAATCGCCAAGTCGGCGGGAATCGTCATCCTCATTCAGAACCGGATCGCCCTCTCGATGCGAAAGGTGGTCAGTCTCTCGGCAGCGTCGGCGCTGGGCTTCTTCGTCGGCGAGAAGTTCCTGCTCTGGGTAGCTCTGCGGGTCATTCCCCAGTCCACCTTCACGGACGCCATCTTCGGCACCGGCTTGCTGATCGTACCGCTTCTGGCGCACTTCTTCTTCACCGCCATGGTCTGCCTGCTCGCCGCCCGCTTCGGCACAAAATCCTACGTGATGGCAATTGCCGGCGGGTCACTACTGCACATCCTCTACAATCTGCTGGTCGCAGGGGTGCTGACATGAACACTTTCTTTGTCCTCGTCGTCCGCGAACTGCGGTCGCTCACGCGGGAGAAAACGATCATCCTGGCGATCGTCATCCAGCTCTTCATCGCGTCCTTTTCGTCAGTGATCGTCACCGGACTGATGGCCTTCTACGACCCGGACTCGATTGGCCAGAACGCCGGGACAGCCGTCACCATCGGCGTCGTCGACGACTCCGGCGGGCCGCTGACGATGATCCTCAAAGAGCGGCAGCTAGGCGTCAAGCGGATGGCCCGGATCGCCCAGGCCGAAGAGGCGTTTCAGTCAGGTGAGGTCGACGCCGTCATGATCGTCCCCAGGAACGACGGCGCCGTCACCGACATGCAGTTACTGCTGCCGGAGCAAGACTCAAGATCAACCGTCATCATGATGATTCTCAAGGAACCACTCAAGGACTACGAGAACTTCCTGCGCAACCGCAACGGCGTAACGATGAAATACACTGAGGTCAAGCTGCAGCCGAACACCAGTTACGAGTTTCTCTATTCGCTGATCCTGCCGATACTGATGTTCTTCCCCGCCCTGCTCGCCGGCAGCATCGTCATCGACACTGTCTCCGAGGAGTTGGAGCACAAGACGCTCGACACGCTGCGCACTACACCGGTGTCGCTCCACCAGATATTGGGCGCCAAGGTGGCCGCTGCGGTGGTGACGATCGTCATCCAGTCTACCGCCTGGCTGTTCCTGTTGCGGCTCAATGGTCTACAGATACAGAACCTGGGGCTGGTACTGTTGCTCTGCCTCGCTGTCGGCACGCTGGTCGCCGTCGGCGCCGCCCTGGTATCCCTCTACTTCAAGGACCGCGAGCGGGCACAGTTCACCTACTCGATGGGGGTCGTCGCCGTCGTCGGGCTGAGCTACGCGTTTGGCTCATCGCCACTCACACTGATCGCCGGACTGGCGGCTGGCGACAGCCAGGCAGGACCGGCTGACCTGGCGCTCTACGCAGGGGTGTTGGTCCTTGCCGGTGCGGTCTTCTTCCGCTGGGCGGGCCGGCTACTGGCCACCCAGAGCCTTCGCTGAAGTCGGCCCTTTGTTGCCGCCGCTGCCCCTGTGCTACTATTCCAGCAAAGATGCGGAGCAACCGACCGCTCCGGAAAGGCACAACCAATGATCAGGCTGACTGCGGAGCAGGCCACCGACTACTACCGGCGAAGCTACAACGCCGTGGACGGCCTGTGGTTCATGAAGGTGGAAGAGGCCTTTGACTTCAAGACGGCGCTCGCCGCCGACATCGCCGTCTGGCGGGTACTTCCCAAGATACAGGCGCGCAAGCTCAAGGAGTTGACAAAGCTGGGCAACGGCCTCGAGGCCCTGCGCGAGGCACTGGACACCAAACTGGCACTGGAAGAATCCGCCTACCGCATTGAAGCAAACGGAGACGACGGCGCCTTCACGCTGACCATCGAGGACTGCCCCTGGCTGGAGGTGATGTCGCGGACGGGTCGCAGCCACCTCGCGGGAGAGATTGGCAAGAGTGTCTGCGCCGGCGAATACGTCGTCTGGGCGTCCGAGTTCGGCGCCGACATTCGGGTGGAGTCGGACGGCCGCATCTGCGAGAACGACGCCCCGGCTTGCCGGATAAGATTCAGCCGCGCTGGGTCGCCTTCAGGCTAACAGCGACACCAGGTTGGAGCCACCGGCGAGAAGAAGCTCCGGCGACTCTAGCGCGCCTGCCGCAGCACGCTGCTCACTTTGGAGAGAATCTGCCGACTCGTCGCCGGCTTGCTGATGAAGGCGTCCGCTTCGGTGCGCAACTGACGGAAGACGGCGGCGTCGATCGGTTCCGCCTTGGCGGTGAAGTAGATCACCTGTATCGCCGGGGCGACCTCGCGGACCCTCCGGCAGACCTCGCGGCCGTCCAGCCCCGGCATCATCAGGTCGAGCAGAATGACGTCCGGCGTCCGCTGATCGACCAGTTCGAGCGCCGTCAGACCGTCTTGCGCCGTCGAGACCTCGTAGCCTTCTTTCTCGAGGACGCGGCGCAGCCCGTTACACAGGTGGCGTTCGTCGTCGACTACCAGCACGTAGGCACTGTCTGCTACCATAACTGCCTCCCTTAGTAGAATTCCGCTAGTTCCGTTTGCCGCGAGTCTTGCCGGCCAGCGTCCGCCGTGTCCGCGGCTTGCCCAGCGGCAATTCCACATTGAATGTGACGCCGCCCATTTCGTTGTTCTCCACAGATATCAGCCCGTTGTGCGCAGTGACGATACCGTAGCAGGTACTGAGACCAAGTCCCGTGCCCTTGTCGGCCTGTTTCGTCGTGAAGAACGGGTAGAACACCTGATTGATGAGTTCCTCCGGTATCCCGGTGCCGTCGTCGGTGACCGCTATCCTGGCCCAGTCGCCCTTGACCCGCGAGGACACGCGGATGAGATGCCCGTCGCCTTGCGCCAGGGCTTCCTCGGCGTTGAGGATGAGATTGACGAAGAGTTGGGTCAACTGCGACACGTCGCCGTAAACGTGGAGCGGCCCGTCGGCGAGGTCATCCTCAACCGTGATGTTGACCACCCTCTGTTCATAGCGGCGCATGTCGAGCACCTTGCGAATTACGCGGTGGACGTCGATCCGGCGACTGCCCGAAGGCGTCCGCCGGCCGTAGGTGAGCAGGTCCGACATGATGCGGGAGGCGCGCCGTGCCTCGTCACGAATCACCCGCAGGTCCTTCCTCGTCTGCGGCTTGGCTTCGTCGGCCAGCAGCAGTTCCGCGTAGAGCAGAACGCTCCCCAGCGGGTTGTTGACCTCGTGGGCGATTCCGGCGGTCATCTCGCCCAGTGACGCCAGCAACTGCGAATGCTGCAACTGCTCCTGGGTCTTCTTGAGTTCGGTAACGTCCTGATAGAGCACCTGGAACTGCTCTTCACCGTCCCAGATGACCGCCTTACGCATCACCGACAGGTGGCGGACTTCGCCATCGCTGCGAACGATGCGTATCTCATACGCGGGCGGGACATCCTCGCCGCGCCGCCGCTTATCCCGGCGGTCGACGTACTCCGCGTAGCTCTCGGGGGTGTAGCGCTCTACTGGCGGCGTGTTACGCAAGCGGTCGATGTCTTCGTAGCCATACATGTCAACTATCGCCCGGTTGGCGTAGAGCAATTCGCCGTCGGCGCTGACGATCCGTACTCCGAGCGGAGAATCGTCCAGCGAGTTGCGGAAGTTGCGCTCCGAGTCGCGCAATGCCTCTTCGACCCGCTTGCGCTCAGTGACGTCGTTGATGATCGCCACGCAGTACTCGAAGCGGCCGTCGGCGTCACGGACGGCGGAGGCGACGAGGTCTCCCCAAACGATCCGACCGTCCCGATGATAGTAGCGCTTCTCCATCTCGTAGCGATCCCGGTCGCCGCGGACCACCTCATCGAGCAGCTTCAGGTTCTCGGGCAACTCTCCGGGATGAGAGATGTCGGCGACCGTCATCGCCAGCAGTTCTTCCCGTGAGTAACCGAGCATATTCCGAAAGGCGGGATTGGCGGCGAGGATAGCACCGGACCGCCCGGTAATGACGATGCCGGTGGGCGACGACTCGAAGATCGTCCGAAACCGCCCCTCGCTCTCACGCAACGCCCGGTCCGAACTGGCGCGCTCGGTGGTATCGCGGGCAATCGCCAGCACCTCGTCCTCGCCGATTGCCGCGAACCGGGTTTCGTAGTCATGCAGGTGGCCGTCGACCTCGAGACGGTACTGGATGGTCTGGGCAACCCCGCTGGCCAGCGCGTCCTCAATGCACTGCATCTGGTCAACGGCGAGGTCAGGCGGTACCACGTCGGCGATACGACGCCCGAGAAACTTCTCCGGGGGGCCAAACGACGCCACCCCGTTTCCGGGGACGAAGTCCAGATAGGTGCCGTCGCGGCTGACGCGGAACATCATATCGGGGATGGCGTCGAGGATCGCCTGTTTGGCGGTTTCGCTGGCCCGGAGTTCTTTCTCGGCCCACTTGCGCTCGCTCACCTGGCCGATCATGGTCAGCAGCCGGTCGACGTCGACCGGCTTCGTCTCGTAACCGATGACGCGCTCGTGCTTCACCGCGGTGATAGCGGTATCCAGAGTCGCGTGGCCGGTGACCATGATGAACTCCGTCTCCGGCGAGACCGGTAAGCAGCCATCCACCAGGTCCAGGCCGGACATGTCGGGCATGCGGATATCCACCAGCGCCAGGTCGTACACCTGCTCGTCGATACAGGTGAGCGCCGAACGACCGTCGTTGGCCACCCCCACGAAGTAACCGGCCTCTTCGAGGATGTCGCGCAGATTGGCCGCCAGATCGGCGTCATCATCGACGATTAGCACCCGAAAGTCGGTGGTTGTTCCATCCCGTGACATGGTAAGCAGCTACTCCAGCTTGTTGATAGTCCCGTCCTGCTTCTGGCGTTCGATACGCTCGAGGATAGCGATCAACCGGTCCATGTCGAGCGGTTTCTCAAGACAGGCGTAGGCGCTTTCTTCGGTCGCCTGCTGCGCCAGCCGGCTCATCTCGGCGAGATGGCCGGTAATGATGATTGCCACCATGCCCGGTCGAAAGTCACGGATCGCCAGATAGGTCTCCAACCCGTTTAGCGGCGGTAACTTGAGGTCGATAAGCATGACGTCGAGGCTTTCCTCACGGGCCAACTCCACCGCCCGGTCGCCGTCGTTGGCGATGTCGACCCGATAACCGCGCTCGGATATTAAGTCTGCCAGATTTGCGCACAGTTGCTCATCATCGTCGACGACGAGCACCATCATACCGCTGCCGGTCGCCTGTTCGATCAACTCGAAGAGCCGGTCGAAGTCGAGTGGCTTGTTGAGGGCGCCGAAGGCCCCCTCGCGCAGCGCGTCGCGGATAAGCTCCTCGACAGCAAAAGCGGTCGCCATGATAACCGGCGTCCCGGGGGCAATCTCACGGAGTCGACGAAAGACCTCGAGCCCGTCCATCACCGGCATTTTGACGTCGAGCAGGACGAGATCGAATTGGTCTCGTCCGGCAAGTTCCAGGGCGGCCGGGCCATCCTCGGCGCCGGCGACTTCGTAGTCCCTCAACTCCAGGATATCGGTCACGTTTTGCAGGAACTCCCGGTTGTCGTCGACAACCAGTATCCGCTTGGTTTCTGTCATCACTCACCCTCCCTTGCCTGCGGCGCCGCAAGTGGCAGCCGCGCCGTGAATACCGTTCCCCGACCCGGCTCCGAAGCGACCGATAGCGTGCCGCCGTGGCGGTCGACGACCATTCGCGCGATCGACAGTCCGAAGCCGATGCCCTTCGCCTTGGTGCTGAAGAGCGGTTGGAAGACCGCCTCCAGGTTCTCGGAATCGATTCCCTCGCCGGTGTCGGCAAACGAGACCTCGGCGGTGCCGTTCGAACCACCTTTGATCGATACCGTCAAGGTGCCGCTGCCGGACATCGCCTCGACGGCATTCTTGACGATATTCTTAAAGGCCATCCGCAACTGCTCCTGGTCGCCGTGGACGGTGACCTCCGCCTCGGGAATCACTCGCTCGACGCTGATCCGGGCCGGCACTTGAGAAGTAGCGATCGAACCATCGACGACCGCCACCAGATCGGTGTCGGCCAGCGACGGCTCCTTCATTCTCGTCAGGCTGAGCAGGCTCTCGATGATCATCGTCGAGTTGGCGACACTTAGCTTGATGCGGTCGAGATGCTCCGAGACCTTCTTGTCATCGCCGCCCAGCTTCCGTTTCAGGTAGTAAACCGAACTGTCGATCACGCCGAGCGGATTCCTCAATTCGTGGGAGATGTTGCCGGAGAACTGCCCGAGGATGGCCAGCCGCTCGGAGCGGACGAGTTCCGCCTGGGCTTCATGCAACTCGGAGGTCCGTTCCTCGACCATGCCTTCCAGTTGCTCCGAGTACCGCTTCATCTGGCGTTCGACTGGGGCGGTGATCCGGCGGAAGAGCCATGCCCCGACGACGACGGCGACGAGCGCGGTCGCGGCGACGATCCAGCCGGTCCTGACAAACGGCGCGTTGACCTCGGCGAGGTCGATCTTGGCGGTGATGCCGAGGTCCAGTTCGGCCACCGGTTCGTAGGCCGCCAGCACCAAGTTGCCGTGTTCATCCAGGCCAACGATCGACCCGGATTCGCCCTGGAGAGCCAACCGCATCGGCTCCGCCAAGTCGGAGTCGAACGGCACCGACGAGGGATCGGTCCCGTCGCCGAAGCGATGACTGAGGAGAAAGACGATCTGGTCACCCTCGCGGCGGACCAAGTCAAGCTCACCGGTCTCGCCGAACCCGGTATGCTGCTCGTGGGCATCGATGACCTGGCTGAGCGTCGCCGGCCTGGCGCCGCCGGGATACTCCTGGCTGTAGATGCTGTCGAAGCGGGCGACGGCCTCGATCAGGCGGGCCTGGCTCTGGGCAGTGTCGATCAGACGCTCGCGCGCTTCCTCGAAGGCGGCGTCGTAGAGCAGCTTGATGCCGATGCCGACCGCCACGAGGGTCACCACCGCCATGATAACGATCAGGGGGAGGAATCTTCGGCGCTCCACCATCCTGGGTCGCCTCCAAGGGAACGGTCAGCCGAGCAGACGATCGGTGTCGTCATGCAGAGGACCGGGGAGATGTCGCTATAGCGGTACGTTGCTGCCGAAGCAAGCGGAGTCGCCGCCACAACAGACCCTGCTACCCGTCTGCGTAGGCTGAATCCGACCTCCCAGCGTTCGGATGTTTCCGCGACCGATTGTCCGTCGCGGGGGTGAACTGAGGGCCGAATGCCTGAAGGCACACTCCCTGACACCTCACCAGACGTTACACTAGCACCAGCCAATTACCTTGTCAACTGTCCAGGTGGGAAGTTCTCCGCAACTTGATGCTGGACAACACCGGATTGAAGTGGCCGCGCCGCTAAGGTACTATTGAGACCGGCGGGAGACAGGGCCCGGATTCCAGGAGGGGGAATATGGGAAAGGTACTGGTCGCCTATTTCAGCCTGAACGGGCACACCGAAACGATGGCCCGATACGTCGCCGAGGGAGTCCGCATCGCCGGCCACGAGGCAAAGGTCGCCCGGACCTCGACGCTCAAGAGCCCCAGCGACGTCAAGGGCTACGCGGGTTACTTCTTCGGCTCACCGACATTCCACCGTGACATGGCGGAACCGATGAAGACCTTTCTCTTCCTCGCGGGCAAAGCAGGCCTCGAGGGCAAACTGGGAGCGTCCTTCGGCTCCTACACTCACAGCGGCGACGCCCCGGCGCTGATCTTCGACACGATGGAGCACGTCTTCAAGATGAAGATGACGGAACTTGGCTCGTTCAATCTGTTGGAAGCGGCAGTGGACACCGCCGAGGGCAACCGGACCTGCCAGGATTACGGGCGGGTCCTCGCCGAACAACTTGAAGACTCACGCCTCGTGAAGTAGGTCTCCGTGGGTGCTCCGGAGGAGGTGAACGATGGAACTCAAAGCGCTGCACAAGCTGGGCTACGGGCTCTACGTGGTCACCTCGCGCAAGGGTGACAGGTTCAACGGGCAGATCGCCAACACCGTCTTTCAGATAACATCGGAGCCGCCGACGATTGCCGTCAGCATCAACCGCCAAAACCTGACATGGGAGTACATCACGGCCAGCGGCGTTCTGGCCGTCTCCGTGCTCTGCCAGGAGACGCCGCTGTCGTTCATCGGACGCTTCGGCTTTAAGTCCGGCCGGGATGTAGACAAGCTCGAAGGCGTCGAGTACCGGCTCGGCGAGACCGGCGCCCCAATCATCATCGACAACGCCGTGTCCTGTCTCGAGGCCAAGGTCATCAACCGGATGGATGTCGGCACGCACACCATCTTCGTCGCCGAGGTCGTTGGCGCTGAACTAGTCAGTGACCGCACCTGCATGAGCTACGACTACTACCACCAGATCAAGCGCGGCAAAACGCCGCCGTCAGCCCCCAGCTACGTCCCTGAGCAAGCGCCGCGGACTGCTCCGCGACAGAAAGGAACTGCATGGAAACCATGACACCCGCCGAAGAGGCAGAACTTGACCGCATTCTAAGGCTCCTTGAGCCGCTGGACGTGGCAGCCGCCGCCATCGCTCTCAAGGAGGTCAAGGCAGTCTTTGACGCTGCCCGCGTCGTTTTCTTCCTGCGTCAGGGAACCTGTCTCGGCGCCGTCAGGGAGCAAGCGTTCATCCCCTGGGACGATGACGTCGACGTCGGTAGCGTCATCGGACTGCATGGCTTCACTGAGGACAAGGTAGCACCGCTGGTGAAGACGTTCCGCAGTCTGGGTTTCCTGACGCGGATCGAGCGCCTGGACCAGTATCTGTATGTCCCACTCGTCAAGCCCGGCGTGAGAATCGATTGGTGCATCTACCATATCCTGGACGACGCCGTCTTCATGTACCCGGCCAGCCGCATTCCCATCCGCTTCCTCACCGAGCCCGCAGAGATTGATTTCCTCGGTGACAGGTACTGCGTGCCCAACCCGCCTGAGGAGTACCTGGAGACCAAGTACGGCCCTGATTGGCGGACGCCGAAACGGGCAGGAGACTACGAGGAAGACATCCTGCAGGTGATACCGGAGACCGTTACCCCGGGACGCGCCGGCAAACTGAAACAGTTCCTGGCCCGCCATCTTCTCTGGTGGCGCGTTACCAGAATCAACGTGTTGGACGACCAGGGAAAGCCGGCGCCAGGCGCGGAAATCTCGGTTGCCGGATTGGGTATCACCCGTACGGATGCCAACGGAGAAGTGCGGCTGTATTTACCGAGAACGGACCACTATGCGCTTGTCGTCAGCTTTGGAGACCACCGGGGTATTCTGTACGTGGAATGGGTAGCACCAGGCGCCAGATACACCTACCGTCCCGGTGAGGAACACCTGCTGCCGGTCTGACCGCGGCGCGCTAGTGCCGCAAGGTACTGTGCAGAGCTTCGACCAGCACCTGATTCTCCTCCGGGGTGCGGGAAGCGATTCTCAGGTAGCGGTCGGCCTCCGCCATCGTCTTGCCGTCGCAGTGCTTGATGAGGATGTTGTGCTCTACGAAAAGCTTCCGCACCACTTCCGGACCGCTCGCTGAGTCCTCGGGGAGACGGCAGAAGACGAAGTTGGCGTCGGAACGGTAGGCGGTCACACCATCGATTGAGCCGAGCCCGCGACACAGGTCGTCGCAGTTGGCGCGCACCGTCCGGCAGCTGGCGACGAATTCTCGCTGATAGCGTGGCGCCAGACGCAGGAACGCGCTCGCCAGGCCGTTGATGTTCCAAATCGGCAGGCTACCACGAACGCTCGCCAGCAGCTGGCGGTTGGCCGTCAGCAGATAGCCGACGCGCAGGCCACCGATTCCGTAGGCCTTGCTCATGCTCTTGATGATCGCCAGATTGGGGTGCTCGCAGATCTCGCCTTCGAGCGTCGCCTGTCCCGGTTCCGCCATGAAATCGACAAATGATTCGTCGATGACGAGAATGATATCGTGCGACGCCAGCCTCTGTGCCAACCGCCGCAGGTCATCCCTGGGGACAGCCAGTGCAGTCGGGTTGTTCGGCGAAACGACGACGGCGACGCCGGCATCACAACGGACGGCTTCGTCGGCGAACTCGTCGATATCCAGCTGGAAGTCCGGCGCGGCCAACGGGAATTCGACAACCTGCCCTGCCGCAGCGGCGTTGACCCACTCGTTGAACGACGGCACCGGGACGATCAACCGCTTGCCGAGTTGCCCGGCGATGATCTTGATGAGTTCGGAAGCCCCGTTGGCGACGACGACCTGCTCGGGTGACTGCTCGATCAGAGTCGCCACGTAGCGGGCGTGCGCCGACTGTCCGTCCGGGTAGTTGAGAATGAGATCGGGGAGATTCCCCCGAATATCGTCGAGCATCGCCTCCGGCGGATAGTAGAGGTTGTAGAGCAGGGAGTGGTCGGTGAAGTCGTAGCGCCAGTACTCGCCAAACTGCTCGGAGACAAGCCTATAGCGCCGCTGACGGCTGGAGAACAGGTACTCGGCGGCGGCGAGGTCGTTGCCGTCGTCGATCTCCATCCACTTGATGTCGTCGCAGCGGACCGCTGTCAGTTCGGGGTGTCCGCTGCGGCAGATTGTGCGGAGCACCGTTTCGTAGTACTCGTTGACCTGACCGGCGGCAATCGCCGCGTCGAGACGGGGGACGAATTCGCGGCGGAGAAAATCGCCGCGGAAGAGGTATATATTAACCGTCTTCAGCGCCGACGTGTAGTCGAACGGAGAGTCCTGCAAGCCGGTATCGAGCACCGCAAGGACGGCATCGTCCTCGTCGACAGTAAGCACCGAACCGGACATCCACGGCTGGTAGCGGGCGACCACCGCCAGATTACGACCGTCGTGCCGCAGCAGACGGTCAATCAGGTTCCGCTCGAAGAAGAGATCGGCCTCCAGCAGGAGGATGTCACGGTCGAGGAACTCGCGGGCCAGCCACAGCGAGTAGATGTTGTTCGTCGTCGCGTAATCCTTTGAGACGACATACCTGATCGCCATGTCGTTGAAAGAGTCCCCGATCTGCTCGACGATCCTCTCCTTGAGGTGACCAACGACGATGACCGTCTCTGTGATGCCGGCAGCGGCGAGCTGGGTCAACGCATTCACCAGGATTGGTACGCCGTTGACCGGCGCCAGGCACTTCGGCAGATCGTCGGTCAGCGGCCACAGCCGACGGCCCACACCGGCGGCCAGGATCACTGCCCTCGTCACTGCGGGACGGGCGCGGGCTCGTCCGGTACGCATCTGTGTTTGAGTTGTGATGTCGGTCATCTGTTCTATCTAGTACCTCATACGTCAAGAGGTAGGCGGCATTGAGGGAAGTGAAGAAGAGTGTGAGGTTGCCGGTAGGGTCGTCAGCCGGTGTGACGAGGGATTTCCGGGAAGCTGCAGCGTGACGACGCGGGCTGCCGGCGGCGACGGTTGTCCGCCGGGCGAGGTCTCAGGATACCTGCAAATAGTACACCCATCCTGCCCCCGATGGTATGCCAAACACCGGAGCTTGTCAAGGAAACGGCCGACCGGGCCCGTCACCGAGTCGGACAAATCCGGTACCTTCGGGTCGCGATTGTGAGCCCAAAGCACCTCCCCGGGTATCTGGAATCATGTAAAGTATGCTGGGGTTGACTGCGGCCCGACGGCGGACTGTTAACGGCCTCCGATGAAGGGCCTCAACCGGGCAAGTCAGGGACGGACAACAACTTGGATCACCGAAACTGGTGGAGAATCAAAGGCCGGACGGCGGCCATCGCGGCGGTGCCGGTGGCGCTCTTCTGGCTGCTCGACGCCACCATCGGCTACTTCGCCTTCCCGGCGACGACGCCGGCCGGCGACGCATCCGCCGCCGTCCTAGTGACGCGCCTGATCGCCTCGCTGCTCTTCCTCGCCTCGGGCGCGGCGGTGGCTCTTGCCATCACCAGGCGGCGCCTCGCCGAAGAAGCCCGCCAGCAGGGCCGGCGGGACTACGATGCCCTCGCCGAAGCGAGCGGCGACATCGTCTTCGTCCACGACCGCGCCGGACGCTACCTCTACGCCAACCAGGCCTGCGCCGGGTTGATCGGCAGGGAGCCTGGTGAAATCCTCGGGCGGACGCCGCGAGAACTCTTCCCGAAAGAGGCCGCCCGGGAGATGCGGTCCAGCATCAAACGCGTCTTCGCGACGCGAGAGACGGTCGAGATCGAGAGCAGCCCCTCCCTGCAAGCCGCCGGTCGCGAGTTCTCGGCGAGCCTGTCGCCGGTCTTCGACGCCGCCGGCGCAGTCGTCGCCGCGGTGGGCGTGTCGCGTGACGTCACCGAACGCAGGCGGCTGGACGACCAGCTGCGACAGTCCCAACTGCTGGCATCCCTGGGACGCATGACCGCCGGCATCGCCCACGAGGTCAACAATCCGCTCGGCAGCATATTGCTCTATTCGGAGATGCTCCTACAGAGCAAGCTGTCCTCGCAAGCAAAGAGAGATCTGAGAGTGATCCATGATGAGGCACGCCGCGCCGCCGGTGTAATGGCCGACCTGCTCACCTACGCCCGCTCCTTCAAACCGGCGTTGCGCCTCATCGACCTGCGACGGGTGCTGCGAAAAGCGGTGGAGATGCGCCGCTACCAGCAGAGCGTGAACAACATCGACCTCACCATGAACCTGCCGGCGGAACCCCTCTACGTGAAAGGCAGCACCCAACACCTCAGGCAGGTCTTCATCAACCTGTTGCTCAACGCCGAAAGCGCCCTCCAGGCATCCGGCGGCGGCAATATCATCATCGACGCCGGGCAAGCCGAGAAGTGGGTACGGATATCAATTGCCGACGATGGACCCGGAATCCCCGACGACAAGCTGACCGAGGTCTTCTACCCGTTCTTCAGCACCAGGGAGATCGGCGAAGGCACCGGCCTCGGCCTCACAACGTCCTACGGGATCGTCACCGGCCACCACGGGCTGATTCGCGCCGAGAACAACTCACAAGGCGGGGCTACTCTCATCGTCGAACTGCCCGCCGCGTCACCCCCGGCGAGACGCCGACGACGGAGGGCCGTTGCCGGCCGCTCGGCGTCGCCGCCGCGTATACTGGCCACGGTCTAGCCGGCGACACCTCCTTGACAACCAGGTTCTGCCTGAAATGTCCTCACGTCCCGAAAAGCTGAGCCGGTCGTCGCCACCAGAT
>SDBV01003882.1_pt1 | contig 21731 bp, 16 predicted proteins | sample 2277081 | NCBI WGS metagenome assembly SDBV01 (sample SAMN10402039, study PRJNA504765) | marine sediment metagenome | isolation source: marine sediment core GS10_PC15, 223 cmbsf | place: Arctic Ocean: Southern Knipovich Ridge | collected 2010 | reverse complement strand
TTTATCTTCTCTGCTTCCTCGATTAATTCTTCGGGCAGCGAAACACTTTCAAGTTCAAATGATCCGAAATTAACCATGCGGGAAAAGTGTTTTGCAAAACGGACAGAGTCATCTTCCAGGCGTTTAATTAGCACGCCTTTAAAGTGAGGAAGGATAAGGTAAATGTTAATTAACGGAAATGTCACTGCAGCAATGCAGGACAGAATCACGAGATGTTTTAATGTCTTTTTGTAAAACATTTAGCCTTACCTTTACCGGCTGTTAATTTCAGCCTCGATCAACTTTTAGAAGCAAGCCTGATCAAACCGAGCTTTTCAAGTTCCTGGAGAAGCTTTTGTTTTCCTATTGGTTTAACAATATAGGATGTTGCTCCAAGTTTATAATATGATTCAACGACCGTCCTGGGATCATCGAGTGCTGTGGTCATGATCACCTTTACCCCGTCTTTTTCCTTGACATCCATTTCCTTTTCAATCTTACGGATTTCGGCCAGGGCCTGAAGACCATCTACATTAGGCATCATGATGTCCATGCAGATAAGATCATAGGGGGTACTATTCAGCCATGACGTTTTATAAGCCTCGATTGCCTCTTTGCCGTCAATAGCTATATCGCATGTGCCGTGATTGGAAATAATTGTCTGTAGTATTTTTCTGCTGCTGAAATCATCTTCTACAATTAAAACTCTCATTTTATCCTCCTTGCCGGTTATATTTTTTTTACAGGGGCGAACGGCTGTCCGTCCTCATATGTTGATGAATTATTGTTGACAGTATTTTGGTTGCTTTGCATAGCTTCCAACTCTTCTATCACCTTTTTGTATTCGTTCGAAAGGTCTTCAAACAGGATGTTAATGTTATTTGAAGACTTGCTTCTTGCGAGCTCTTCTATTTTTAACGCCTTTTCGGCCATTGAGTTTGCCCCCAGGTTGGCAGCTGAACTTTTTAAGGTGTGTGCATGACGTTCTGTAAGGGCAATGTCACCTGCGTTTATGGCTTTGTTGAGGTCCTCCATCTGCCCGGGAGTATTTTCCAGGAATATTTTCCAGAGTTCTCTGATAAGTTCTTCATCTCCACCGAGGCGATTCATGGCCTCTGAAGTCTTTATCACATCACCGTCAAGCGGAGATTTAACTGCTTTTGCCTCGGTCAGCTCAACAGAGACTGAAATATGTTTGTTGATCTCCCTGAGAAGATCGTCCCTTTTAAAAGGTTTTGTGACACAGGCGTTCATTCCTGCTTTCAGAAAACGCTCCTTGTCTTCGTCAAAGGCATGGGCGGTCACGGCTATTATCGGAATATCAGGGTCAAAACCGGCACTTTTTGAGTTTCTGATTATCTGTGTTGCCTCTATTCCGTCCAGTTTAGGCATTTGAATGTCCATTAGTACAAGATCGAAACTGCATTTTTTCAGGGCTTCAATCGCTTCTTCGCCGTTTTCGGCTATTTCTACATTAAACCCCTGCTGCTCCAAAAGTTTGCCCGTCAATTTTTGATTTACAATATTGTCTTCAGCCACAAGGATATGAAGGCCGTCTGTGGAAGGGCGCTTCTCAGGTATTTCGGCGGGCTGCTCCCGGTCCTCCTGTGCTGCTTTATGTGTGATCCCGAATCTTGCAGTGAAATGAAAAGTGCTCCCTTTGTCCTCTCTGCTTTCCGCCCAGATTTCTCCGTCCATAAGGTTTACAATTTTTCTGGAAATTGCCAGTCCGAGTCCAGAACCTCCGAATCTTCTTGTGGCTGAGCCGTCCGCCTGTATGAAGCTTTCAAAAATGCTATCACACATATTCTCGGGAATACCGATGCCTGTGTCGGAAACGGAAAAATGAAGAAGGATTGTCCGGCCCCCCTGGTCTTCGTTATCATTTTTCGGGACTTTCCGTTCAACATTTATCGTAATGCTCCCTATATCTGTAAACTTGATGGCATTTCCCACAAGATTGTTTACAATTTGCCAGAACCTGATTTCGTCTCCGTTCAGGTTTTCAGGAACATCGTCGCTGATATGGCATTGTATTTCCAGGCCTTTTTGGGATGCCTGGACATTATTTGTCCTTATTATGCTCTCCAGTGTGGTGTGAAGATTGAAATCAGTCTCTTTGAGTTTCATTTTGCCGGCCTCTATCTTTGACAGGTCCAGGATGCTGTTGAGCAGGGAAAGGAGAGAATCAGCAGATTGTTTGACAGTCTCTATATATTCTCTCTGCTCCGGGGTCAGATCAGTATCCAGGACCATATCCGTCATGCCGATAACTGCATTCATCGGAGTGCGGATTTCATGGCTCATATTAGACAGAAATTCTGATTTGAGTTTGCTTGACTCTTCGGCAGTCTGACGTGCATTAATTAATTCATTTTGCGTGTCAGCCAGTATATGCATCATATTATTGAAAGTTTCACCTATTTCATACATTGGGAGTTTGATGGAATCTTTAAAGATATTGCATTTTTCACAGGCGCCGAATTTCTTTGCAAACTGTCCCTGCACTTCTCCTTTGCAATGAGTACCGGCTATTTGCCAGCACCGTACATTTCTCATGCCGTACACAGGACATTCTTTATATTTGCATTTTTTTACTTCCCAGCATACCGGGATATGAGGGTTTTCAACGGGTTCATAGGTGATGTTATCAAATCCCTTTTCTTCTTCTACTTTTCTGAGTATGCTCGAAAATCTATCGAGGGCGTAACGGAGGCTGTTCCTTTCCCTTTTTAACGTCTCCTGACTCTCCATCAATGCCTTTTCCGCTTTTTTATGCAGTGTATTGTCCTTGGCCACAATCGCTATGGTGTCCGGCATGCCTTTGGCCCCTCTTATTAATGAAGCAGACAGAATTACGGGGACTTCTTTATTTGTTCCGGTGCTGTATAATGTTTCGATATTGGAAATATGCCCCTGTTTGAAGAGCTCTTCTGTATTTGTATTACACATGTTTTTGTCGGTACATAAAATTGAAAATGGCTTACCGATTAAATCATTCTCACTATATCCCAGCATGTTCAGGGCAGAATGGTTTACCGCTTTAATTCTGTGCTTGTCATCGACAACGACAACAGTGTCTATCATTGAATTTATCATCCTGTTCAGGTAGTCACGCGAGACAGTCGTTTCTTTCATGTCCCTGACCATTTTGTTGAATGTGCCTCCAAGCTGGCCGATTTCATCCCTGCTGCTGATTTCGATTTCGGAGTCCAGGTTGCCGCTGCCGATTTTATTTGCGGCGTCTCTTAATGCTTTAACAGGTTTAATAATTATTGATGCAAATATGACTGCAAGCACGCTCCCTATGGCCAGAATCACAATTATTATTCCCACAAATAGTTTGACAAAATTGTCAATGTTATTAATTAAGGGTTCTTCAGAAAAGCCGATATGTAAGACTCCTGCCTGGCTTTTCAGGATAGGAACGTCGATTGCAATAATCTTCCCTTTTTCGGTATAAAGGCGCATTATGCTGTATTCATTGTCTAATTCCTTTTTCATTACATCCAAAAGTTCGGAAGGGAATCCCTGTTTGAATGTATGGGCCACTATTTTCCCTTTTATATCTGAAACATAGATGTATTCAATGTTATGGTGTTTTTTTACAATATGATTAATATTCGTCTGGAGTTCTAAATAATTCTCTGTTAATATGAATGATGAATTCATTTCGGCCAGATATTCTGACAGAAAAATCATGCCTTTCTCATATTCGGGCATAAGGCTGCTTGTCAATGTGGTTTTGACAAAAATAATCAGCGTAATACCCAGCGTTATTATTATCCCTACCGTCAGAAGGAGGATTTTATTACGTAGACTCATGATTTATCCGCTTTTCTCACAGCCAGTAATCACCATGGTCAGCAGACAGGCTAACGCTGAAGTGAAAAACTTCACTGAAAGTCCATTGTTTTTACAAGTGGAGCTGTTAAGCACTTTTTTTCAGTACCTCCATCGCAATTTTGTCAAGGCCCATAACTTTATTAACGCCGCCTTTCTTAATGGCTTCATTCGGCATCCCGAAGACAATACAGCTCGCTTCATCCTGGGCAATGTTATATGCCCCTGATTCCTTCATCTCGGACATTCCCTTTGCCCCGTCATCTCCCATCCCGGTCATAATGACGCCTACGATATTTTTGCCGCCGTAGCGCGCTGCCGCTCGGAACAGTACATCCACGGAAGGTCGGTGGCGGCTTACTAACGGACCGTCTTTTACCTCCACGTAATACCGTGCACCGCTTCTCTTGAGCAGCGTGTGCTTGTTCCCGGGGGCTATCAGGGCCTGTCCCCTGATTACAGTGTCGTTATCGGATGCTTCTTTGACTGTTACCTGGCAGATTCCGTCGAGCCTCCTGGCAAAAGCGGACGTGAAATTCTCGGGCATATGCTGGACAATTACTATGCCGGGAGTGTCTGGGGGCAGTACCTCAAGAAATGCCCTTAATGCTTCGGTCCCTCCGGTTGAGGCACCGACGACGATGATTTTCTCGGTAGTCTGGATCATTGCATTTGATTTCGGTCTTGACAGGATGGCGTCAGCAGTGAGTTTTGGCGCTACATCTATTTTTTTTGCTTTAATGCGTTTTTTCTTTGCCTGTGCTGCGGCCTTGACAGTGTCACAAATAACTATCCTGCACTCTTCAAGGAACTTCTTTGCACCCATCCTGGGTTTGGTGATGATTTCAACGGCGCCGTATTCCAGGGCTTTCAGGGCGGTCTCCGACCCGTTGCCGGTAAGACTTGAACACATTACAACCGGTACAGGATGCTGGCTCATTATCTTTTGAAGGAAGGTGATCCCGTCCATGCGCGGCATCTCAACATCCAGTGTTATCACATCAGGCATTTCATGTTTCATCCTTTCCGCTGCATAATATGGATCAGCGGCTGGTGCCATGACCTCTATGTGCGGATCGGAAGAAAGTATTTCTTCCAGTGTCTGGCGGACTACTGCCGAGTCATCTACTATAAGTACCTTTATTTTGTTACGCATTTTACGGCCCTCCTGGCTATGTTCTCTGCTGAGTTATAAAATTATTAAATAATTCACAATCTTCCATCTTTTCCAGATGTGTAAGTAAGATTTCTCCTGTGTGTGTATAGAAATAGATTTTGCGTCCGGAATGGCCTCTCGCATTAAGGTGAGTATTTGGCAAATTTGTTGTGAGAGTCAGCATGGCTGTTTCCTGTAAACTGTCGGAGCTACCTGGACCAGTGGTACGTCTAGGCCATGCAGTGTTTCAGAGTGTCCCAGAAATACATATCCGCCGGGACTCAGGTGGTCATGAAACCTGTTTAAGAGGGTCTCCTGTGTATCCCGGTCAAAATATATGATTACATTGCGGCAGAATATAATGTCCATTGGTTCACGCATGCCAAAGCTGCCTTCAAGGAAATTCAGCCTCCGGAATTTTACGGATTTCCGCAGTTCAGGAGCTATTCTTACGAGTCCTTGATGCCTGTCCCTGCTCTTAAGGAGATACTTCTTTTTCTGCTCCGGCGGCACAGGCGCGATCCTGTCATGCTCGTATACCGCCTTCTTTGCCTTGTCCAGTACCCTCGTTGATATGTCGGTTGCCAGGATCATGAACCTGAATCTGAATCCGGGACATCTCTCGGCAAACTCGTTCATGACCATTGCAAGTGTGTACGGTTCCTCCCCTGTTGAGCATCCGGCGCTCCATATCATAAGGTCCCTTCTGATACCGGCACCGTGTTTGGTCATTAACTCGGGCAGTGCATCCTTGACCAGGTAATCAAAATGCCTCGGTTCCCGGTAGAAATCTGTCTTGTTGGTGGTCACAACATCGATCATGTGAATAAATTCATTTTCCATTCCACTGGGACTGAACAGGTAATCACAGTACTGGGTAAATGATTTAATACCCAGGCTGCGCAGTCTTTTCTGGAGACGTGACTCGAGCATGACCTTCTTGGAATTCGGCATTTTTATTCCGCATTCCGTGTGTATGAATGTGCTTAACCGCTGAAAGTCCTTATCAGACAGGTTTGTCTTAAACGTGCCTGCAAAATCGTTCCCGTTTATTACTTTTGGCATAATCTTGTTCCCTCATTACTCTTGATGTAATTTTATTCCCTCTTTTGTTTTAGACCGATCCGTGCCGACTTCTTTTATATTGCTGTTCAGCTTAATTTGATTCTGTCAGGTACAGTTTTACTTACCCTGATCCGTTATCTTTCCCAAAAATAACCCCTGCGGCTGCCTATGGTCACTCAAAAACAGAAGAGCAGCCACAGGGGGAGGGATAGGGCTAAGTTGCGCCAACTCTGCTATTTATAAATTCTTCCTCCTTAACCGCAGCCTGTACAAGCTTTGGAACGTCAAGTATGAGGGCAACTGCACCGTCGCCCAGTATAGTCGCCCCGGAAACGCCGTCTACATCCTTGTAAAATTTCCCAAGCGTCTTAATTACCGTCTGATGTTCACCTATTACATCATCAACTACAAAACCGACTCTGTTATCATCCACATCCGCAATTACGATCTGTTCAATATCGGGTTTGTCTTCCGTTATATTGAATTTGTCACGAAGGTTAACATATGGGACTATCTCGCCCCTGACGTTTGCTATATGCCTGCCGTGGGCTTTTTCTTTGTCCTCTTCTGTCAGTTCTACACATTCCTCCACCAGTGAAAGCGGTACGACAAAAACTTCCCGGCCGATCTTTACAAGCAGTCCGTCAATGATAGCCAGAGTTAGCGGGATTTTGAGAGTTATTGTAGTTCCGGCACCTCTTTGACTGCTTATATCAATTGTTCCCCTGAGTGCATCAATGCTGCGTTTGACAACGTCCATTCCCACGCCGCGGCCCGATACGTTTGTTACTTTTTCGGCGGTCGAAAAGCCGGCTTCCAGGATCAGGGCAAAAGTATCTTTTTCTGACAGTTCCGCATTCGGTTCGATCAGGCCTCTTTCAACGGCTTTTGCCCTGATGGCTTCGGAATTAAGGCCTGCACCGTCATCTACTATCTTTATTAATACATTTGCGCCGGAATGAGTGGCTGACAGGCGAACCATACCATTTTTTGGTTTCCCTTCGGCCTCACGCTTATCCGGAGTTTCAATTCCATGGTCAATACAGTTTCTGATCAGATGTACCAGCGGATCATTTAGTTTGTCGATGACTGTTTTATCCAGCTCGGTCTCTGCGCCTTCGGTTGACAGGTCAATGATTTTGCCCATGTCAGATGAAAGGTCCCGTATCAGTCTTTTGAATCGTGAGAACATTGATCCGATAGGCACCATCCGGACACTCATGGTATTGTCGCGCAGTTCTTCGGTCAGGCGCTCTACTTCCTCAGCGACAAGGAACAGCTCCGGGTCATTCTTTGATGAGGCTGTCTGTGTAAGGCGGGCCTGTACTGTTACGAGCTCACCGACAAGGTTTACGAGAGTGTCGAGCTTGTCCGAATCAACCTTGATACTTGACACTGACTCCTTTTTCTGCTGGACGCCTCTTTTTTCCGTTACCTCTTTCATATGCTGCTGCTCTGCCAGTGCGGATTCGACTTTACCGGTATCAACAAGGTTGGCGTCGACAAGCATCTCACCAACACGCTTTTGTTTTCTGAGTATTACCCGAAGGTTTTCATCGTCCAGGTCACCGCGCTCCACAAGAATGTCCCCGAGTTTTTTGTGATTTAATTCCTTGTCTGATCCAATGCTGTCATCAATCACTGCAATGTTTATTTCGCTGTCATCCTCAACGAATATAAAAGTTTCCTTAATAGCACCTGCACCCCGGTTTGTCGTCAGGATGATGTCCCAGTACGTGTAACAGTGTTCGGGGACAATGTCATTTAATAAAGGGATATCATTTTTCAGTGCGACAATTTTACACATGCCGAGGTCATTTAGTTCATTTACCAGAAGAACAGGATCTATTCCCCTTGTGAAAATGTCTGCCGGAGGACGGAAGCGGATCCTGTAGGTTATCTGTCTTTCCTCCTGTCCTGACTGCTCATTGCTGTCATTTTGGGAGGGGGCCGGGGAGATTTTTTCTTCTTTTTGCTCATTTTTGTTGGGGACAAGCTTTTGAAGGGATGCGATAATCTCCCCGGCCCTTTCTTTGTCTTCTGAATCACACGTTTCCGAATTGTCAAGCATTGTTTTAATCACATCGCCTGAGGCAAGGGTAAGGTCTATAAGCTCTTTAGTTACTGACATTTCTTTGTTGCGGACCATATCGAATACTGTCTCGACCTCGTGTGTGAATTTGGCGATTGCGTCAAATCCGAACATTGAACCCGAGCCTTTTATTGTATGGAGCGCCCTGAAGATACGTCCTATAAGCTCTGTGTCATCAGGAGTTTCTTCCAGTTCAAGCAGGGCGCTTTCAAGATCTGCAAGAAGCTCGTGTGCTTCCTCCTCATACAGGCTTTTGTGCTGGTCAGCTGTTGACATAATCTTCTCCTATATAGACTAGTTATTTATCCTAAATCCGGCAGTTGAAACCGAACCTTATCCTTTCCCGCTACGGCTTCAACTGCCGGATTTAGGATCATTTAATCAAAATTCCCTTTGTCATTTGTCAGTGCATTCCACCCATAAACAGCTTTCGTCCTTATCTGATTCACATCCCTTAAATTGCTGGTAGCCTGAATCATTTACTGCTTCCCTTACAACCTCGGGATAGCTGCTGCTTAAGGTTAAGCGTTTGTTCGATGACGACATTGTCCTGTGTGCTGAACAGAGCAGCTGCAGGCAGGACATGTCTATCCCGGTCACGTTTTCAAGGTTAAGGTCCAAATGTTCTGTGTTCTCCAGGGATTCGATCAGGATTTTATGCAGTTCTGCGGCATCCTGAATTTTCAATTCACCATTGATGCTCAGAGTTTTTTTATCATCGGATTCTTCAACTTTGCATTCAAACATTTGGCCTCCATATATTTGTTAACCGTTTTTTATTTCGTTTCTTCATTTCACGAACTTCTTTACAACACCTATCAATACTTCAGGTGTAAAGGGCTTGACAATCCATCCGCTTGCGCCTGCTGACTTGCCTTCCTGCTTCTTGGAGTCCTGGGACTCCGTGGTCAGCATGACAACAGGAGTGAACTTGTTATTCGGACTGCCGCGAAGTTCTTTTATTAATTCGAGACCGTTCATATTGGGCATATTAAGGTCAGTTACGACCATGTCCACTTTGGTGCCGTTTAATTTGCCCAGTGCATCTTTGCCGTCTACAGCTGCTATGACATCGTAACCGGCATCCTTCAGAGCAAATGTTACGAGCTGCCTCATGGAAGCTGAGTCGTCTACTATCAGGATTGTTTTAGCCATGTCAAATACCTCATTTAATTATTTACCCCTATCTATCTATTTAATTAATTTCTTTATAATCTCTATAAGTTTTTCGGGTGCGAAGGGTTTAATAATCCAGCCGCTGATCCCGGCGGCCTTGCCTTCGATTACTTTTTCCTTCTGGGACTCTGTCGTAAGCATGATTATTGGTGTGAACTGATAGGAGTCCAGACTACGCAAATGTTTAGTCAGCTCAACTCCGCCCATGTTAGGCATATTGAAATCAGTTACCACCAGGTCAGGTGTTTTCCCATTTACCTTCTCAATTGCGTCTTTACCGTCGACAGCCTCTATTACATCGTATCCGGCCCCTTTTAATGTGAAAGTGACAAGCTGTCTTATGGATTCAGAATCTTCTGCTATCAATATTGTTTTTGCCATATTTTTACCCCTCAAAAAAGTTCTACATTGCTTGCAGCATCTGCATTGCTTGCATTATCTGCATCATCCTCTGTTGATACTGTATTTTTAAGAACTGTCCTTTCAGATTCCATTGTGTACAGGTTATCGAGCCAGCTGTTTACTTCTACACTATCCAGCTCGTGTATCTTCTGTCCGAGACTTATTGTGTTCTGGGACATTCTTTCCAGTTCTGATTTGAATTCAATAAGCGGTTCTATAACATGTTCGACCCGCTGTCTCGTGATGTCCTGGAACTGCATGGATACGACTATGCCGCCTATATCTTTTGCGAGTGATTCCGTTTCCTTTGTAAGGTTATCAAGCTGTGCTTTGACGTTTTCTATCGTCCTGTCTATTTTTGCCAAAGTATCTTCTACTACGGTTGCCGCTTCTGCGGACGTAGTGTTGGTTTTTTTAACGCTTATTTCTGTCTTTTGATGTATTCCTTTTGTGTCTGACTCAATATTCGTAACGATCTTCCGGATCTCGTCCGCCGCTTTATGAGACCTGTCAGAGAGTTTTCTGACCTCATCTGCAACAATGGCAAAGCCCCTGCCGTGTTCACCGGCCCTTGCCGCCTCTATGGCAGCATTGAGCGCAAGAAGGTTCGTCTGATCAGCTATATATCCGATCTCATCCACCATTGTTTTTGCACTCTCTGTAGCTTGAATAATTACATCCATATCACTCAATGTCTGATTTGCGACCTGAGAGGTCTCTTTCATGCCCTCTATTACATCCGATAGGGCATGCTTGCTCAGTTCAGTAAGGGTGTCATCTTTTTCACTGCCGTCTCCGGCAAGCTTGGCAAAGGCGCTTGAGGCATCTGACGACTGGCTCCGTGCCCTTTCAACTATACTCATGAAACGGTCGCCGATATCCATGGCTGCTACCTCTGTCTGCTGAACTACTTCTTCCAGCTGTCTGACAAGAACAGGGATGAGTTCGCTTTTGTCATTAATAGGCCGTTTTATGGTCTCAAGTAATTTTTCCATCTGCAATGCCTGCTCTTCCTTGTCACTGTTGAATTGCTCCTCGAGGGTACGGATATATTTTTTTATAAATGCATAACCGATAAACAATGCTGCCGAGCAGGCAGTTGCGCTCACAAGTACCCGGAAAAATGTGTCTTTGATAAATACTGGAATGAAAATAAAAAGAATAATAATAAGTATTTTCAGATATATCTTACGGCTATCTGTCATAACGCATCCCTCAATACTGTTTGCTTGGTCCTGTGTATAATTCACAGGGTTCTAACGTATAAGAAAAGGTTTTCTTTACGTGTACTTCTTATCGAGTTAATAAAATCATTTCAATAGGGGGGAAATGTATGTTTTTTCCGAAAGGGATTTACTGACATTGTTATAGGGGATTGCCCTATAATCCTGAATCCGGCAGAAAGCATCAAGGGTCCTTCATCCAATATGCGGGTTAACTGATGGGCATTAAAATGAAATATAAAGAAGGTTTTGCTTATATTGAATCAGTCCTGGATGGGAGGTGTATTGTAAATTGAGGTGATTTGTGCAAAAGTTAATTGTTGTCGATCATTCCTTTTTCGATTGCTTTTGCAACAGCATGAATTCTGCTGACGGCATCCAGTTTTTGCATAGTATTCTTGATGTGAAAATTAACGGTCCGCTCGCTTATGCAAAGGATTTTGGATATATCCCAGGAGGTCTTCCCCTTCCTTATCCAGTTGAGCACTTCTTTTTCTCTGGGTGAGAGATGTCTGTTGTTGAGGTTGCGGGTCTGCAGGGCCTCTTTTATATTGACAAGTATTTCCTCGTTCTCAAAAGGCTTGGTGATATAGTTGAAGGCCCCCATTTTCATGGACTGTACGGCGTCCTTGATGTCTCCATAGCCTGTGAGCATGATTACAATTGAATATTTGTCTATTTTCTTAATCTCTTCAAGGACTTTCATGCCATCCAGCCCGGGAAGTTTTATGTCCAGCAAAATGAGGTCAGGCGAAAAGTCCGTCATTTTCTTTAAGGCCCTCTTGCCGTTATCAGCAGTAATGACCTTATATCCTTCTGGACTTATTACATCCGAAAGGAGCAACTGCATTTCTTTGTCATCGTCAATTACAAGAATCTTTTGCATGTCCCCTCAGATATTCTCATGTTCAATAAAGTCTATTATCAAATAGAACAGGATCAATTAATTTATTTTATCAGAATATGCAAATATTTATTTAAATAGTTGATTAGTAAAGAGCTTTAGATGTGGTTTTAGTTTTTGAAATCCTCCTCCTTTATAAAAAGCTGATTGGCAATTAATGATATTAAAAAAATGTTTAATTTATTATAATTCCTTGTATGGGGATATCTATTCATAATTGATAGTTGGAGGCTTATGAACTGTAAGCTTCTAACTGTTCCCGTATCTGTTGTTTTTTTATATAGGGCTGTCACAAAATAAAAACTGTAATTAATGCTGAATATAACTAAAAGAAAGGCTTCAAAAGGAAGCCGTGAAATATAATAAACTAGCTCTTTTTTTTAAATGTGTATACTGGTATTTTTGACAGTTGATATGTTTATTGATTTATGATAGGAAACTAGCAGTTAAAAAGGGCTTCTGATTCCAAGTGTAAATACTGATAACCTGAAGCAAAGTATTTTCATGAAAGGCTTAACAGGTGAAAACAAGATTTCGCCAATTACTTTGCGTCAAAAAACCTGGAATTGCTTTGAGCAAAAAGCTCGCCGGACAGATCAAAGTAATTAAAAGGGAGTAAGTCATGAATTTATTCAGATATGATCGTGAGAGCTTCAGTGCCAAGATATTTTTCCTGTTTACAACTTTTTTCTTAACGCTTTATTTTGCGTTAACAATATTTTTTATTTATTACCAGAGCAAAATGCTGAAGCAGAATCTGATTGATGATGGAATGGAATATGCAAATTACCTTGCATATAGCTCTAAACTCGGTGTATTTGCCGAGAACAAAGACTTGCTCGGAGACCCGATTTTGGGAATTATGCAGAGCAGGAAAGTGGTGCTGGTTCAGGTCTTTACATTAAACGGGAAGGAACTGAAGATAATGAAAAGGCTTGAAAGTGAATTTCCGGTAACAACGGAAGAGTTGGACAGGAGGTGGGAAGAAAATACAATAGATTTACTCAAGAAAACCGGAGCATCCACCTACTTTGAAGGTAATAATCGGATCGAGTTCTGGGCGCCTGTAATTTCAGGATCGGAATATTTTGAAGAGGAGACGCTGTATTTTAGAAACCACTCATCTGACTTGAAGAGCAATATTATGGGGTTTGTCCGGGTTGTACTTTCTACTGAATTTCTTAATGCCAGTATTAGAGATATCCTGTTGAGGAGTATTTTGATAATGGCATTCTTTATGGTCCTTGGATGGATGGTTATCCGCTTTATTGTAATTGGAATAACAAAACCTCTTGACAGGTTAACTAAAAGCGTTATAGCAGTGGGATCAGGAGATACTGTTGAGAAAGTTGCTGTGGAGACTGAAGATGAAATAGGCAAACTCGGATTGGCTTTTGATAATATGGTTGATTCATTGAGGAAAATGGATATTGAAAAACAGAAGATTGAGGGGCAGTTAAGACATGCACAGAAAATGGAAGCAATAGGGACCCTTGCCGGAGGGATTGCCCATGACTGCAATAATACTCTAAGCACAATAATGGGTTACGGACAGCTGTTGAGAAAAAGAATTGATGATAGCATTTCAGAAAAATATATTGATAATTTATTGTCTTCGGCCAGAAAAGCAGGGGCCTTTATCCATAGCCTCCTTTCTTTCAGCAGAAAGGAGGTAAGTAATCCCTGCCCTGAAAACCTCAATACTATTATTTGTGACCTTGAGGGGATTTTAGCAAGGCTTCTCGGTGAAGACATTGAATTGAAGATAGAGACCGCCGCGGAAGACCTGGTTGTATTGACCGAGGCAGGGCAGATAGACCAGGTGCTTGTAAATCTTGCCTCGAATGCGAGGGATGCCATGCCTGACGGAGGCTGGTTGAAGATATCTGCAAGTCCCGTGGAGCTTGACAGAAAGTTTATTGCTTCTTTGAATGCTGCAACAAGCCGCGGTTATGCCCTGATATCAGTCAGAGATTCAGGTACTGGAATGGACGAGCAGACGAAAGCGAGAATATTCGAGCCGTTTTTTACGACAAAGGAAATCGACAGAGGGACAGGTTTGGGGCTTTCAATGGTTTATGGAATTATTAGTCAGCACAAGGGATATATCGATGTTGACAGCGATGCAGATGGAGGTACGGTGTTTAAGATATATCTTCCTCTCAGCAATGAAAGGGTCAAGGAAAAAAGGGAGGGGTTGAGAATACCAAAAGGCGGGACGGAAACAGTGCTCGTAGCGGAAGATAATGATGAATTCAGAAAACTTGTCAAACTTGTGCTTGAGAGAAAAGGGTATAAAGTGATTGAAGCTGTAAACGGAAATGATGCGGTTGATAAATTTATTGAAAACAGAGATGATGTCGAATTTCTAATACTTGATATGATAATGCCTAAAAAGAACGGGAAAGAGGTCTATCAGGATATAAAGCAGATCAAGCCTGATATTAAGGCGCTTTTTATAAGCGGCTATACTTCTGATGAATTAGATAGGAAGGGGTGTTCTGAAGACAATATAGATTTTATGGTCAAACCTGTTTTAGCGGACGATCTTATAATGAAAATGAGAGAAATGCTGGACAAGTAGAAAGGTGCCTAATGCATTTTTTCGTTCATTGTCCATTGAACGGCATGCAGAAATAAATCCCGGGAGTCATCATAGTTCATTTTCTTCTTGATGTGGTCTATATAAGTTTCAACGGTCTTGACGCTGAGATTCAGTTCTTCCGCTATTTTTCTTGTCTTTAGCCCCTGCCCAACAAGTTGAAATACTTCAAGCTCGCGATTGCTCAGCTGCTCAACAGGGGAACCGGATGTATTGGCCCTTTTAGTAACAAATTTATGAAGGAGCTTTGTACCCAGTTTGTCGCTGATATATATGTCCCCTTCAAGGATCTTTCTTAATGCAGACACAACTTTTTCAGGAGGCTCCTGTTTCATTATATAACCCTTGGCCCCTGCCTTAAGACAGCGCTCGGCATAAATAGATTCGTCGTGCATTGAAAGGGCAAGAATTGCAAGCTCCGGAAAATTGTGGGAAAGATCTTCGATCAGTCTGATTCCGCTTGTATGGCCGAGAGAGATATCAACAATAATAATGTCAGGTTTGCTTTGCTCCATGGCCTTATGTGCCTGGGGTATGTCACCTGCATCGCCGCAGACCACAAAATCTGATTCCTGATTGATAAGCTGAGCAAGCCCCTGGCGGACAATAGGATGATCATCGACTATAAGTACTTTGCTTTTTGATTTCTTGCTGTCGGTTTTTTTTGTTCCCATATTAACCTGTATCGGATTCTTAGATATTATACATAAATGTTACCAAAAAAACGATTAAAACTAAACATAAAAATTCAAGAGTGAATTATTTGTTTTTTTTCATAGGTAAGGGTCAGAAATACCAAGTTATTTCTGACCCTTACTATAGCTTGGAAGTCTCATCTGAATTTGAATTTCCGGAAGTGTCTGAGAAAGTGCAAGTTACAAGTGTACCTCCATCAATATTGCGTTTAAAGTCCAGCGATGCGTTAATTATACTTGCTCTGTACCGCATAATTTTCAGTCCCATGCCTTTTGACTGTATGGGTTCTTTTGCAATGCCTATCCCGTCATCTTTTATTTTAAGAGAAATTTCGTCATTAATTTTACTCAGAAAAATGTCAATCCGCTTTGGCTTGCCGTGTTTTACGGCATTGGTGGCTGCTTCCTGTGCAATGCGATAAAGCTGAGTAACTGCAGCTTTATTATGCACGGAAACTGACTCGTCGCAGGTAAAAGTGCATGGTATTCTGAAAATCATATTATTATGGGATGCGAGAGCTTCAAGCGCTGCCCTGAGACCTTCTTTGTCCATTTCAACAGGTGTAAGCCCTTTTGAAAGGCGGCTTACCTGTTCTTTTGCTTCGTCTATAAGCATTGAAATTTCTGTAGCGTCGTCAGCTTCCCTGCAAGAACTTTTTTCCAGTTTGCGCTCCAGGCCCCTGTTTTTAAATGAGATGCCTGTAAGCAGCTGTCCGAGACCATCATGCAGCTCGTATCCGATACGCTGGCGTTCCCGCTCTTCAACATCAAAAAGCGCTTTTTCAAAGTTTTTGCGCTCAGTGATGTCCTGCATAACTCCGAAAAAACGGACAGGCTTATTATGCTCATCACAACTCACTTCGCCCTCATCACGCAGCATGCGTTCTGTTGTATCCTTTAGAACGATACGATATTCAACGTTATATCCGGTTTTTTTAATTATTGATTCTTTAATAATTTCAGTGACGCGTCTCTTGTCTTCCGGGTGGATAAAATCAATGAATTTCTGAAAGCTGGGGTCGAATTCTCCAGGTTTAAGGCCGAAAATCAGAAAGGTGCCCTGAGACCAGGTTAATTGGTCTTTATCGCTGTTCCATATATAGTTGCCGATTTTGGCAACACGCTGGGCCTCTGCAAGGCTGGCTTCGCTCTTCCGCAGCTTTTCCTCCATCTGCTTTCTTTGTATGGCGATTGCATAAAGGTCGGCAAGCCGTTCTATTACTTTCATGTCCAGTTCAGTGTAGTCCCTGTCTGAGTTGGCGAGTGCTATCTGCCCGACCACTTTTTTCCCGAACATAGAAGGTACAGACAGGAAATTTGTGACAGGAACATGGCCTTCAGGTGTTCCTCTGGATGATTTATGGGTTGAGGGAGAATTTGTATAAAAAGCCGTCCCTGTATTCAACGTGTGGCCCCTGAGGCCGTGATATTGACCGTTCGCTTCTTTTGAAAAGAATATTTTGTCATCCATGCTGAAGTCAAGGTTATTGTCTTCAAACATCTGTGTGAGTCCGTAGCTTATACTGTTTCCGGACAATGGATCAACGGAAGAGATATATCCATGCTTGCTTGTTGTAATAAGCTTGGCATAGTCCAGAACAATATTGGCGATATCCTTGATGGTAAAAGCAGAAATGACCAGAGCGTTGGATAAATCAGCAAGGGCCGTGTTTACTGTCAGTTCCCATTCGAGCTCCTTGCCTATTCTTTTTTGTTCGGTGATATCATTGATGATACAGACGGTCCTGATAAATTCCCCTTTATCATTCATTAATACTGCTGAATTAATATTGACATCAATCGATATGCCGTTTTTTCGCACCATTATAAATTCCTGGTTAGTCGTATTATTCCTGGAAGATACACTTTCAAGGCATTTCAACAGTTTTTCTTTATAATCAGGATGGATAATGTTTAATATGGATTGTCCAATAATTTCATGAGGTTCATAGTCCAGCATCTGCGTTATCCGGCTGTTGCAATCAACAACAATGCCTTTTTTGTCGATAGAAGTAATCAGATTTGCAGCATTATCAAATATGGAGCGATACTTCTCTTCGCTTTCCTTTAGTGCGTTCTGTGCCTGAATTAACTTTTCTTCGGTGTTCAGTTCATTGATTACACGTCTTATTACGGTTGGGAGAAGATCAAGGAACCCCCCTTCCTTTTTTATATAGTCCTTTGCACCGAGCTTCATCATCTTAATTGAAATCTGCTCATCTCCCTGGCCGGTAAGGATGATAAAAGGGACTTTTATTTCTTTGTCTTTAAGGGTAAGAATAATGTTTTCAGCCGTCATATCAGGCAGAAAGAAATCCAGCAGCAATATAGAATCAGGATTATCAGCAGCAGCTTTAATGGCCTGCGAACCTTTGGATATCCCGTTTATGGCAAAGCCTTCCGCCTTTAAAGACTTAATGATCAGACGGCTCAGCCCCTCATCGTCCTCTACAACTATAATTGTGCGCAGTCTGTCTTTATCATTTTTTATAACGGGTGCAGCTGACTCGCTGTTGTTAACGATAAGTTCCATTAATTTTTATAGGTATTGAGTAAGAAAAAATATCTGTTTGACTGATCGTCAAACGATATTTGAGATTTTCAATTAACCCTGTTTCCTGGTACTATTATAAATATAACACAAAACTTGTTTTTATCAAAAAAATAAGCCTGGAATGACTTTGAGTGCAGAGTGTTTAAAGGCTGCCATCATATTCTGGTTATCGGACACCACCCGCACAAAATTGTAAATGCAATAGAATAAATATTTTGTAGATTTACCCCTGATTCCTGTATATTAAAGAACCGTTCGAACGATCAAACGATTAAGCGATCAAACGTTTGAACGCTGGAACGCTTGAACATTTAAACGTTTTATTAAATTGAAATATAAATGAAAACAGCTCTCAAACATCTCCCTGAACAGAAACAGCAGGAACTGGAAAACATTGTGCATATTATCAAAGAAGGCGTTGATGCGGAGCTGATTATCCTATTCGGCAGCTATGCCCGTGGGGACTGGGTTGAAGAGCTTGATGAAAAAGGCGTTTACTATCGCTATCAGAGTGATTTTGATATTCTCGTTCTTGTTGATGACAGGAAGCTTGCGAAAAAGTGGCGGGTCTGGGAGCAGATAAGAGATGAAGTCCGGAGAAGCGGATTTATCAAGACACCGGCAAGTATCATTTCTGAAAACATCCATGGGATCAATCATAAGCTGAAAAACGGTCATTACTTTTATTCGGACATAAAAAAAGAAGGCATTTTACTCTATGACTCCGGGCGGCATGAATTGGCTGAAGAACGGGAGATGAGTTTGGAAGAGCGCCAGGAAAAAGCCGAAAAGGATTTTGAAAAATGGTTTGTAAGTGCGGAACAGTTTTTTTATGATTTTCATGCTAATGCAAAAAGAGAATGGAATAGCAAGGCAGCTTTTGAACTGCATCAGGCAACCGAACGTTTTTATTCATCCATCCTGCTGGTATTCACCGGCTATAAACCCAAAACTCATGACCTGGAGGATCTAAGTAAACAGGTTGCTTCTCAGGACCCTTCGTTTTTACCTGTTTTCCCCCTGGGCACGGCAGAAGAAAAAAGACTCTTTGAATTACTACGAAATGCATATGTGGATGCGCGGTATGATGAGAACTATAAGATCACGCATGAAGAGCTGAAGTGGCTCGGCGAACGGGTGAGTTTGTTGCAAAAGATGACGGAAGAAATCTGCAGGAAAAAAATTAAAAGCTTTACCAATTAACCCGTTTTTACGCAGTTTTCTTTTTTTTAACTTCCCCGCTTCCGAGCTTCCGAACTTCCGAACTTTCTATCTTCCCCACTTTCCCGCTTTAATTGGTTGGAACAGTTCTTTTAATCTCGTAATTCGTAATTGATAATTCGTAATTATCTTTTTTTGCTTATCCGCTTTCTCGCTTATATGTGTGTTGAATTTCTTACTGAAGCCTTCATTTTTGATAAGCCTGATCAAAGTGCACATTTTAGACTAAAATGTGCACTTCTCTATTTGGTTTTATGAGTGTGGATTTGAAACGGTAATCATTGGATTATGTATCTCCGGGAATTGATGACTCTACCTGCTTATCAATAAATCGTGAAAGAATCAAAATTATTGATTAACGATATAAAGGTATTAATTTGTTAGCTGATGTTTCTTTTCTAATTCACATAATAATTATGACTTAGACTTAGGGTTAATGACATTAATTAGAGGCTTATGTCCCTCTGACATTCCCGGATACTTCTTTGGTATTTTATTAAATAAATCAATTTGCCATAAAGAATATGCTGGTGCATCTTTAGGATCATTGGCTGCGGACCTCTTTAAGTCAACTATTTCGCCAATACCTGCCCAATTCAACTTGCTTGGCACCCAAACTGCACTTTTGATGGGCTGATCTAAGATGGCCCATTCGTTGACAATAAATTCTACCTTATCAGCTAGGTCAATTATCTGTTCAGGAAGGAATACAATGACAGCCATTCCCTGAAAATTCTTTATGGTCATCTGATCTGAATCGCTCAATGACACTGGAACAACAATGTCCTTTAAAGTTTGTTGTCCTGGAGCGAACATCTGAGAATGAACTTGATCACTTTCTTTCCGCATAGAATCACTGGTAATCCGAAAACTAGATAGATTAATTTCTTTCCCCTTCTTGTGGCGTTTTAATCCGCCATCAGTTACAAAAAATCTTTCAGTTTTCGAATTATCTCTGTCAAAAGATATCTCAAAAGCAAAATGTTGAGTCAATAGACGAAGATATTCGACTTCTTTTTTGAAGGAGATTTTGAACCACATTTCCCTTATAGGTTGACTCAACTCTTCAGTATAGAAAGTTGCAAATAACTGAGTCTTACCGATTTTGTTCAACAAGTCAGTTTTGCCTTCAAGTACTGAAGCTTGTTTTAATAATTTGATATTTTGGCCAGTTAAAGTATTTACCTGAGCCTGAAGCTCTTTATTTGCTTTTATTAAGTTGCGTTGGTCTTTCTCGGCCTTGTGCTCCGATGCCACATTGGATAAGAATTGTAAAGCAACTAATAAAATCGCTAAGACCAAGGATATAAAGAGAAGCAATGTTTTATGTTCAGATATAATTTCAATCACGGGTTTTCTGCTCATTCATTGACCTTAGTATTTCCTTATTCATTGTTAGCTAACGCCGTCATGACTGACGAGTGCCCGAATGATATTCTATGCCGTAAGACTGATTGCATACTGTAAATAAACAAAAGCAAAAAAGTCACTGCTGGCACTCGTTCATCGTCCATGAAATTGTTAGGCCTTTTCTTTTTTAATCTCAAACCTCGTAGATATTATTGGCAACTTATCTTTAATATCAATTCCAGGTTTATAGTTAGCTTTAATCCATGGAAGTATAAAGCTTTTAAATTTTATCGATGCATTATATATTGGATCAAAATTAAAAGAGTAATTTTCGATGCTAAGAGAAACTTTACTAACCCACTTCCCTTCGAATCGGTCATACACACAACCTGAATAACTTGTGCCCTCTATTTGAGAGCCAAATATTACTAAATGAGAATTGCATTCATCATCTGGATCTATCCATGAGAGTGATCCCCAGACTGGAAATGGATTTAGATTTTTCTTTGATAGTTCTCCCCTCAAATGTTGTATGTAATGGCGATAATCCTCCGCAATTTTAGTTTCATTTAGGAATGATATTAGGTTTTGATCTTTTTTATTCAAGCCCGGTACAGCTTGAGATATTTCTCTGATTCTATGTATGGAATCAATAATAGACCAACACATTGATAAGGCCGGAATTAAGTCTTCATTATTGTTTTTTATGGAAGCACATTTCTCATATAATTCCTTATAGTTATATTCCAAAATCTCGAAGGAATAGTGAAGGAGTTATTGTCAAATTTGGTGTATGCAAGTTGATTCAAGCGGCGGCCTGATCGACTGCTTTCAGCTCGATTCCATCTTTAAATTTGACTCCTGTTACTACCTTAGCCAGGTAATCGAACCCGCGTAATCTCCTCCACTTTTTTTCAGCACACTGTCCGAGTTTAAACATCATATGCAACATGCCATCACGCGTCAGGCAGCCTTTAGAGCGTTTGGTGCGATGCCGGATAGTTCCAAAGGTCGATTCAATCGGATTGCTTGTACGGATACTCTGCCAGTGCTGTGCCGGGAAATTGTAGAAAGCCAATAGTTCCTCGTGGTCTTTCTGCAAACACTGTGCTGCCTTCGGGTACTTCACCTCATACGTTTTGACAAACAGGTCAAAGGTTTTTTCGGCATCCGCCTTGCTCTCGGCCTGCCAGATTTCATGCAGTGCCTGCTTCGCTTTCGGCTGGACAGATTTTGGCAGGCAGTTCAGAATGTTTAGGGTCTTGTGCATCCAGCACCGCTGCTGTCGGCTCTCAGGATACACTTCCTCAAGGGCTGCCCAGAAGCCCATGGCACCATCGCCAATAGCCAACGCGGGAACGTTCATTCCACGCGACTTCAATTTCAGCAATACTTCCCGCCAGCTCTGCGTGGACTCCCGCACTCCGTCCTCAATTGCTAAAAATCGCTTCTGACCACGTTCATTCACT
>SDBV01003881.1_pt1 | contig 21738 bp, 18 predicted proteins | sample 2277081 | NCBI WGS metagenome assembly SDBV01 (sample SAMN10402039, study PRJNA504765) | marine sediment metagenome | isolation source: marine sediment core GS10_PC15, 223 cmbsf | place: Arctic Ocean: Southern Knipovich Ridge | collected 2010 | reverse complement strand
TGCCTTATTGAGTTGCTCCAGTCTGGCTGCAATAATTACCGGCGTTCCGCTAATTGAATACTGCTTTCTATTTTCATTGCCGATATTACCTGTAATTACTTCGCCGGTATGTAGTCCAATTCCGACTTTCGTTTTAGGGATAACTTCTTTATCCACCAATTCCTTTACTTTGTTAATAATTTCAAGTCCTGCATTCATAGCTTTTTCCGCATGCTTGTGATCTTGAACAGGAGCGCCAAAAGTAGCCATAAACCCATCACCTAAAATTTGGTTAATAATTCCATTATGATTATTAATGATTTCTATTAAGGGACTAAAAATATTATTTTGAAAAACGATCACTTCTTCAGGATCCCTCATCTCGGCAAAAGAGCTAAAGTTCCTGATATCAAAGAATATAATTGATACTTCTACTTTCCTGGAGTGGTTCGTATCATTTACTAAAGCCTCAACAATTTGTTTTGAAACCTGCTGACCAAATAATTGCTCTATTTGATTCTTTTCAAGCAGAAACTGAAAAGAATTGGCCATCCTATTCTTTATTTCCCTGGCCACAAATGCTGAACCCAACCCCGTTAATAAAATAAAGATACTTCTTACTGCATATAACAAGAGAGGAAAATTTAATACAACTCCTTGAGGATCAAATGCATTTATTGCCCATATGGTTACCATAAAATATCCTAATGACGAAACCAGCCCTGTTAATAAACTTAGAAATTCGTCAAGGCGAAGAGCAGATAATACAATTATTATAAAGTAAATGAAGATAAGAGGCGAATCTAAAAATATCGGACTCCATTCAACAAGGCATAACATGAAAATCAAAACGCCTGGGAACCCTGCTTCTATCACCACATTTACCGTTTGCAGGATTCTTGGAACAAGCCTTTTCCTTTTTAAAAAGAATCGCGTTAAAAATAGCGAAACGTTTTCATAAATAATAAAGGTTAATAGCCAGCCAACCACGAGGTATGGAGTAAATGAATTACTGAAAAAAGATACAACATCCTCAAGTACAAAAAATACGTACCCCATTACCAGAAAACTAATTATTAATGCCCCTAAAAAGAGTTTTATTCTATTGTAATCACTCTTTGTGGCTTCTAGCTCTAGTCTGGCATTTATTTGATCTATTTTATTTAACCGATTTTTACTCAAAATTTAAAATTGTATCCACTTTCTATTAAACAAAATTTATTGCAATGAAATTCAAACCTCCACTTGTCTGAGCGTCTCGCTCAGACTTAATGGCTACCAGGAAATTATTGGCCAGGCATTAGAGGGGTCGTAGGGCGACCCTACGACTAGTGGTGGTGGGGGATGAAATAGGGAGTTGGACCGAAACAATGAGGTTTGGTCATGCCACGACTCAAAGTCATGGCATGACTATTTTGAAAGGTGTATATTGAATTTGATGATGTGACAAAGAAATAAGATTGTCCTGAAGCAGGTTGACACAATTCCATAATATTCCCCCTTAAAAAAGGGGGAATTAAAGGAGGTTGTAGTTTTTTTACTAAATTGGCAAAAAGAAAATTTTGCTATGAAATACCTTCCTTCACTTCTCGCCCTGATAATAGTATTTAGCCAGTGTACACCGGAACAAGAAGATTATAGTCATCTTGCTTTTGATCCGGATAATGCCGGCCTTACCCTCCCCGAAGGATTTAAGGCTGTTCTTGTTACAGATACTACCGGAAGGGCCCGCCATATTGCTGTAAATGAAAATGGGGACATTTATATTAACCTGCGTCGAAATACCGGCTCCGGTGGCCTTGTGGCTCTGCGTGATGATGATGGCGATGGTGTTGCGGATGTGAAGGAGTACTTTGGCGACCTGCAGGGTACAGGTATTGAAATCCACAATGGCTATTTATACTTTTCTTCGGATACTTCTGTACACCGGTATAAATTAGATGGTGGATTGGTTCCTTCAGGGGAACCTGAAACAATCGTATCCGGATTTATTAATCAGCGGCAACACGCAGTCAAACCTTTTGCCTTCGATGGCGAGGATAAAATGTACGTAAATGTCGGCGCACCGTCAAATGCCTGCCAGGAAGAAGACAGGAAAAAAGGATCCCCCGGTCAGGATCCCTGCCCGTTGCTGGAACGGCAGGGGGGTATCTGGCAGTTTGATGCAGATCGATTGGGTCAAACCCAGGTTGATGACGGTATTCGGTATGCAACAGGTTTGCGCAACTGTGTGGCAATCAATTGGAATTCGGCAGTGAGCAAATTATATGTTGTTCAGCATGGGAGAGACATGTTGCATAACTGGTATCCGGAGATCTACAGCGAAGAGGTACCTGCAGAAGAATTTTTCCTTGTGAATGAAGGATCAGATTTTGGATATCCTTATTGTTTTTATGATCAATTGAAAGAGAAAAAAGTCCTGAACCCGGAATACGGAGGTGATGGAGAAATAACTGGGAAATGTGATGAAATGGAAGGACCGATCATGGCTTTCCCAGGCCACTATGCACCCAATGACCTGTTGTTTTACACCTCAAATCAATTTCCCGAGAAATACAGGGACGGGGCCTTTATTGCATTTCACGGATCATGGAATCGAGAAGCAGAGACGAAACAACAGGGATACAATGTGGTGTTTGTACCCTTTGAAGGTGATCAACCTTCCGGTGACTGGGAGGTATTTGCCGATGGTTTTGAAGGTCCCGAAGATGTTGAAACTCCAGCCAAGGCAGAGCACCGCCCGGTAGGCCTCGCCATAGGACCGGATGGCTCAATGTACATTTCAGATTCAAGCAAAGGAGCCATATACCGGATTGTTTATACAGGTGGGTCATGATGAAATTCCCTGGAATACTCCTTGTTATCATTGGATTTATTTTTATTTCAGGACTACAAGGACATTCGCAGGATGAATCAGTCCTGCACCAACGTCTGCAAAAAGCCATTTGGACAGCTTCATGGATAACGCACCCCACTGCTTTGCCATATAATTATGGAGTATATCATTTTAGAAAAGAATTTGATTTAGAATCAAAAGAAGATCAATTTATAGTTCACGTATCCGGTGATAATCGATACCAGCTTTTTGTAAATGGCAAAAAAGTGAGCATGGGACCTTCAAGAGGCGATGTGGACCACTGGCGTTTTGAGACGATTGATATTGCTTCATACCTGGTGGAAGGTAATAATGTATTGGCTGCTGTGGTTTGGAACTTCGGCCAGTACCGCCCTGTTGCTCAGTTCTCTTTTCAGACGGGTTTCATGCTTCAGTCAGATCAAAGTAAACATGATTATATAAATACAAACCGATCATGGAAAGTAGTTCGTAACGAGTCTTACCTGCCAGAGACAGAGTCAATTGCAGCATTGCATAGTTATTATGTGGTTGGCCCCGGGGAAATTATAGATGGCAATAAATATCCATGGGGTTGGGAAAAAAGCGGCTTTGACGATAGTGAATGGATAAGTGCCGGTGTTGTCGGCAGGGCAAAAATGAGAGGTTTCGGAACAGATGGCCAATGGTTGCTGGTTCCAAGGATGATACCCGTGATGGAAGAGTCCCTTTTGCGGTTGCATGCAGTCCGATCGTGGGATGGTGTAGAACTTACAAATGCTGTTCTGGAAGGTACATCCGAAATAACTGTGCCGGCCAACTCATCGGCAACGTGGGTGTTGGACCAGGGCTTTGAAACAACCGCTTATCCTGTTTTATTGATTAGCGGAGGTTCGGGATCTGAAATTTCTATATCCTATGCTGAAGCAATGTTTGACAAAACCTCGGGACAAAAAGGTAACAGGAATGAGGTTGGAGAAAAAGAACTTATCGGGAACCGGGATTTAATTTATCCTGACGGAGGTAATAACCGGAAATATCAACCTTTGTGGTTCCGGACATATCGTTATATCGGGATAAAAATTACTACCAAAGAAAAGCCGGTAACCATTCATGATTTTTATGGTATGTTTACGGCTTACCCTTTTGAAAAAAAAGCTGTTTTCGAAAGTAGTGATCCGTCGTTGGTACCCATTTGGGATGTCGGATGGCGAACAGCCCGGTTGTGTGCGGGTGAAACCTACTATGATTGTCCTTATTATGAACAATTACAATATGCCGGCGATACACGAATTCAGGCTTTGATTTCAATGTACGTAGCAGGAGATGACCGACTTATGCGCAAAATGCTTGTTGATTTTAATGATTCCCGTATCCCGGACGGACTTACGCAAAGCAGGTATCCTGCATATAAAAAACAGATAATCCCTCCGTATTCCTTGTTCTGGATCGCCATGGTTTATGACTATTGGATGCACCGGCAGGATACAGTATTTGTTCAACAGTTCCTGCCCGGGATCGACGATGTACTTTCATGGTTTGAACAACATATCAATGATGATAATTTATTAGGGCCCCTGGAGTGGTGGAACTTCGTGGATTGGACTGAGGAATGGCAGTGGGACCCGGAAATCGGCTTCGGGGGGTCACCGGAATCGGCACGGAATGGAAATTCGGCTTTATTATCACTTCAGTATGTTTATACCCTTGACTATGCTTCGGCATTGTTCCGTGGGTTTGGCGATGATACCATGGCCGGAAAATATTCTGTACAGTCGGAAAAAATAAAAAAAGCAGTTTTTGATTTGTGCTGGGATGCTGAGAGGCAATTGCTGGCAGACACCCCAAACAAAGATACATTCAGCCAGCACACGAATATCATGGGGATACTAACGAATTCGGTACCGGAAATTGAACAAATGAGTGTAATGAAAAGGACTATTTCAGATCCGGATCTTATACAGGCGACATTTTACTTCCAATTCTATCTTTTTGAAGCAATTAAAAAGGTTGGTATGGGCGATGAGTACCTTTCACTGCTGCAACCGTGGCACCAAATGATCGAAAACGGGCTCACTACTTTTGCAGAAAAACCTGACCCTGTTCGTTCCGATTGCCATGCCTGGAGTGCATCGCCAAATTACCATTTGTTGTCTCTAGTTGCTGGTATCAGACCGGCAGCTCCGGGATTCAATAAAATTGTGATCGAACCGAATCTGGGAAATTTGATGGAAATCAATGTATCCATGCCTCACCCACAGGGTGCAATTTCAGTTAATTTGGCTAAAACAAATCATAGTGGAATTCGAGGCAAGATCACATTGCCTGCCGGAATATCAGGAACATTTATCTGGAAAAAAGAAACGATTGAATTGCGCGAAGGATTGCAGGAAATTGTAATCGAATAATCTGAATTCCCAATTCCCTAATAATTCACTTTTAAAATTTGGTTATTGATCTTTACGAATTCCAGGGTATCTGTTTCAGAGATCAAATTATATGCTTTTATACCAATCAACACTTGCTGTTCTTTATTAGTATAAGTAATTATCTGGTGCAGTAATTCTTCCTTTGTATCCCAATTACCCTGCTGAGAAATCCAATTAATATTTCCAAATTTTGATTCATAGTATTGAGACATAGCAAAATTCGGATAATAGGAAATGTCAATATCCCTGAAATAAACTGCATCTTGTTTGGCTACCGATTTATGTATAATAATATTCTCCGAGTAGTACGGATGATCATTGATGTTTGAGCCTTCAAAAACAGAAAATTTAGAGAATGTGTTATAAGAATAATTAGCTATTATTAAAAGCGTAAGCAACACTGAATAAATTCGATACTCGATAGTTGAGATTTTTGGGCTAAAAACTATTGATGAAAAAATAAATATGTTTGGAACAATTGTAAGTGTATAATAATGTGACCCGGTTTGTCTTAGCGAGAATCCAATAAAATAAATAAAAGATATAATTAGACCTGGAATAAATAAATATTTGATGGGTGAGAAGCTATGCTTAAAACCATAATAAATAATTGAAAATATAGTAGCAATCATTAGACCTAATTGAAAAATTCTTAACGATTTGGTTGCCAGGTTAAACTCTATTTTTTCAAGATCAGGTGCCCAATATTTATAAATTGCATTCTCTTCAAAATTGGTGAACCAGTTCACCCCGGACCAAAGATTAGATTCAATTGTCCCTAATAAATCAATATTCTTTAGATTAAAAGTCCCAAAATAACTGTTATCTGCAATTAGATAAAACAATTCCACGAAGTTGTAAGTCCCATTTATATTGGCCTCAAGAAAGTAATAAAGTGTTGCCATTAAAAATGAAATGCCGATAAAAGTGAAGGCTGAAATATACTTTTGATTTTTTGAAGAAGGGATGGCAAAAATTGTCACTAAAACAGAAATCGCAATCCCAATTGAAAAATAAATAAATCCATTGTGAGCAAACACCCCAAGTCCTGCAATAATTGAAATTAAGACTAATAACCACAAATTTCTGGAGTTATACCAAAGTCCAAATGATGATATACAAAGCAGTTCTATTGAAATTCCAATCCCCAATGCATTACTCTGAATACCCCAAACCCAAACAGTAAATGATGTACTGATAAGAAAGAAAAAAATGACCGAATTTTGAAGGTGTTTTGATTGTTTGTAGAAAATAAGCGTTGTGGTAATCAGAGCAAAAATAACTGAGGCTTTTACGGGAATTATAAAAATTTTAATAGCTTTTTCAAGAAATAAAGGATCACTTTTCTTTAGGAAACCAAATGCTTTCTAATCCGCTTGTGAACCTTGCTCCAATCCACGGATATAGCGGGTGATGATTTTTGATATAATTTTCAATGGATAATGCCCGATGCATATGTATGTAGTTGTCTCCTGTAACCCCATTATTGTTGTGAGGAAAATAGTAGGATGTTGGAAGGACATAAGCAAACACAATAAACAGGATAGTTCTAAAGCAAAATAGATAAATCTTTCTCTTTCCTGAAATGTTTAATTGAGGCCAAAACCGATTTTGTTTAGCCAGGTAATGGGTTATTATTAGCAGGAAAATTGCTGCAATTAATGATTTGATGATCATTTGGTACTAGTCAGATCCATGGAGGTTAGTTCCGCACTTTTTACAAAATATTGCATCATCATCGTGCTGTGCAGCACTACAGTTTGAACAAACGTGTGTATTTGTACTGGATTTCGCTGCTTTTGAAAGTTCTACTGTAACGATCCCGGTAGGAACGGCAATGATGGCGTAACCCATTAACATTACGAAAGAGGCAAGAACCTGCCCCATTACCGTCTGAGGGGCTATGTCGCCGTAACCCACGGTCGTGAGCGTTACAATTGCCCAGTAAATACTTTCCGGAATGCTTGTAAACCCACTTTCTTCAGTTTCGATCAAATACATCAAAGTCCCGGTGATCACCACCAGCGACATTATACCAAAAACAAATACAATGATTTTTGGACGGCTTGCTTTTAATGCTGCCACCAGGTGCTTGCCTTCTCCAATAAACTGGGCAAGTTTGAAAATCCGGAACACCCGCAGCAATCTGATAGTTCGGATTACAGCAAGTGAATGGCCTCCCACTAAAATTAAACTGAGATATGTTGGAATGATACTTAAGAAATCAACGACCCCATAAAAGCTAATAATGTAACTCAAAGGTTTTTTGGTGGAATATATTCTTACAACGTATTCAGCAGTGAATAAAATTGTAAAGAACCATTCAATATTCCGAAGGAAAATACTATACTCTAAATTTATAGCCTGTACACTTTCAGCCATTACCACAGCCACACTTAGAATAATCGCTATGAGCAACACTACGTCAAAGACCTTGCCTGCAGGGGTATCTGCTTCGAAAATGATCTCGTGAACGCTTGACCGGAAGGATTCCATGATGGAAAGTTAGGAAATATGGCTCTTATTTATATCATAAAAAGAAAACAGGAAAGCCGTTTGCCTTCCTGTTAATCTTATTAACCTAACCTAATCTAACGCTAACTATGAAGAAGTTAACGGCTAGTTCTTAATGATCTTAATAAACCTAAGTCCCATTATTATGAGTTTAAGAACATATATTGAATGGCAATTCCCGTACCAACTTTCAAAATCCCTATATTAGGGGGAAAAAGTTACAAAATGAGTGGCTCAGGCGCCCAGATGAGTTCAATATCGCACATTAAGTGAACGAAGATGTACGTTGTAACAATTTTTCAAACGTTTACCTGTTGCGCATTCATTCTACACCAAAATTTGCCCCTCATCAGTATGTGATTGGATTGTTTTATTATATTTTTGTTCGACTTAAACAGACTTGATGATTTGAAATATGAGCGTTCTGGTAAATAAAAATTCAAAGGTAATTGTTCAGGGTTTTACCGGCTCTGAAGGTACATTTCATGCCGAACAAATGATTGAATATGGTACAAATGTGGTAGGAGGTGTAACACCCGGAAAAGGTGGGCAATCCCATCTCGAAAAACCCGTTTTCAATACGGTTCAGGATGCTGTGAAATCTACCGGTGCCAATGTTTCTATAATATTCGTACCGCCTGCATTTGCTGCGGATGCAATCATGGAAGCAGCACAGGCAGGAATAAATGTGATTATTACTGTTACAGAAGGAATTCCAACCAAGGATATGATCATGGTGAAGGAATTTATAAAAAAATATGATTGTGTATTGGTAGGTCCAAACTGCCCGGGGGTGATAACTCCCAATGAGGCAAAAGTTGGTATTATGCCTGGATTCGTGTTTCAACCTGGCAGGGTAGGAATTGTATCAAAATCGGGGACATTAACCTATGAGGCAGCCGACCAGGTAGTAAAAGCAGGCCTTGGTGTTTCTACCGCCATTGGTATCGGTGGCGATCCTATTATCGGAACTTCTACAAAGCAAGCAGTTCAACTGCTGATGGAGGATCCCGAAACGGATGCGATTGTAATGATTGGAGAAATCGGTGGAAACTATGAAGCAGAAGCTGCACACTGGATCCAGGAAAAAGGAAATCCCAAACCGGTTGTTGGCTTTATTGCAGGTCAGACAGCGCCTCCCGGCAGAAGGATGGGGCACGCAGGTGCGATCATTGGTGGAGCGGAGGATACAGCAGCAGCAAAAATGAAAATCATGGAGGAATGCGGTATCCATGTAGTTGAATCCCCGGCCGATATAGGTGAAACTATGGCAAAAGCCCTTGCCTGAGAATAGTTATAAACTCTTTTTATATTGCTGGCGGGGTTTAACCTGCATTTTTCATTATTTCGGAAATAGTTTGTTTAAATCATGGATAGGATTGATACAACCACTGTGCAAAAACTTCTTAAGAAAAAGTATAACCTTGAAGGCGAATTAATTTCATTGGTTGGTTATGATGACATTAATTTCAGATTCAATTGTCCGGATGGCGAAAAGTATGTTATTAAATTCTCAAAAGCCAGGGATAGTGCTCTGCTGAAATTCCAGTCAGATGTATTGGATGAAATAAACAAGTCAATATCAACCAGCGTATTTCCCAGATTGATACCGGATGTCAATGATAATAATCTCATAAATATCCGGATCGGAGGAGAAGATTATATTCTCAGGGTTTTATCATGGCTTGAAGGAGAGTTGTTGATTTCAAGCCCGCGGTCAGAAAAGTTGTATTTCAATCTTGGCAAAACTCTGGGTGAACTTGATAAAGTTTTATACGATTCAGGGCTATGGTACAACCGGAAAGAAAACTTTGAGTGGGACTTGCAGTATGCCCTGATTTCTGCTAATTACTTGCAATTAATCCCTGACCCGGAGGACCGGCGTATAATAACATATTTCCTTCAGCAGTTTGAATATTTCGTTTCTCCACATCTGAAAGTCCTTCGAAAAGGGGTGATACAATCTGATGCGAATTACCACAATGTGTTGGTTGATGGGGATGAAGTTACAGGGATTATTGATTTTGGTGACGCAGTTTATTCACCGGTTATAAATGAACTGGCTATAGCGATTGCATATTGCCTGATGGATACTGATGACTTCTTAAGTTCTACAAATGCTATTGTGAAGGGATATCATGAGAAATTTACCCTGGAGGAGATTGAGTTGGATGTGCTATATTATCTTATCGCCGCCAGATTATGCGTAACTGTTTGCCAGGCAGTCAATTCAAGAAAAACTAATCCCGATAACGAATATTTGCAGGTATCAGAAAAACCAGCATTGAGATTACTTCACCGGTGGATCGAATTTAATCCCTATCATTTTACACAATCCATAAAAAATATTTTGGGGTTTCGACAGGAAAATTCTTCATTATCTCAATTCGTGGATGTGCGGACAAAGTATGTAAATCCTTCTTTAAGTGTCAGTTACAATATTCCCATTAAAATGGTGAAAGCTGCTTTCCAGTACATGTATTCGGAAGATGGAACAACGTACCTGGATTGTGTTAACAACATTTGTCATGTTGGACATTCTCATCCGGCGGTAGTGGCAGCTGCTACAAAACAAATAGCAACACTGAATACCAATACAAGGTATTACTATGATTTGTTGAACAACTATACCGAAAAACTGGCTGCTAAATTTCCTGACCCACTGAATGTGGTCTATTTAGTAAATTCGGGAAGCGAGGCCGGAGACCTGGCCCAACGAATAGCCCGAACCGTAACTTGTTATAAAACAACCGTTGTGGTGGACCATGCATATCACGGTAATACCCTGGCAGGCATAGAAATAAGTCCATACAAGCACAACAGCAAAGGTGGCGACGGGAGGGTTGATCACATTCATTGTCTTGATATTCCCGATGGATACCGTGGGCGATACAAATATGAAGACCCTGAAGCAGGTGTTAAGTATGCCATGCAAATTGATGAAGTTATAAAGCAGGTCCCTCCGTTGGCCGCATTTTACTGTGAATCTATCATTGGGTGCGGTGGACAGGTGACACTCCCGAAAGGATACCTTCCTTATATTTATGAAAAGACTAGGGCAGCCGGTGGCTTGTGCATAGCTGACGAGGTACAGGTCGGCTTTGGAAGGGTAGGAGAAGCATTTTGGGCATTTCAGCTACAGGATGTGGTGCCTGACATTGTTGTGATTGGCAAACCAATGGGCAATGGGCACCCACTGGCAGCCGTAGTTACAACAAAAAAAATAGCGGATACCTTTAATAATGGCATGGAATATTTTAGCTCATTCGGGGGGAACCCGGTTTCTTGTGCCATTGGCGAAGCGGTGCTGGACGTTATTGAAACTGAGGGCCTGCAGCAAAATGCCCTTGAAACTGGAAATTACTTCAAAGCGGAACTTGAACGTTTGTCCGGAATATTTCCGTTGATAGGTGATGTAAGGGGCTACGGTCTTTTCCTCGGGGTAGAGTTAGTGGAAGATCGTAAGAATATGGAACCGGCAACCCTGAAGGCCAGGGAAATTATTGAAATGATGAAAGAATCCGGAATCCTGCTGAGTACCGATGGTCCTTTCAATAATGTGCTTAAAATTAAGCCTCCAATGACGTTTACAAAAACAAATGTTGATACGGTTATCAATAAACTCGACGATACTTTTAATAGAATTCAATGAAGCAATTTTTCAGAAGGATCATACAAACGGGGTTGGATTTCAGTTTCTGTTTTTTGATCATTATTTTAAAATTTCCAACTAATTTGCATTAATGAATCGCAACAAGTTTCTTTTTAAATGGATTTTGTATTCTTCTTTAGGAGTGTTGCTGGGATTTGGATTTGCTGCCCTTACTGGTTTTTTGGTAGCTTCAATAGCAGGCTACGATGAGAACCTGTTACAATTGAATCCTGTTATTCCGGTCATATCTATGATAATTGCCGGATTTGCCGAAGGTTACATTCTGGGCATTATCCAGGCGATACCACTGCACCAGTCCTTGCCGCAAATCTCGGGAAAATCATGGGCATTACGTACCGCTGCAGGAAGTGCGGTTGCCTGGGGTGTAGGCATGACTTTGGGGCCAATTCTAAGCGAAAGATATTTTAGTCATTTTGGAGTTTTGTCAGTTATTGTTGGTCTTTTATTTCTGGTAATATTGGCTGGAATACTTGGAGTCGCTCAATGGACGTTGTTAAGAAAACACTTTAAAGATGCATGGATATGGATTGGATATACCATCCTGGGATGGGGAATCGGGCTTGTGTTTTCTTTTTCAGGTACCGGCATGATTGAAGAAAATACGCCAATTGCTATTACAATTACTATTAGTCTCCTGTCCGGGCTATTGGTGGGGGCCGTATCTTCCTTTTTTACCGGATTGTACCTGAGGAAAAAGTTAGCTGAGCAAGAATAAAGAATCTGCTATTTGGCAAATGCTGCGGATCGTTTTTCACTGATCTACTGTTACTGTGGTGAGTCAATTTGAATTTTATTAAGATTTACGTTTTTTAATACTCATCATATAGGATTTTAAAACCTCATTGATCTTTGTTTGATAGCCATCCCCAAAACTTTTAAACCAGGTAATGATATCTTCATCAATGCGAATAGATATAGGCTTTTTCTTTGAACCAAATACTACCTCAGCATTTTTCCAAAATTTATGATCAGTTTTAGGAATATCTGAATAGTCTGTTTTGTCATGTTTTAATCTGTTTGATCTTTTAATATTTCTTTTACCTGATTTATTCAAAATAAATACTCCTTTCTTGTTTGTTTTTTATTTCATACGATTCCACAAATATGTATATACAATTGCAGATACAAAATTATAAAAAAATTTTAATTACACAGAAATGATAACTCAGGCTTTTGCTAAAAATAAATTATAAATTATCAGATTATTATTTAGCAAAGGATACGGATCGTTTTTCCCTGATCACAGTTACTTTGATTTGCCCCGGATACTGCATATCTTTCTCAATTTTCTGGGATATTTCAAAAGAAAGCATTTCAGCACGATCATCCGTAACATTATCCGCATCAACCATTACACGAAGTTCACGACCGGCCTGCATGGCATAACATTTATTTACACCTTCAAAATCAAGCGCAAGTTGCTCGAGGTCTTTTAGCCGTTTAAGGTATTGCTCCATTACTTCCCTGCGAGCCCCGGGGCGGGCGCCTGAAATGGCATCACTTGCCTGGACGATGGGCGAAATCAATGTAGTCATTTCAATTTCGTCATGATGAGCGCCAATGGCGTTGCAGATATCCGGGTGTTCCTTATACTTATTTGCAAGGTCCATTCCCAAAATGGCATGTGGCTTTTCAGCTTCTTCCGGCCATACTTTGCCAATATCGTGGAGTAAACCGGCTCTTTTCGCTTTCTTGGGATTGAGACCCAATTCAGAAGCCATCACTGCACACAAATTGGCAACCTCCCTTGAATGTTGCAAAAGGTTTTGGCCATAGGATGAACGAAAACGCATTCTTCCTATCATTTTAATGAGTTCGGGGTGTAAGCCATGTATCCCCAGGTCAATGACTGTACGTTCACCGATCTCAACAATTTCCTCTTCAATATTTTTGTGTGTTTTTGCAACTACTTCTTCAATTCGTGCGGGGTGGATCCGCCCATCCTGAACCAGTCTGTGGAGTGAAAGCCGTGCCACTTCGCGACGGACAGGGTCGAACCCGGAAATAATAATTGCCTCCGGGGTATCATCAACGATTATTTCAACACCTGTGGAAGCTTCAAGTGCGCGTATGTTTCTACCTTCACGGCCAATGATTTTCCCTTTGATATCATCACTAGCGATATTGAAAACTGAGACGCAATTTTCAATGGCATGCTCTGTTGCCGTTCGTTGAATAGTTTCTATAACTATTTTTTTTGCATCTTTCGTTGCCGTAAGTTTTGCTTCTTCCAGGATGCCCTTAATCATTGAAGATGCCTTTGCTTCCGCCTCATGCTTTAATGATTCCACCAATTGTTCTCTTGCATCGTCAGCAGTAAGATTTGAAATTTTTTCGAGAATGGATACCTTTTGCTGGTTAAATTTGTCAAGTTCTTCTTTTTTACGATTAACAATCTCCAGCTGTTCATCCAAAATATTCTTCTTAGATAATGCCTCAGATTCTGCCCGCTTACTTTGTTCATATTGACGGGAAAGATTTTGTTCCCTCTGTTTTAACTTATTTTCATTACCGATTATTTGATTTTTCCTGCGTGTAGCTTCTTCCTCAAAATCTGATTTCATTTTGAGAAATGTCTCCTTGGCTTCCAGGATTTTATCTTTCTTTATATTTTCGGCAGATATCTCTGCCTCTTTAATGATCATACCGGCCTGACTCTGCGCCTTCACTTCGAGGTCTTTTGTTTTACGATTCAGTATTGTTCTGCTTAGAACAACACCTGCTATCAACCCCACAACACCGGCAATAATTACGAAAAGGATGCCTTCCATGATGTATTACGTTTTAGTAAAACATTTATTTATGAGAGGTCGGCAAAAATTTGCAGAATAAGAAAAGTTAGCTTCAGACGGCCTGGCTAAGGTTCTGATTTAGAGATTTAAGTTTTTCAAGTATGACACTATCAGTAAAATCGGTTTTGCCCTCTATTCCCATTTTGTCCACTACACTATCGAATGCGACCATCGACAACAGGTCTTGTTTATCATCAATACCGAATTTTTCCCTATATGATTTAATTTTTTCGTTAATAATTTTTCCTGCCAACCGTATACGCTCTTCCTCATCCGCTGTCACTTTCATCGGGTATTCGCGATCCCATATTTTAATTTTAATTGAAAGTTTTTCCATTCAGAATAGCAAAAATCTATAATTAATTACTCAAATGTGCAATACACTTATCGATCTCCTTTATGTAATCGTCTAATTTTTCCTTTAATTCAGCAGAATCATGATTATCCGCCTCAATATTACTTACAAGTTTACCAATTTTTACCTTATTATGAAACCCGGTAAGTTGCTCTTCTTTTTGAGCAACAAACGTTTTCAATTCCTGGTTTTCTTCCAGGAGTACTCGTACCTGTTCTTTTAATAGTTGGTGATCCTTAATGAGTAGAGAAAGTTTTCTTTCAAGCGCGTTTAATTCGTTAATTACTAATTCCTGACTCATATTATTGTCTGATCAAGGCTCCTGTTTTATTTTCAAACGCTTTCATAAGCTTACTCATTGTTTTGTCGATAATTTTATCTGTCAAAGTTTTTTCTTTGTCCTGAAGGGTAAAAGATATGGCATACGCTTTTTTGCCACTTTCTATCCTGTTTCCTTCATAAACATCAAAAATCCGGATCTCTTTTATCAATTCCGGTTCGGTTTCCTTCGAGATCGCTTCAATTTCGCTAAAAAGAATCTTTTTATCAAGAACTAATGACAGGTCTCTTTTGACTGGAGGAAACTTTGACATTTCTTCATACACTATATTATGACTTGTAAATTTTAAAAGCAAATCCCAATCCATATCTGCGTAAAAAATTTTCGATTTTATATCAAAATATTTTAAAATCGTAGTGCGGACCTGTCCGACAGTAGCAACTTGTCTGCCTTTATGCATCATCGCAACACCATATTCCATGACCGAATTAGAAGAAGCATGAGTTTCAAATTCCAAACGAAGATCACTAACCGATTTTATAATGGTATTTACGGTTGCAATAAGATCATAAAAATCTGTATCCCGGGATATATTTCTCCAGTCTTCCTGTGGTGATTTACCAACCATCAAAAGGGACAAATGATTGGCTTCCAAAAATTTATCTTTCTTTTTATGATAAGTCCTGCCAAATTCAAAGAATTTTAAATTTTCTTGTTTTCGATTGAGATTATAGACAACGGACTCCAGTCCTGTAAATAGCATGGATTGTTTGAGTACGCCAAGATCTTCACTGAGTTTATTTATTATTTCAACATTATCGCCAGGATCCAGTGATTCGTCCAGCGCAACATATTCAGGTTTGGTGAGTGAATTCGTCATTATTTCGTACCATCCTTTTCCGGTAAGAATCCGGCTTATCTTTTCCAGCCAGGGTTGCGGATCGTCTGCCGGATATTCAGCCAGGTAGCTTGCTCCAAGGATTTCAGGTAATGCCACATTGTTAAATCCATGGATCCTTAAAATTTCTTCTATCACATCCGCCTCCCTTTGTACGTCAGCACGGTACGGAGGCACTATCGCAACGAACCCATCATCATTTTCATTTTCAATACCAATATCCAGCAACGAAAGAGTCCTTTTTATTTCTGTTTTTTCAAGGCATTTGCCAATCAGCCGATCAATGTGAGCATATGAAACGGGGAATTCAAAGTCAGCTATTTTTTCAGGATAAATGTCAATGATTTCAGAACTGATTTCACCCCCGGCCAATTCTTTAATAAATATGGCTGCGCGTTTTAAAGCATAAACGGTTAAGTTGGGATCGGTACCCCTTTCAAAATGAAAGGAAGCATCGGTTTTCAACCCATGATACTGTGCGGTTTTACGGATGTATTCGGGCGAAAAATAAGCGCTCTCAAGAAAAATGTTTTTTGTTGAATCTTTTAACCCTGATTTTATTCCACCAAAAACGCCGGCAATACACATGCCTTCACTTTTGCTGCATATCATCAGGTCATTGCTGTTCAACTTGCGATCTTTTTCATCCAGGGTAACAAAAGAAGTTCCAGCGTCCAAAGTTTTTATAATTACTTCATTGCCGTCAATTTCATCGTAGTCAAATGCATGCAGGGGTTGACCCGTTTCGTGTAATACAAAATTGGTAATATCCACTACATTGTTTATGGGGGTAAGGCCGATTGATTCAAGACGTTTTTGCAACCATGCAGGTGATTCAGTAATTTTAATATTGCTTATACATATACCACTATACCTGGGGCAGGCATTGGTATTTTCAACAGAAACACGAATGGGGGTATTGGTACTGTCAATTTTAAAATCATCGACTGATGGCCATTGGATTTCCCGGTTTTTAACTGCCCGGATATCCCTTGCAACCCCCAGGTGCGAAGCGGCATCCCCCCGGTTTGGCGTCAGCCCGATTTCAATGATATGGTCTTCTTCTATTTCAAGGTATTCGGAGGCAGGTGTTCCGTTTTCCAGGGTTGTCTCGAGTACCAATATACCTTCATGCACTGCACCCAGGCCAATTTCATCCTCTGCACAAATCATCCCTTCGGATATTTCACCCCGGATTTTGGACTTTTTAATTTTAAATGGTTTGCCTTCGAATGGATAAAGGGTAGTGCCGGGAGTGGCCACAATTACTTTTTGCCCTGCTGCAACATTGGGGGCACCACAAACAATCGGTACTACACTTCCATTGCCGGTATTCACCGTAGTAACGCTCAACCGGTCGGCATTCGGGTGCTTCTCACATGTAATCACCTCGCCGATAACCAACCCATTTAAGCCACCTTTCAGGGTTTCGAATAATTCGATACCTTCAACTTCAAGACCGGTATCTGTCAGCACCTTTCCAATTTCTTCCGGAGATTCGGGTATATCGATATATTCTTTTAGCCAATTGTAAGAAACTTTCATTCTATTTTACCAAAAAATTGATCGACAAAATTAGTTAAAACGACCAATGATAAGAATGTTATTGTGAATAATAATGTAAGTAAAATAAAACAAAATTCGTCAGGCAGGATTTCAAATGGAAGGGTGGCTTGCTTCAGTGTGAAGACATGTTATTCGAACATTTCGGAGTTCGCTAACCATGTCATCCGAATCAGGAAAGCAATTCGGGCAATGGTAATGAGGGGATTTTGTGCTGTTATCTTTTCAATCATAATTTTTCTCCCCGGCTTTGATGGTGATATTAAGACGATTTTCTTTTGGTGGGAGAGGGCATGAATAATTTTCGTTGTATGCACAGTACGGGTTGTAAGCTTTGTTAAAGTCCAGAAGAATATGTTCCTGCTCTGTCAGGGTTACATTCAGGTAACGACCCCCACCGTAGGTTTCGGACCCGCTGGTCTGATCCGCAAATGGTATAAATAAATAATCGGAGGAAGATTCGAGGGACCTTAGAAGCAATAGTTTATTGGATTTTCCCTGTAATTGGAAAGTTGCATATCCATATTTTTCATAATTTTCCTCTTTCCCATCCGATGTGGCCAGGCTGAGAGGTTGCCGGTTACCAATGGGTATGTAATCAGCTTCTATCCGGTATGTCGGATCAGGGGCGTAGTATGAAAGTTCGCGGTATTCAACATTTTGATTTGCAAATGGTGATTCGGAAGATCCTTTCATGAAATCGCTAATTTTATTGCGATGGTCAAGAATGGATTCCTGGTAATTCACTTTAGAATCATTTCTTGTGATGACAAAAACTCCGGTGGCCAGGGCAATCAGAACAGAAATAGTTATAACTATCTTACGCATTTTAGCAGATAAATAAGTGGTTCATGAGTAGGAGTTACATGGCCCCTTCATCTTTAAAACTGTAATATCCTGTATTGGTAAAAATAATATGATCGAGTACATCAATGCTCAGGACCTTTCCTGCTTTCACAGCATTATCCGTTAGTTGCTTGTCACTGGCACTGGGACTAAGATTCCCCGAAGGGTGATTGTGAGCCAGGATAATTGAACTTGCAAGATTTTCCAGGGCTTTACTGAATATAATTTTGGCATCTGCAACAGTTCCCGAAACGCCACCTTCGCTGATTTTGAAATCCCTGATAATGTAGTTTGCCCTGTTCAATAAAATTATCCAGAATTCTTCTGTTTTGAGGTCAAGCATCTTTGGCTTAAGAAACTCATAGGCGCCATTAGAGGTGGTGATTTTTATACGGGCCTGGGGCTCTGATTCCTTTCGCCGTCGTCCCAGTTCCAGGGCACTGACGATAGATAATGCTTTCGCATCGCCTATTCCTTTAAATTTTGTCAGGTCTTTTACCGATAGCCCTGCTAATTTACTCAGATCATTATCCACCGATTTCAGGATTATTTTTCCAAGATCAACAGCGCTGGATTTAGATGTTCCGGACCTGATAAGGATGGCGATAAGTTCTGCATCCGAAAGTACTGACTTACCTTTTAAAATAAGTTTTTCACGAGGGCGGTCTTCAACTGCCCAACTTTTAATAACCAAAGTTGGATAAGTCATTTGTAATTATTTAATTTCCGATTAATGTCTAAATTTAGAAATATTGTTTAAAAAGTCATATTTTGAACAACGAATACAAAAAAAACCGACTGCTTTAGGCAACCGGTCTGAATGCTTTTAAAATAAAATTCTGGTCTTACAAGCTGTTTACGAATTTTGTAAGTTTCGATTTATTATTTGAAGCTTTGTTTTTATGGATCACGTTTCTTTTTGCAAGACGATCGAGTTTGGAACTAACTGATATCAAAAGCGACTGCGCTTCAGTTTTCTCGGTTGTGTTCCTAAGAGTTTTAATAAGGTTCCTGGTTGTTTTTGCATAGTACCTGTTACGGAGCCTCGTTACCCTGCTTGATCTTATTCTTTTTAATGCTGATCTATGGTTTGCCATGTTTTAAAAATTCAACAAATTATACCCATTTTGAAATTGGACTGCAAATTTAAAAGCATTATTATTAATAACAAAATACAGATCACAAATAAATTATGAAAACAAGAATTGTTAATAAGCGGATCATTGTTCTTCTATTAATATTTACAACTACAGAACTTTATCCCTGGGGATTCAGGGCGCACAAACAGATTACTCAAATGGCCATATATACATTACCCCAGGAGATGGTACCATTTTATAAAAAATACATGGACGAATTAATTACTGCTTCCGTCCAACCTGATATAAGAAGATATGTTGTAAAAGGGGAAGCTCCAAAACATTATATAGACATTGACCACTACGGTGATTCTGCAATAATAAATTTTCCAAGATCGTGGGACAAAGCCCTGGAATTATACAATGAAGATACGCTACTTGAACACGGAATTTTACCCTATGCAATTTTGCTAACAAAATACAATCTCACCCGGGCACTGAAGGAAAAAAATGGTGCAAGAATAATCAGATATGCTGCTGATCTTTCGCATTATGTTGCCGATGCCCATGTACCGCTTCATACCACCTATAATTATAATGGCCAGTTTACCGGACAAAAAGGCATTCATGCGTTGTGGGAAACCCGGATCCCGGAAATAGAGTCCGCGGAGTATTCATTCTGGGTCGGGAAAGCATCGTACATCGGTAATTTAACGAGTGTTATCTGGGACGTGGTCACTACAAGCCATGCATTATCCTCAAAAGTATTATCAATTGAAAGATCGTGCTCTTCGGAGTTTCCTCAAGATAAGAAATACGGATTTGAACAGGCCGGAAAGTATGAGAAACGTGTATATACTCAGGATTATACCCTTTATTATAGCAATCAATTGGGTGGAATGGTTGAGAATCAGATGAGGTCTGCAGTTAAACTCATTGGCGATCTATGGTTTACAAGCTGGGTCGATGCCGGACAACCTCAACTTGATAATCTTAAAATAAAAATAGAACGAAGTCAACCGGTATCACCTAATGATTCAATTCAATTTATCCGTAAAAGAGCGCTGCTTCATAATGAGTAATATTTTTAAGTCTGGAGAATTTTTATTTTCAAATTGAGGTTACAAAAGGAAACATTTTTAGTATCTATGCGTATTCGCAGAAGAGGGAATTTATTTATTGGAAATGTAGATAATTTTGCTTTTTTTATAAAAAAATAAATCTATCTTTGCACACTTTTTAAGGCAAATATGTTTTAAGCGTATGTATTGGACATTAGAACTAGCATCATATTTAGAAGATGCACCATGGCCGGCAACCAAGGATGAACTGATCGATTATTCTATCAGATCCGGGGCTCCCTTGGAAGTTGTTGAGAACCTGCAGGAGTTGGAAGATGACGGCCAACCTTATGAAAATATTGAAGAAATCTGGCCGGATTATCCGACAAAAGAGGATTTCTTTTTTAATGAGGACGAGTATTAACCCTATTCCAAAGGCTTGTAAATAACTAACTCCTTTTTTGGTTTAAATAAAATTCTGCCAATGCAATATCTTCATTGGTGGTAATTTTAATGTTTCTGAAATCTCCATCCACAAGATGAATTGAATGGCCGCTTTTCTCCACTACACTTGCATCGTCCGTGAATTCAGCCATTTCTCCCTTAATGTATGCATTTTTAATAATGTTGCCACTGAATGTTTGTGGCGTCTGAACAAGAACATACTCAGACCTGTTTTGGCTGAAACTATTAGATTGAGAAATTTTTCTTACCGAGTCCTTTAATTTTACACAAGTCACGGCACTACCGTATATTTCTGCTGCCTTGAATGTACGTTCAATAATTGCCGGGGTCACCATTGGCCGTACACCATCATGCACTGCTACTATATCATCAGCTTTTACTTTTTTTAACCCATTATAAACAGAATTATAACGCGAATGACTCCCTTCAACCAGGTGTTGTACATTTTCATAATCATATTTTTTTACGAGTTCATTCCATTCATCCATCTTTTCTCCCGGCAAGACCAGGATTATTGGAAGAGATGGATTGTATTTTCGAAAAGCATTGATGGTATGCATCAAAACAGGCAGCCCGGATATAATATGAAATTGCTTCGGAACGGGTAAACGCATTCGTTGACCTTTTCCACCGGCCACAATTAATGCAATCTCCATTTCAGACTATTTTTTTGAATGTTCCCTATAATCGGGATCAGATAATAAGCATGGCATCGCCGTAACTAAAAAAGCCGTATTTTTCTTTTTTTGCTATCTTGTAGGCTTCCATAATAAGATCGTAACCACCAAAAGCTGCTGCCATCATCAAAAGAGTGGATTCTGGTAGTTGGAAATTGGTGATCATGGCATTGCAAATTTTGAAATCGTAATGCGGAAATATGAATTTATCGGTCCAGCCACTGGCCGACTTAAGTTTTCCAGAGGCCGAAACCGCTGTCTCCAGAGCCCGCATACTCGTTGTACCTATTGCAC
>SDBV01003880.1_pt1 | contig 21738 bp, 21 predicted proteins | sample 2277081 | NCBI WGS metagenome assembly SDBV01 (sample SAMN10402039, study PRJNA504765) | marine sediment metagenome | isolation source: marine sediment core GS10_PC15, 223 cmbsf | place: Arctic Ocean: Southern Knipovich Ridge | collected 2010 | reverse complement strand
ATATGGTTTTTCGTAACAAAAATTAATAGGTACGTTAAATAGTCTCCCAACGAAAACTATGATTTCAATTCAGATACGGACGAAAAAAACAGTTTTCGAGTAGACACTCAATTTAAAGGAGGAAGAAATTTATGCGAGTATTGGTAAGTGACGGCATCGCCGAAGAGGGCATCCGGATTTTGAAAGAGACTGAGGGGATTGATGTGGATGTCAATGTCGGGCTCAGCCAGGAGGAATTAAAGCAGATTATCGGCGATTATGATGCGCTGATCATACGAAGTGCAACGATCGTATCTGAAGATTTGCTTAACGCGGCAAATTCTTTGAAAGTCATCGGCCGGGCGGGAATCGGGGTTGATAACGTGGATGTTCCGTCAGCGACCTTGAAAGGCGTTCTGGTGATGAATACCCCAACCGGGAATATCGTGACAACAGCGGAACACGCTATCGCCATGATGCTCGCTTTGACCCGTAATATACCCCAGGGAACAGCAACACTTAAGAATGGAAAATGGGAAAAAAAGAAATTGCAGGGAAGAGAGGTGTTTAAAAAGACACTGGGCCTGGTCGGTTACGGTAAAATCGGTTCCATTGTTGCAGACCGCGCCCGGGGCCTGAAGATGAACGTCATCGTCTATGACCCTTATCTTTCTGCAGACCGGATCGAGAGTGACGGTTTTAAGAGCGTCTCACTATCGGAATTATACGAAAAAGCGGATTACATTACCGTTCATATCCCCAAAATGGAAAAAACACTTGGTTTTTTGGATAAAGACGCCTTTGCGCAGATGAAAGAAGGTGTTATGATAATCAATTGTTCCCGTGGCGGGATCGTGGATGAAGCGGATTTATACGATGCTATCGTATCGGGCCGGATTGCAGGTGCGGCGCTGGATGTGTTTGCCGTTGAACCTCCCGGCGCTTCGCCCCTTTTTGAACTGGATCGGGTGATTTGTACGCCTCACCTGGGGGCATCTACCCGTGAAGCGCAAATTAATGTGGCAGTGGATGTGGCCACGCAGATTGTCGATTTTTTGAAAAACAACACCGTTGTTAATGCGTTAAATGACCCGTCGGCTTAAAATTTGTGGAGATAGAGACTGATTGATTTCAACCGGTAACCCGAATTTTTCAAAATGGATCACATCATCATTTATAAAAACCACCGTTTAAAGGAGATTAAAAATGAATGAGGGAACAAAAGATTTCGTCATTAAAGATCGGAGAATTTTTCAACAGGATGCTGACCAGGTACCGGAAGATGAGGTGAAAGATAAACCGTCGGACAGTTCAGGCAAAGACCCATCCGACGAACCGGCGGCCCAAGAAGATGTCGAGAAACATGCGCCGCCCGAGGATGAGACGGTCAAAGATGAAGAGCTTTTGCCTGAAATCAATTTCGCCACTTTTATTTTTTCTTTAAATTCATCCGCTCTGGTGCATCTGGGTGTCATCGAGGACCCCGCATCGGGTGAGAAGAGAAAAAGCATTTCGCTTGCTAAACAGACTATCGATATTTTAGGAATGATGGAGGAGAAAACCCGAGGTAATCTGGATGAAGATGAGGAAAAACTGCTTAACCACATTTTACATGATCTGAGATTAATGTTTGTCCGGGAACAGGGATAGGTTTCCGGTTGCAACCCAAACAAAACAGTTAAATGCATCAGACGAAAATCATCTCCCCTGCAAAAATTAATCTTTTTTTGCAGGTCGTTGAAAAAAGACCGGACGGTTACCATGAATTGGTAACCCTGATGTGTCTCATTGGGCTTTCTGATATTATTACACTGGATTTTGAGGCCAAAGACATCCAAGTTTGTTGTACCGATTTGAGCGTTCCTGCCGATGAAACCAATCTGGCCTATCGGGCGGCCAAATGTTTTTTTGATCACTTGAAAAGTGTGCGCAACAGGAAGTCGGCGGGTTTGGATATCGCAATTGAAAAACGGATTCCGGTGAGCGCCGGGCTGGGTGGGGGCAGCAGCAATGCGGCTGCGGTTTTGTTGGGATTAAATCACTATTATGGGCACCCATTTTCACTAGAAAAAATCTTGTCTATGGGGTTGACCATCGGCGCTGATGTTCCATTTTTCATTTACGGGAAAACAGCTTTGGCCAGAGGGGTGGGTGAAAAACTTGAAAACTACCCAGGACTTGACCCCTATCACGTTGTGCTGGTTTTTCCCGGATATCGTGTTTCAACTGCGGAGGTTTTTCAAACCCTTAATTTGGGATTGACAAAATGTGAAAAGAAAATTAATAATAATTTTTTTATAAAGCAGGCGTTTGATGCCGGACACCATTTGTGTAACGATTTGGAAACCGTGACAGCGTCGCGCTACCCCGACATCCATAAGGCCAAAAAAGCATTGCTGGAACATGGGGCTGAAGGAGCACTCATGAGCGGCAGCGGCCCGACGGTTTTTGGGTTGTTTGTAACCAAAGAAAAAGCACGGATTGCCGGAAATAGTTTGAAGAAAAAAAGGTCCTGGCAGACCATCGTTACCAATTTACGTCTTTGAGCCAATCAAACATTTCTGGCGCATGGCCCTCGATACGGGCTTATTTACCTCAATCTGGGGCGTCGTCAAGTGGCAAGACACAGGATTTTGGTTCCTGCATTCGGAGGTTCGAATCCTCCCGCCCCAGCCAAACTAAAATAGTTTAAACCCATAAATGGGTGACGGATGCTATGAGCGATTTTGCTATTTTTTCAGGAAACTCAAACCGGGCGCTTGCTCAGAAAATTTGTGAATATCTCCAGGTGTCCATGGGTGGTGCCAAGGTAAAAACCTTTAGCGATGGTGAGATACAGATCGAAATAGAAGAGAATGTTCGATCAAAAGATATTTTCGTGATTCAGTCTACATGTGCGCCGGTAAATGACCACCTTGTCGAACTGTTGTTGATGATAGACGCTTTCAAACGTTCTTCAGCAAGGCGGATCAACGTGGTGATTCCATATTACGGTTATGCCCGTCAGGATAAAAAAGTGGCACCACGCGTTCCCATTAGCGCGAAACTGGTGGCTGATCTGTTGACTGTGTCTGGCGCTGATCGGGTCATTACCATGGATTTACATGCAGGCCAAATCCAGGGTTTTTTCAATATCCCGGTGGACAATCTATTTGCGGCTCCGATTATTCTCGAGTATATTCAGAATCATTTTGACAGCGACGTGACAATCGTTTCACCTGATGCCGGGGGTGTCGAACGGGCCAGGGCGTTTGCGAAACGGTTGAACGCGGGACTGGCTATCGTAGATAAGCGGCGTGACGCACCTAATGTTGCAACAGCCATGGCTGTTATCGGTAATGTGGAAGATAAGGTTGCCATTATTCTTGACGATATGGTGGATACTGCAGGAACACTGACGGAAGCGGCCGCGGCCATCAAACAACGGGGTGCCAGAGAGGTTCATGCCTGTTGTGCACACCCGGTTTTATCCGGACCCGCGGTAAAGCGGATCGCCGAGTCGGTGATCAAAAGTATCGTTGTTACCGACACCATTCCTTTAAATTCAAATGCCGGAATTTGTGGTAAATTCAAAGTGCTATCGGTCGCAAAATTGGTGGGAGAGGCCATTATTCGCAGCCATACCGGAGATTCTGTGACCTCTCTCTTTGTTTGAGATTAACGATTAGGAGGATTAACTTTTGGAGCTAATAGAACTAAAAACAAAAACCAGGACGACAACCGGAAAAGGGTCCTCACGCGCACTGAGGCGTGAAAAGCGGATTCCAGCAATTCTGTATGGTTCAAAAACAGAACCCATTTTATTATCACTAGAGCAAGCGCTTTTGGAAAGGGTGTTCAAAACCTCTTCCACTCATGCTCTTATTCATCTGATTATCGATGATGATGCATCCAATAAAAAAACGGTGATGATTAAAGAGTTGCAAATCCATCCGGTTTCCCGAACATTTTTACATCTTGATTTTTATGAAATTGATATGGCGAAAAAAGTTCATGTCAATGTCCCGGTAGTGACAACCGGCAAATCCGTCGGTGTGGAGCTTGGCGGTATCATTCAGATCATCCGGCGTGAATTGGAAATCCTTTGTCTCCCTTCGAATATTCCGGCCGCCATTGAAATCGACATCTCAATGCTTGGAATTGGAGATTCCATTCACGTGGACGCAATCTCACTGCCTGAAGGGGTTGAAATCCCTGAAAACGTGAATTTTACCATGATAACCGTGCTGACGCCTAAAGTGGAGGAGGAACCTGCTGAAGAGGAGGAAGAGGAAGAAATCGGCGCTGAGGAAGAAGAGGCTGAAGCAAAGGATGAAACCGAATAACGGGCTGATAAAATGGCAACGCCTCGAGTCCGACTGGTGGCCGGGTTGGGAAATCCGGGAAATCCTTACCGGAAAACCCGGCACAATGCCGGTTTCATGGTCATAGATGATCTTGCTGACCATTTTTCCATTGATTTAAGGCAAAGTAAATTTAATGCGGAAGTTGGCCGTGGATTGATCGGAGAAGAAAAGGTGATTCTGGTTAAACCACAGGCATACATGAACCGTAGCGGGCCTCCTGTCAGACAGGTCGCTGATTTTTATAAAATACCCGTTCAAGATATTTTGGTGATACATGATGATATTGATATTGTTTTCGGAAATGTAAAAATCAAAGAGAAAGGAGGGGATGGAGGACATCGAGGTTTGAAATCGTTAAAAGACACCTTGGGAAGTGATACTTTTATCAGGCTTCGCATCGGTGTCGGTCGGCCTATTGCACAGATGCGTGTGATAGACCATGTCCTGGGCAGATTCAACTCGGAAGAGCGGAAAATGCTCTCTCTGATTATTGAAAGGGCGCGGGACGCTGTTGCCGTCATCCTGAGCAAGGGCGTAAGGGAGACGATGAATCTTTTTAACAGCAAGCTAATCAGGACTTCAAGTTAATTCAGAGATGGAGGAAAGAATGGAAGCTGTATTAAACAATCTACCGCTGGTAAGCGCGCTGATCGGATTACTGGGTGTGTTGTTCGCAGTCATTATGGCTGTAATTGTTAAAGCGGCACCCGCAGGCGATGATCGCATGCAAGAAATTGCAGCGGCGATTAAGGAAGGCGCGGTGGCCTATTTGAATCGACAGCTTAAAAGCGTCGGAGTCACCGGAATTATCATTTTTCTTATCATGTTGGTTGCTCTGGGTTTGAAAAGCGCGATCGGTTTTTTAATCGGGGCAGTGGCTTCATATGTCGCCGGTTATATCGGGATGCGGGTTTCCGTTGTGGCCAACGTCCGCGTGGCCGAAGCTGCTAAAAAAGGACTCGGCCCGGGACTGGCTCTGGCCTTTAAAGCCGGATCGGTAACCGGTATGCTGGTGGCGGGTCTGGCGCTCAGCTCGGTTGCTGGTTTTTATGCGGTTACCCATGATGTGGTGGCTCTGGTTGCCCTTGGTTTTGGAGGGAGTTTGATTTCCATTTTTGCACGACTCGGCGGGGGTATCTTCACCAAAGGTGCTGATGTTGGTGCCGACCTGGTCGGGAAATTGGAAGCCGGTATTCCGGAAGATGATCCGAGAAACCCGGCTGTTATTGCCGATAATGTGGGGGACAATGTGGGCGACTGTGCCGGCATGGCAGCTGACTTATTCGAAACCTATGCGGTAACGGCGGTTGCGGCCATGTTTATCGGCAGCCTTTTATTTCCCGACATTTCCATTGCAACCGAATTTCCACTGGTATTGGGAGCCATTTCTATTATCGCATCAATAATCGCTATATTTTTTGTGAAATTGGGAAAAAGCGAATATATCATGGGCGCGCTTTACAAGGGTATGTTCGGAGCAGCCATTTTGGCTTCAATCGGATTTTATTATGCTACGACAAAACTCCTAACCGGTATACCGGATATCGGGACCAAACCCCTATTCTATGCGACCATGGTTGGGATTGTACTAACGGTTGTGATTGTTGTCATCACTGAATACTACACCGGTATTTATGGGCCGGTCAAAAGTATTGCAGAAGCTTCAACCACCGGACATGGCACCAATATCATTGCGGGTCTGGGAGTCAGCATGCAGGCGACCGCCGCTCCGGTACTGGCCATTTGTTTGGGTATTTATCTGGCCTATAACTTTGCCGGTTTATACGGTATTGCCCTGGCAGCCATGTCCATGCTTTCCATGACCGGTATGGTTATCGCCATAGATGCATACGGGCCGATTACCGATAATGCCGGCGGGATTGCAGAGATGGCAAAAATGGATGAGAGCGTACGGGCCGTCACGGATCCATTGGATGCGGTGGGGAATACCACCAAGGCGGTGACCAAAGGGTATGCAATCGGATCCGCCGGACTTGCGGCACTCGTACTATTTTCCTGCTTCGTATTCGAATTTACGGAAAAAGGCGGAGATGGGGGGGGCATCAAGTTTGAACTGAACGATGTTAATGTGATCATCGGTCTGTTCATTGGCGGACTCTTACCTTATCTTTTTGGATCATTTGCCATGAAAGCCGTTGGAAAAGCAGGCGCAGCAGTGGTTGAAGAGGTCAGGCGCCAATTCCGTGAAATTCCAGGCATTATGGAAGGTACCGCTAAGCCGGATTACGGCACCTGTGTCGACATTGTTACCAAGTTCGCCTTGAAAGAAATGATGGTGCCGGCATTGCTTCCGGTAGTGGCCCCGATCCTGGTCGGCTTCTTTTTGGGTAAAGTGGCCTTGGGCGGTATGTTGATCGGAAGCATTGTTACCGGTTTATTTTTGGCGATTTCCATGACCACCGGAGGTGCTGCATGGGATAACGCCAAAAAATACATTGAAGATGGCCACCTTGGCGGAAAAGGGAGTGATGCACATAAAGCTGCCGTTACCGGAGATACCGTAGGTGATCCTTACAAAGATACGGCGGGACCGGCGATCAACCCGATGATTAAGATATTAAATGTGGTCGCGCTCTTGATGGTGCCGTTTCTTATTTAAGCATTTCATTTTTTAGCAACTTGAAAAATAAAAAGGATTGGCGTATAATCACGTCAATCCTTTTTTTAATTGATTGCTAATGATTTTTGTGGTAATGGAATCAACTGATTGGAAAGCGCTTTAAAAGCGAATTTTATATACCATTTCATGGTTCTGAATTATATGAACCCGAAAAATGGTGAAGGGAAAAACGCAATAAACAACATGGAAAAGACATTTCAAGTGGGTGACCTGGCTGTTTATCCAGCTCACGGCGTCGGCCGAATCTCTGCCATTGAAAGCCATGAGGTTAACGGCGAAACACAAGATTTTTACATCATGAAAGTCTTGGAAAACAGCATGGTGATCATGATTCCAACCCGGAATGTGCAGTCGGTTGGATTGAGGGACGTGATCGCAAAAAATGAGATTCCCAAGGTTTACAAAATTATGCAGGAAGGGCGGGATGTCGCGGTGGAGAACCAGACATGGAATCGGCGCTACCGGGAATATATGGATAAAATAAAAACCGGGTCGTTGTACGATGTGGCAGAAGTATTCAGAGACCTTTTTCTTCTCAAGCTCGAAAAGGATCTCTCCTTTGGCGAGCGAAAACTGTATGATACCGCCCAAGGTCTTTTGATCAGTGAGCTGTCGACAGCTAAAGACACGGACGAACAGACCATTCTTTCAGAAATTGAGTCACTTTTCACACCCCAATAACCCTTTTTTTCCCCAAACGAGATGACCGGGAAGAGAACCTTTCGTTTCATTGTTGTAAAAGAGGAGCGTGGCAGCCGGTTAGATATTGTTGTTGCCGCGCGTATCTCCCGTTTTTCCAGGACTCAAGCCGGCCGAATGATTTCCAAAGGCGTGATCCAGGTTCGACATGTGGAAAAGAAGCCTGGTTACCGTGTTAAAGACGGAGATACCGTTACCGGACAAATGGTTGAACCCGTTTCCATATCGTTTGAGCCGGAGCCGCTCGACATCAATATCATATATGAGGATAAGAGTCTTCTTATCATCAATAAACAGCCGGGTATGGTGGTTCATCCGGCACCCGGGAATCCATCGGGAACGCTGGCCAATGCGCTATTATACCGCTGGCCGGAGCTGGGAGGAGTTGGGGGAATGCAGCGGCCGGGTATTGTCCATCGGCTGGATAAAGACACCTCCGGAGTTATTGTTGTTGCTAAAAACGAACCGGTTCATCGGAATTTGTCCCATCAGTTTAAGATAAGGCTGGTTTCAAAGCAGTATCTCGCCTTGGTGGCAGGCAATATGATCGGTGAATCCGGTGAGGTGAGACTTCCTATCGGCCGACATCCGGTTGATCGAAAAAAGATGTCAACCGTAACCCGAAAAGGCCGTGTGGCTCGAACGGTATGGCGGATAAAGGAACGATTTTCCGGGGCCACGTTGTTGAAGGTGGATTTAAAAACGGGGCGGACCCATCAAATCCGTGTCCATTGCTCGGCCATGGGCCATCCGGTTTTGGGTGACTTGGTGTATGGATTCAAAAAAGGGGATAGAGGGAAATTTGTGGTTCCAAGACAGATGCTGCATGCGCATCAATTAGCGTTTACCCATCCTTCCACCGGCAAACGGGTATTTTTTGAAGCTCAAATTCCCAGTGATATGGAAAATCTGATTAAATTGCTGCGAGAAAAAAGTGTCGATAGCCCGGCGGGCTTCACCAAAGGTGAGGGTGAATCCACCATTTAAAAGTGAAGATGGGTACGCATGAAACGCATTCTGCAGGCGGCCCGGCTTTATTTAGGCAGCGGCATCTTCATCTTTATTATAGCAGATTCTGCCGCAGAACAGGCATCGATCTGATTCAGAGAGAGCCTCTTTTTCATCAATCACCTGGTCCACTTCATCAAATGACTTAATCCGCTCTGCTACAGGAAGTTCAGGCATCTTAACGCGAGCAATTTTCCGAATACCTTCGATCGACTCAAACATGGTGCCGGGGATATGCCGTTTGAAAAGCGAATTTTTGGGAGGTTTGATTTCCTGGCCCGTTAAGTATTGATGAATCGATCGGGCGGCCCTTCTGCCGCCTCCAATGGCGTCAACTACCAGAGAGGGTCCGGTGGCCGAATCGCCGGCAGTAAAAATATAGGGAATGCTCGACTGGAGTGTTTCCGGGTTGGCGTCGATCGTATTCCATCGGGTGATTTCGAGGGTTTCGCTTTCTTTTCCCTCTTTTTTGAAGTCGATTTCAGGTTGCTGGCCGATGGCGGTGATAAGCATATCGATCTCGATTTGGGTTTCAGACCCTTTGATGGGGACTGGACGACGTCTACCGCTGGCATCCGGCTCCCCGAGCTCCATTTTTAAATATTCCAGGCCGGCTGCGTTTCCATCATCGTCGGTCAGAACCCGGACCGGCGCAGCGAGAAAAATAAACCGGATGCCTTCTTCTTCGGCGGCAACAATTTCCACCTCATTGGCAGGCATTTCCTTTCGTGTTCTACGGTAGAGAATATACACTTTTTCAACACCGCTCCGAACAAGCGTTCTGACGCAGTCGATTGCAGTGTTTCCACCGCCGATGACAACCACTTTGCGACCAATGGGAATTTTTTCACCACTCCCGACCCTAGATAAGAAATCGATTCCGGTGTAGCAACCCGATGCGTTTTCACCTTCCACTTTGAGGTTGTAATCTTTCCAGGCGCCCACGCCCAGAAAAATGGCTTCAAATCCGTCGGAAAGCAGGGATGGGATATCAAAGTCGACTCCCAGCCTCACGTTGGTGTGGCTTTTGACACCCAGATTAAGTATGCCGTCAATTTCCCATTGGAGCGTCTTTTTGGGCAACCGGTATTCCGGGATCCCGTAACGAATCATGCCACCCATTTCAGGCATGGACTCGTAAATGGTAACGTCATGACCCAGGCGTCTTAAGAAATAAGCACAGCTTAAGCCTGCAGGTCCGCCGCCGATAACAGCGACCCGTTTTCCGGTATCATGCGCGCATTTAATCGGCAGTCGTTGTCCGGAGTTCATTTCAAAATCAGCCGCAAACCGTTTGAGCTGATTGATAGAGACGGGATCATCAGCGATTCCCCTTCTACAATACGTTTCACACGGATGAGGACAGACCCGGCCGCACGAAAGAAGCAACGGATTCCGTTCGCGGATGGTGTGTACGGCTCCCTCGAAGTCTCTGTTTTTAATCTGGGCGATGTACTGGGGGATATCGATTTCAGCCGGACAGGTTTGCCGGCAAGGGGCCAGGCAGTCATCATCCTGGTTGAAATGAAGAAGTCTATCGCTCATGGTTTTGACTTTGAGAACATTTCTCGGACAGATTCTTTCACAAGCACCGCAACCGACACATTTGGCTTCATCGATCACCGGGTAGCCGTCAGGTCCCAACTTGATGGCATCGAACTGGCACACTTTGACACAGTCGCCCAGGCCCAGACAACCGACTTCACATTCCCGCTTCCCGCCGTATAGAGCGTTCACTGCCCGGCAGCTATTGATTCCCATGTAGTGGTAAATATCTGTAGCACGGTCTCCGCCATGGCATTTGTTGTAAGAAAGCAAGGGCTCGGCCGTTCCTGCTTCTACTCCCATAACGGCTGCGACATTGGATGCTGATTCGGGTCCGGCGATAAGACAGACGCTGGGTAGCGCTTTGCCTTCTACCACCGCAACGGCCGCAGCGGAACAACCGGCAAATCCACATCCCCCGCAGTTCGCACCGGCTAAATATCCTTCTACCTCTGCGATTTTCGGATCTTCGTAGACATAAAAAATTTTGGAAGCGATACTCAAAACCAGTCCGCAGATCGCACCGATTCCGAACATGAATAATAAGGCTTCTATCAAAACGGCCTCCTACTAAACTAAAAAGGGATTATACCATTCCCTTAAATGCAACAAAGGCAAGAGAGAGTATACCTGCTGTTATCAGTCCGATGGAGGTGTCCTGGAGTGGTTTGGGCACCCGGGCAAGGATGATCCTCTCGCGGACGCCGGCAAAAAGAATAAGCGCCAGTCCAAAACCGACGGCATAGGCAAACGAAGCCACCAAGGCCTGTAAAAATGTATACTCTTCATTGATGTTAATAAGGGCGACACCCATCACGGCACAGTTGGTCGTAATCAGGGGGAGAAAAATGCCCAACCCGGCATAGAGTGCCGGAATCGTTTTTTTTAGAAACATTTCAACGAATTGGACCAGTGATGCGATCACCAGGATGAAAGCGATGGTTCTCAGATATTCAAGCCCGAACGGTTTCAAAACAAAGGTATCGGTAATCCAGGTAAGGACACCTGCCAATACCAGAACGAAGATAACCGCCATAGCCATTCCGATAGCGGTTTCCATGTTTTTGGAAGTTCCCAAAAAGGGACAGTTGCCCAAATATTGGGCCAGCAAAATATTGTTGACCAGCACACAACTGATGGCAAGAAGGATATAGGCTTCCATTTATATTCTCCGTTTACTTTTTTTCTAAAACGTTCATGACGCAAAGCATGAGACCGAGAGCGACAAACGCTCCCGGTGCTTCAACCATAAACCCAAAGGGTTGAAAGGATGCACCGAAAAGTGCTTTGCCTAAAAAGGTACCACTCCCCAGAACTTCCCGCACCGCACCGAGTGCCCCCAGTGCCAGTGTAAAACCGACACCCATGCCGAGCCCGTCTGCCCCGGAAGCGATAACCCCGTTTTTATAAGCAAAAGCTTCAGCCCGTCCCAGGACGATGCAGTTGACCACGATTAGAGGAATGAAAATTCCGAGTTTTAAAAACAAAGGATAATTATACGCCTGCATTAATAACTCCACCACCGTTACGAAGGTTGCGATCACAATAATAAAACAGGCAATCCTCACTTTAGGTGGAATGAGATTTCTCAAAGCTGATACCAGGATATTTGAAAAAACAAGAACAAAAGCGGTGGCGACCCCCATCCCGATGCCATTCTCAACAGTCGTGGTGACCGCAAGAGTCGGGCATAGACCTAGAACCAGGCGAAATGGTGGTATTTCATCCCATAATCCTTTGGTAAATTCCTGTGCGATCGTTTTGGCCATAGCGATCTCCCTAACGTATGTTTCTATTTAGTGCCCATCCATCAATGACTTTTTTTGTCCGGCAGCATGTTCTTATGCGGGTTGGATCAGGACAAAAACGGGCGCATTTTTTGAATTGGGCGGATCTATTACTTAATTTAAAATTGTGTATGAGCATTATTTAGAAAATGTTTTTAATTTTTCAACCAATTGGGGCTTTAAACGTTCATAAATTTGAACGGCCTGGGTGAGGGCCGCGCCGATTCCTCGGGAAGTGAGGGTTGCACCGGCCAAAGCGTCTACGTTACCTCCGTCATCCTTTACTTTAAAAGAGTCAATTAAAGGGAGCCCCTTGAACTGGGTTACAAAAGTTGGGTCTGATTTTGCACGGGACCCGACGCCCGGAGTTTCACTATGGGTGGTGACACTCACGCCGGCAATTTTGTCATCCGTGATTTTGACACCCACCATGACGCCGATTTTACCACCGTACCCTTTCCCGAAACTTTCAAAGGCAACGGTATCGGGTATTCCGTCGAACACGCCAACGAAAAAACTTCTTTCCGTTTCCACATCTTTGAGTTTGAAACGGTCAATGAGAGGATCGTTGGAAGCGCCCTCCAGAATCGTCCGGATCGCAGGGCCTCTCACAAATTTGAGCTGCTGGTACTCAATTCTTTCCAGGTTTCCATTGCGCACCGATGCCAACAGAATGCCGGAAACGGAACTTAAAACAGTAAGAACAACAACCATTTTTATCATTTCACGCATGTTACATCACCTTTCCCAACGCTTTGGGTTTAATTTTATCCAATAGCGGATTGATCAAGTTGATGATGAGGATGGCGAAGATAACACCATCCACAAAAGCACCGATATTTCTGATTAGCACGGTCAATATCCCGCCGGTGGCGCCATAAATGAGCATGGGGATAAAATTTACCGGTGAAGACGAATCCTCTGTGGCTAAAAAGATGGCACCCATTAGTGTGTAACCGGCCAGAAGATGGAACATGGGACCCGCATACAGGGTTGGATCGGATAGATTAAAGATGGCGGCCGTTACAAAGGTGCCGACCAGGAAAGAAACCGAAACTTCCCATCGGATGATTCCGCGGAAGATGAGAAAAATGCCGCCGATGATAAGACCGAGACCGAAGGTGGACCCGATACCGCCGATTTGCCGGCCCATCAAAAGGCTTCCGGTGCTGATGGTTTCAATCGCTGAAACACCAAAATATTTCAATGCAGTGAGCGGGTATACCGAAACAGGACCAAAATCATAATTGACATATGCTTGATCAAAGTCAAGCGGGCCTTGCCACGACAGCATCAAGAAGGCAAAGGAAATTGCAACAGGATGGAATGGATTTCCCCCAATGCCGCCAAAAATCTGCTTTCCGATAACCACCGCAACAAAGGTTCCGGTAATCACCAGCCACCACGGCGAAGTGGCGGGCAGCAGCATGGCAAAGATTAGGCCGATCAGAGCGGAATCCCCGTCACCGATTGAGATATTTTGTTTGGAAATCCGGTTTATCAAGTATTCCCAGATCATTGCAGAGGAAACACAAAGGCCGAGAACCCCCAGCGCCGGCGCACCATACCGGAACAGGCCGAAAATAACCGCCGGCAATGCCGCGAGCATGGTGGTATAATTTCTGGTGCGCCTGTTGTTGCCATTGTGCCAGAAAGGAGCGTGGGAAACGATGAATTTTTTATGATCACGCATGATTTGTCTCCATGTCATTCATTCGGCCAAGTTCGTATTTCCCGAGCCGAATGTATTGGAAAATCGGCATTCGTGATACACAGACATAGCTGCAGAGTCCGCATTCTATACAACAGTGAAGGTCATAGAGATCAGCGGCCTCCTCATACTTCCCGGCTTCAAGAAAACGGACCAGCATGTTGACCGGTATTTTGGCAGGGCAGACTCTGACACATTCCCCGCAATTGATGCACGGATCGTCTGATGTTAATGCAACATCAGCGCTTGCCTGGACCATGATACCATCGGTATCGGGTAGAACCGGCGCCTTTTCAGAAAAAAGGGCCGTTCCGGTCATGGGGCCTCCGTGTATGATCCGGTCTTTATCTTGAACGTCGATGCCAAGAGAAGAAAGAACATGGCCCAAAGGTGTTCCGATGCGGGTCTCAACCATGATCTGATTGCCGTTTTTTTGGGTAACGGTCAATAATTTATTTGTGGGAATACGCCCTTTTGTAAAAGCCACACCCAGGGAAGCGGCTGCTTCGGCAGTGAAAAAAGAGACACCCATATCTTCACAGGATTTTCCAGCCGGAACCGTTTGCCCCAAAATGGTTTGCATCATCAAATGCGGAAAAGCCGATGGGTATGTCAAAGGTACGGTTTTAATTTCCGCGCCGATTGTGCCGTAGCCTTGAAGAAAATTTTCAGGCACTGCCAGAATCATCCTCGGCACGCCCGTAATGGTTTTTAAAACCTGAATTCCTTTCAGAACATCTTCCATCCGATGGGTCAAAATATTCCGGTTGGTCCGTATCATCAGATCGGCGTCCGCACCACTCACCACCAGAGTGTGTATCGAATGGTCCGGATCAAAAAAGGGTGACAGGGGTGGCTTTCCCGGGATGTCCATGAGAAAGTTTTTTGCCGATTCAAGAGCCGGCTCCTTGGAAATCGATGAAAACCGCTCATCGAATAATTCTTCTTTTGACACCTCAATCGTGATCGCCGTGTATACCCGACCAAAATCTCCAAGGTGGGGGGCGGTGGATATAACTTTACCCGTGACCGGAGAAATAACATAGGCTGCCTGACCTCCGGATCTTACGATTTTTTGGCCGGTTTTAACGTCATCCCCAACACCCAGCACCACCGCACCTTTCTGTCCCGCTGATTTCAGTGTCTGTTCTATTAAAAGAACGATCTCTTTTGACGCTGGGATCTGCCGGGGCGGGAATCGATCCTCCAGCGCTGATCCATATTCGAATTGCGGGACGGACCACCCTATAAACGGTTTTTTCAACATAAGCTTAAGCCTTCATTTTTTTGATTCAAAAGACCTTTGCAACACGATATTTCTGAAAAATTCTAAAGCACATGACACTCTAAACATTCCGTGGGTCCTGCCTCGTATTCCTCATGACAGGCGATACATTGCTCATGAAATGCTTCTGCCGGCACCGGCATTTCCGTGTCCTCAATTTCATCCGCTTCATGACATTCTAAACACCCTTCGGTTTCTACTACGCTCCCTTCCTCTATCGCGTGACAGTAGGCGCACGGCTGGTTCGCCATATCATCATCTTCTTCGAGATGATGGTGACAGGTACGGCAGGCGACGCCATACTCCACTTCGCTCGCATGGGTTTGATGCGTAAACAAGACTTTGCCGGCGGTACTTTGAAACATGATCCGGTTGGGTTCATCAGGCGGTTTGGCCGAAAAGGCCGCATAGCTGAGAATTCCCAGAACCAGCAGGATAACGACCATCCCATAGGCGATATCGAGTTCATTTTTTGGGGTCATCTATCTTGTTTCCTTTCACCGGAGACTGAATGAAACCGTAAAAACTAAAAGAGATGAGAACTATCATAGTGAGAGTTGGTTTTCAAGGTTTTTTTAAGTGTTTCATTCTGAAATTTTATGTTTTTTATAACAAAGTAAAGAAAATATTGTGATTTGACGCTGATGGGAAGATCCAACATTAATATGATGCCTGATTCTCTTGACAAATCAAATAGATAGACCTATTTTCTTGGGTTACATCAATTTGAAATGAGCGATTGGATAATATGGCTTCTCCTAAAACGTTGTTAAATGAATGGCGTGTCCATGCCAAAAAAAGTCTAGGTCAGCATTTCCTCACGGATGCGTCAATTTCCGAACGGATCGTACACGCCGCAGAGATTGCATCAGATGATATTGTGATGGAGATTGGGCCCGGCCTGGGTGCATTGACGATTTCTGTTTCTAAAAAGGCCCACCGAGTGGTTGCCGTCGAAAAAGACATCCGGTTGATCCCCATTTTAAAAGATGTACTTTCAGCCCGGAACATTAAAAATGTCGAAATAATTCATAAAGATGTACTTCAAATGGATCTCAAACGCTTATGTGAGGATTGGGGTCAAAAGATCATTGTGGTTGGCAATTTGCCGTATCATCTTTCATCCCAGATATTGATTTATCTTATCAATTCAAGGGCTGCCGTCCAAAAAAGCGTGTTGATGTTTCAGAAGGAATTGGCAAGCCGGGTGATGGCAACACCGGGAGGCCGGACCTACGGCAGACTCTCGGTGTTGCTTCAATATTGTGCACGGGTTAAAAGAATAATGCGTATCGGTGCACCCCAATTTTTTCCAATACCAAAGGTCGATTCCGAAGTGCTCCATATCCAATTCCACGGAAAAGAACAATGCCGTAAGGATGAAGAAGCGCTGTTGTTTGATGTGGTCAAAGCCGCGTTTGGGAAACGGAGAAAAACGCTCAAAAATGCCCTGTCTCAAAGCGCGCTTGGGATTGACGCCGAGACGGCAGCGGATGTTTTATTGCAAACCGGTATAGATCCCACCAGACGAGCCGAAACTCTAACGGTGGAAGAATATGTGCAACTTACGAAAATGTTAAGGCCGATAATTCCAGAATAACATCTTACCGGAATAACATTTTATTGGATGGGGAACAAAATGGAGAACTATAATCAGCATTTAAAATTCAGCATTTAAAATTTATCAGGGCGGTTTGCTTTTTCTTTGAGATGCTTCCAGTGGGCCAGGCGCTGTTTAATGTTTTTTTCATGACCCGCTTCCGTGGGAAAATAGAACCGCCGGCCCGTAAGTTCCTTTGGAAGGTAGTCTTCAGGGACATATCCGTCTTTATAATCGTGGACATATTTATATCCTTTGCCATAACCGATGGCTTTCATGAGCTTTGTCGGCGCATTTCGGATGTGCATCGGCACCGGGAGAGATCCGGTATCCCGGATCAGGGCGCGAACCTTTTTATAAGCGGTATAGATCCGGTTGCTTTTAGGCGCTGTGGCCAGATAAACCGCTGCCTGGACAAGTGCCAGTTCCCCCTCGGGCGGCCCTATCAATCTGAAGGATTTCAAGGCGTTTATCGACACCTCAAGAGCGCGTGGATCAGCATTGCCCACATCTTCGGATGCAAAGCGGATCATTCTGCGACCCACATACAAAGGATCTTCTCCAGCCTCCAGCATGCGGCACAACCAGTAAATGGCTGCATCCGGATCGCTGCCGCGAAGGCTTTTGTGAAAAGCGGAAATCAGATTGTAGTGCTCTTCGCCATTTTTGTCATATCTGAGCGCTTTTTTTTGCAGAGCGTGTTCTATGGCTTCTATTTCAACGGTTCGGCCCTGTTTGGGATCTTGAACCGATTTTTCCGGTATCATCACCGAGGCGACCAGCTCCAAACCGTTCAACGCAGCCCGGGCATCTCCGTCCGCCACTTGTATCAGGTGGTTACGGGCGTGCGCCCCCAGACGAATTCCCATGCTCCCCAAACCCTCCTTTGGCTCCAGAATCGCCATGTCGATAATGGTTCCGATTTCATCTTTCGAGAGTGGTTTGAGCAAAATAACGCGGCATCGGGAAAGCAAGGGCGGGATCACTTCAAAGGAGGGATTTTCGGTGGTGGCCCCGATTAAGGTGATCAATCCGCTTTCGACATGGTGAAGAAAAGCGTCTTGCTGGGCTTTATTGAATCGATGAATTTCATCCACAAATAAAACGGTTTTTTTGCGATAAAACTGCTGTTGTTCTTTTGCTTTTTGGATGACCTCTCTAATCTCTTTGACACCGGATAGAACTGCGGAAAATTGAACAAAATAGGATTGGGTTTCCCCAGCCATGATTCTGGCCAGGGTCGTCTTGCCGCATCCGGGCGGACCCCACAGAATCATGGAAAAAAGGCGATCTTTTTCAATGGCTTTCTGAATCAACGCGCCTTTTCGCACCACATGAGTCTGACCCACAAACGTTTTGAGGCTTCGGGGCCTCATCTTCTCGGCAAGCGGATTGGATGCCCGGGTCACCTCTTTGGCCCCATATTCAAACAGGTCCATGTCACTTCCGCCCAGTTCGTTGTCTAAAAATCAGCCGAAACGGCGTTTTGTCCAGCCCGGCTTCTTTTCGAATCTGATTAATGAGATATCGGTGATAAGAGAAATGTACGCCCTGGGGATAGTTAACGAAACTGATGATGGTTGGAGGTTTAGTGGTTGCCTGGGTGACATAATAGAATTTAAGCCGACGTCCCCGGTAAAGGGACGGTTCATTTTTTAAAGTGGCTTTTTCAAAGATATTGTTAAGCAAGCTGGTACTGACGCGAGAGGCGTACTGACGGTAGATTTGATTCACCTGTTTGAAAATGTTGGGTACGCGACGTCCCGTCAGTGCGGAAATTGAGAGAATCGGCACAAAGTTTAAATATTTTGCCTCAAATTGAAGTTCTTCGCGTAATTTTTTTGCGCTTTCAGCACCGTTTTGCACCAGATCCCATTTATTAAGGATCAATATCAGACCTCGACCCCGCTCGAACGCATAGCCGGCTATTTTGATATCCTGATCCGTAATACCCTCACCGGCGTCTATCATCACCAGAGCGATATCACACCTCTCGAGGCTTTTTAACGCCTTAATAACGGAAAACTTTTCCAAGCGCTGGTTGACGCGACCTTTTCGACGGATTCCGGCCGTATCGATCAATCGGTAGGTTTGGTTGCCAATTTGACACACCGAATCGATGGCACCCCGTGTGGTACCGGGAAGGGGGCTGACAACCTGGCGATTTTCACCCAGGATACAATTGATCAGCGAAGATTTGCCCACATTGGGCCTGCCGATCACCGCCAACCGAATTTCCTGATCCGAGTCGGTGTCTAAATCTGAGGGTTGTTTCGGCAATTCGGAAACCAGGGTGGTCATTAAATCAGGGACACCGTATCCGTGCTCGGCGGAGATGGGGTGAAGGGTTTCGACACCGAGGTCGAAAAAGTCATACATTTTAATTTCTTGCGCGATTCCGTCAATTTTATTCACCGCATAAAGGATCGGCTTGTCAATTGAACGCAAAAATTCGGTTATATCTTTGTCATAGGGTGAAATGCCCTGCTTGCCGTCCAAGATCAAAAGGATGATATCGGCATCATCGATAGCGTAATCAATCTGATTACGGATATCACCTGCAAAACCGTCTTGATCCTTTTCAGAAAAGCCACCGGTATCGATCACTGTAAAATTAACATCGTCCCATTCCGCATCCCCATAATGGCGATCCCGGGTGACACCCGGCATATCACCAACCAGCGCATCCCTTTTTTTGGTGATCCGGTTAAACAGGGTGGATTTTCCAACATTGGGGCGGCCTACAATAGCAATAATTGATTTCATTCAGTTTTTAACCATTCATCCTTAATTCAGTGTATGCTCCCCATGGTTGATTTCACCGTCTCTAACGGAAACAACCGACTATCTAAAAAAGTTATTCGGGGAATTTGATAGTGATACGGTTACCTTTTTCTTTTGATTTGATTTTTATTTCCAAATCGATACTGCTGTCCCGGATGCCCAGCGCGAGGGGTAAACGGCCCTTCTTGTCGTGGATATGGGTTATCTCTTTAATGGCTTGAATAATTTTGTCTCCGACTTCGGCACCCGGATTCGGCAGCGACGCCTCCCGGTATGCGGCTTTGACGCTGATATCGCCGTCTTTTGACTGGAAAAGAGATATTTTTTCGGCATTGTTGTTGATGCCGTGAAGGACTGCCAATGCGATCCACTTGGCGGCACTATCCTCCATGTCCGGTGTTTCTGATAATTGGCACATTTCTTGAAGCGGATCCGTGGTCGCAAAACAATCACACATATATTGAACCAACTGATGCATGCTATTTTTATCTTTCATCACGATTACCCCTTTCAATCAAAATTTTAAATAGTGTCCATCCACAAACGGCATCTTTTGGCCCGGAGCGGCGTTTTCGCTCTTTTGAAATCCTCGACATAGCCCGCTATGCCTGCGGTTTCAAAATTGCTCAAGCCTTGCTCTGAATCAAAATCTACCATTTGTGGATGGACACTAAATAATGTTAATTCATAAATGGGTCTTTTTGTCCTGCAAAGCGTTCGGGCGCCGGTTTCCGGTTTCGGCGTACCGCACTTGCGCCTTCCTGTCCCGTTTTGCGGGGGTTGCAAACCCTTGTTTGGCCTTAGTTAGGGCAAAAAAACCGGTACGTTTTTTGAATTGGACGCCTTTATAATTTATTTAAAGTCATGGATGGGAACTAAATAGGTTAGAGAAATATTAAACATTTTTCATTTAATTTCAAGTGGTATCGTGTTCTATCTTCTCAAATTGACTGTTTTAAAAAGATGTGAAATATATCAAAATGGTTCGCGCGGATCCTTTTTTTTAAAATCGAGATCGATAAAATAGAACGGGTATCACTTACCGGCAAAGAGATATTTATGCCAAACACACTGGTTCACCTGGGGATTCAGGGTTTTTCGAGCCGTGGGATAATCCGGAATGCGGATTTTAAATGGATTGCCTTAGGGATTGTCATTCCGGACCTGCCCTGGCTCTTTCAACGGTTTATGGTGTTTGTATTTCCATATTTGGATCGCTACAGTCTAAGGCTCTATTTCATTGTCCAGGCATCGCTGCTTTTTTGTCTCGTATTCAGTGCTGCTTGCGGGCTGATGGCTGACAACAGAAAAAAAGTGTTATTAATTCTGTTTTTTAATGTGGTACTGCATCTGATTTTAGACGCTTTGCAGATCAAATGGGCCAATGGGGTTCATTTCTTTGCGCCTTTAAGCTGGAAATTGATAACATTCGGGTTTATCTGGCCGGAAAGCGGGATTACAGATCTCTTGACCGCCACAGGTCCTATTTTTATGTTTGTGGTATGGAAGAACAGTAAGAGCAGCTCTTTTGCGTCCGGTATTCGGTTATCTCCAAGATGGGTGCCTAGTTTATTGCTTTTGGCTGTTTATTTTGTCGCACCGGCGACGATGCTAAACGGGCCGGCATCGGCCGACAACCATTATGTCCGGACCCTGCAGGAAAAATCGGAGCGGATCGGAAAAAAAGTGGCATTTGATCGGGCCCGCTATCAGGTTAAATCAAACCGGTATCTGTTGACCACTTTTGCTGGGGAAACTCTTGAACTCAAAGGCATGGTATTAAAGGGGCCGGCTTTGGTTTCAGTAAAAGGAATTTTTATCACACCCCATCAGATCCGGGTGACCCAATACCATATCCATTCCCGAACCAGGGATCTGTATTCATATGTGGGATTGATATTTCTTCTTCTGGTTTGGGTCCTTTAGGTGATACAAACCGATTGAAATTCACTCAATTTCCGTTCATCCGCGTTAATCTCAACTTGCCTATTCCCTGTCTTGACATACCACATTGTGGTATTATTTATCAGCAATGTCCGGTTAGGTTTTTGCATGCATTAAATAAACGGTGAAAAAAATGAATAAAATTGAATTTTTTGCTTGACATTTAGAGTAAAAAAATTCGCGGCGACTTGTAATATTAACAGTAATTACAAGGAGTTACGACTATGCCGCGATCATTCGAACCGTACCGAAAGAAACACTTTTCACTGTCATTTTATCAATTATTTCAGCCTCTTGTAAAAATACTTCAAGAGACACCGATCCTTGAATCCCGTGGGGATAGACCGTTGCAAATGACTTTCGAAGATCAGTTAAAAGCACTAATCTTTTTTCACCTTGAAGAACATAA
>SDBV01003879.1_pt1 | contig 21739 bp, 19 predicted proteins | sample 2277081 | NCBI WGS metagenome assembly SDBV01 (sample SAMN10402039, study PRJNA504765) | marine sediment metagenome | isolation source: marine sediment core GS10_PC15, 223 cmbsf | place: Arctic Ocean: Southern Knipovich Ridge | collected 2010 | reverse complement strand
TTCTGGCCTTCTCTTTATCAGTCCATTTTTTTCTCATAATATACGCCTCCTGTTTTTAATATAGACTAAATATCACACCATATCTATTGAAATATTTTGTCTAGTTTTATAGGCGCAGTATATCATATACTGCATACCCTACACATGCCGTTATATTGTTTCAATCCTTGTTTTTCTGGATTATGAATTTAAATATTTTAATATTGGCTTTTATACCATTACCACATAAATAGTTTCAATCCTTGTTTTTCTGGATTATGAATTTAAATTACTTCTACTCGTTCATCAAAGTGAGTATCACTTATGTTTCAATCCTTGTTTTTCTGGATTATGAATTTAAATCCTTATTACTTATAGCGGTAGTTATGGGATTTATAATGTTTCAATCCTTGTTTTTCTGGATTATGAATTTAAATTCAGAGTCTATCCATTGATAGAAGAAGAGGGGAATAGTTTCAATCCTTGTTTTTCTGGATTATGAATTTAAATTACGTATTCGATTATGTAAGTTCCTACAATATCCGCGTTTCAATCCTTGTTTTTATGGATTAGGAATTTAAATCAATCAAATTAGTAAATTGTATGGCCTCTTCTTTACTGTTTCAATCCTTGTTTTTATGGATTAGGAATTTAAATCAGTAGTAGAAAATAGGAAAGGAATCGGGATTGAATGTTTCAATCCTTGTTTTTATGGATTAGGAATTTAAATTTTCTATATGTTCTACTCATAAGTTTATTCCCTCTTAGTTTCAATCCTTGTTTTTATGGATTAGGAATTTAAATTTGGAAATTAGAGGTACGGACGCGTCAGGATATGCGTAGTTTCAATCCTTGTTTTTATGGATTAGGAATTTAAATATCTTCTTCAGATTCTACTTCACCATTTTCTTTAGGGTTTCAATCCTTGTTTTTATGGATTAGGAATTTAAATTAATTGATAATCGTGAGTGTACAGAGATAGGATATTTGTTTCAATCCTTGTTTTTATGGATTAGGAATTTAAATTAGAGAAGAACAAGGGATAGACGTTTATAAAGATTTTAGTTTCAATCCTTGTTTTTATGGATTAGGAATTTAAATTAAACTTAAATGGATTGATGAATTCTTAGAATACAAGTTTCAATCCTTGTTTTTATGGATTAGGAATTTAAATTACTTTTGCAGTATTTCTGGAATAATCACGAATGATATGTTTCAATCCTTGTTTTTATGGATTAGGAATTTAAATACGTCCCCCAATTTAATTCATGATAGTGTAAAGAATTACATAAGAAATTATAACAACTAAACATCATTTTTTCTCTATTAAAAATCAAAAAAGGGCTCCTTTTTTTATTGTTTCCGCACGAAATATGTTTATAAATTATTATAATACAAAGAATTAAACATACAACATTATAATATTAAATAATTTTCATATATCAAATATGTCAAAGAACAAATTATTTAACACAAATATTTCTATAGCAGCAATCCAAACATCTTTTCTTAGTATTCGTTGCTCGTGGAAAATGATTATTTTCTAAAATTTTTTGAATATTATCAATCATTTTCTTTACTTTATCTATATCTGCAGCTTTAAATTCAAGCTCTAGTATTTTATTTTTACTTCTTGTATATACAATATAGCCTTTACTAACAATTTTATTATAATTTTCCTCAATTAGCAATCCATACAAAATTGATTGAAACTTATAAGTTTTAAATATTTTACCTTTATACTCTGCGAATTTATAATCAAGAGGTGATGATGTTCCATCATTTAAAAATAATATTTCATCAACTTTTCCATGAATCCTATATTTTTCAGATGACAATTCTTCTTCTACTATTTTATCTACTACTCCCAGTTTTTTTCTTTTATAATCTGCATTTGTTAATCTTTTTATATTATGTATTTTTCTGCCTTTTTGAACTTTAAATCTCATATCTTCATTTTGCTTAATTTTTAATATTTCCATGAAATATATAAATCTTGGACAATAAAGATATTCAATTACCAGGGAAGGAGTAATACTTCATTTATAATGAGTAGTTCTCATACGAAAAATGCTTTAATCTCATCTTTTACAAGTTTTTCATTAAAAGCCTGCCCCCTGGTAACCACAGATTTGAAATCTTTTTCACATAAAGGAAAAACATATAAGGAATCAGTTTTTAAATCCATGATTTCTTCACTTTCTATTACAGCTTCATCCATAGTATTTTTTTCTATATTCCCGAGAAAAACTGATTTCTGAACTCTGTAAAGTCCAGCCCGCAAAGCTATTTTTATAATTTTTCTACGTGCTCTGTCATCTGAAATATCATATATAAACCAAACAAGCACTATAAACACCTCCTTTAACTTTATTAGGATTTTACTTATTTCCTTTTTGAATTAATTTATTTGCTGTTTCATGACAGTCGGATTGAATAATATCGAGATTTGTAATTTTTCTTTTATTATGCAGAACTTTTTTATTTAATAATTCAGTAAAATTTTCAAGCAGAGATTTTTTACCACTATCATTTAATTTATAACCGTCTTTTATCTTATCAAAATTTGATTTCTTTACCTGCTTTCTTGAAAACATTGTAAAAACACACTTAATTGCCAGATGCCTATAATTTTCTATTAAGTCAAAAACCAGTGATTTTTTATTATAATTATCCGTATGCATAATACCCACAAAAGGATCGAGGCCTGCAATTACACATGCTTTTTCCACTTTTCCATAAAGGACACCGAACGCATAATTGAGCATACAATTAAACTCATCTTTTGCAGGTCTGAAGCTTCTTCCTTTAAATTTAAACGATTCCGGAATTAAAAAAGATAATATTCCGTAATATATTTTTGAGGCATTTCCTTCATATCCCTGAAGAGTATTTCTAAGTTCATTAATAGTTCCTGAGACACTATCTATTTTGTTTATATACTCAGATATTTTATTAGCAGCTTCATTTATTTTTTCTTCTTTATCCTTTCTCTTATATTTTAAGCTTTTAAGATGCTGAATACTCATGTTAATCTTATTTTTAAGCCAATTACGGACAAATTCAAATCCTTCTTCCGATTCAAAAACATCTAACTGCCTTCTTCTTATATATGCTGTTGAACCAAAACGGGCATGCCAGAACCTGCCGTAAGGATTACCAAAATCATCCATTAAAACAATGTCTATATTATGATCCAGAGCAAGTTTAATGACATCTGTTGTAAGCCTTGCATGAGTTGATATTAAAATACTCCTTACTTTTTTAGGAGAAATTAGAACTTTTTTATTATCCACTTCCAATTCGAACATATCGTCTTTTTTGTGAATGTATGCGCCGAAACTGTTAATGTATAAATCCATAAGCATATACTATTAAAAAAAATAATCCTTCTGACTTTCTTGACGGATGAACCCTGTATCTATGCTATAATATTCATCTAACATAGACATATCAATTAAATTAAACCCTTCATTTGCAAGAGGATAAAACTTTTCTGGAACAGAAATAATATAGGATAAAAATTCAGACTTTATTTTATTGAATAATTCTTTTTTTTCAAATTTATCATTTTTATCATTATAGATTTTTTTATATTGATTCCAAAGCTGTCCTGCAGAATTATCAATCATGATAAAAATATCAATCGTTTTAAAATTTTGTGATATTAATTCAAATATAGTATCTTTATTTTCCTCTGTATAATTAAAGGCTTTTGAATATTGTAATTGACTGATCAATTTTAATAGTTTATCAGATTTTTCATCACTTTTTCCATTCGCAATATTATTAAAATAATTTTGTGCTAAATTAAAAAAATCTTTTTCATCAATAATTTTATCTTTATCTTGCAATGTTTTGTCTGTAGCATATTCCAATAGCTGACTTTTATAAACATAAGAAGAAAATAATTTATCTCTGTTGTCTGCATCCACTAATTTAAATAATTTTACAATTCCCTTTTTATTTTTTATACCGTTCCGATTACATCTGCCACATACTTGATTAATAGAATCAAGGGGCCCAAAATCTCTATAGACTCTATCAATGTCAATATCAACTCCGGCTTCTATTAATTGCGTCGATACAACGATAACATTTTTAGTCTTCTTTATTTTATTTATTCTAGCAAGTCGTTCTTTTGGGATAATATTTGTTGATAGATAAATAATATATTTATCCCGATAATTCCTTTTAAGCACTTTAAATAACTTTATTGATGTTTTTATTGTATTAAATACAAACAAAAAACTATCTTGATTATTTTGTTTTATCTCATTCAATGCAAATTGACAAAATTCATCAATATTCATTTTTTTATGTAAATAAGAGATATCTAATGTTATTCTATTAAAAAAATTAAAATAGTTCTTTTTGTTTTTTGCAAGTTCGATGATCTCATTAGCAGTTTCATTAAAGATTAATGGCATGGTCGCTGTAACCAAGATAATATAACAATTTAAAGTTACAGTAAGCGTTTTGAGTAAAGTATTTATTAATTTCCAGTACTTATATGGAATTGACTGAACTTCATCAAGTATAATAATAGACTCAGTGATATTATAAAACTTTTTCAAACTTCGGTTTTTATTAGTCAATAAGGATGTTAATAACTGAACAAACGTTGTTACTATTATTTCACTATCCCAGCTTTCAATAAGATATTCTGAAATACTATAATCAAATTCATCTTCAGAAGTTTTATATTCTTTTTCTGCTAAATAATGATGTTTCAATAAAAAAGAACTGTCGTTTGATTCTTCACCAAATACATCAGAGAAAACTTTATAATTTTGATCAATTATAGACGTAAAAGGTAATGTATAAATTATTCGATTATCATTTCCAAGCTTGCCTCTTAATTTTAAAGCTGCATTTAATGAAGTTAAAGTCTTTCCGGTCCCTGTTGGAACATTTATTGAAAATATCCTGTTTTTTTTAATATCCATATCCATCAGATTATTTTCAACTTCTTTATATATTTCCTCCCGCTTCTCATCAACTTTATTTTTCGGGACACCAAAAGTACTTTTTTTATATTTATCTACTGCCAGGTAATTTAATTGTATTCTACTATTTTTTAATGATAGAAGCTTATTAAAGTCCTGACTTTTATTATAAAATATCGCCTCTCCTTTATCAGCGGAGATTAAAATAGAAAATAAATAGTTACACAAGATGTAATCTTCGATAATAAAAGATTCTATTATGCTTCTGATTTCAATTGAAAATTTAAAATTAATAAACTCTTCCATCATTGTTAAAAATGATAATTTCTCAGATAAGATATTAAAATAATCATAATCAAAATTATTTATTCTTTCTTGTAATATATTTTCATCATCAGGAATAAATATTTCTTTCTTAAAGTCTATAATATTCCCATGATGTTTTTTTACAAGCATATATCCTATAAATGCTAATTTCAAATCGTTAATATCTTTTGAAATATAATAAAAAGCCCAAAAAGCAGATAATTCAGCATGAGCTTTTAATAATTTAAAAGGATTTTTTTGATATTTAATATTTGATGGGTCTAAGATATATTCTTGAAAATAACTTGTTGCTTTTCCGTAATCATGAGTTTCCAAGATTATTTCAAGGACTTTTTTAATTTTTTTATCTGGAGACCATTTTGTTTGCTGATCTTCAAATATTATCAGTCCTAACTTTTTCACATTATTTAAATGTTCTTTTAATTTTTTGCCTGGATGTGAGAACATGCATTTTTACTCCAATTAGTAATTTTATAACCAGATAATATTTTCTCCATTATTTATTTTTATATAATTTAAGTTTTTAACACTTATATTTTTTCCTGTTCTTTCGATTAAAACCTCACCATATTTACACACTTCTCTATCTTCTTTCATTTCCAATGAATAAGTATCAGTAAAATATTCTTTTCCATTCTCAAATATCAATGCTTCTTTATCTATTTTTTCAAGATTAATAACAGAAAATATATCTATATTCCCTTTCTTTTCTGTGTAATTAAATTCACCAATATAATTAAAATTTGCTATATGTTCAGAAATTCCAAAGCACACATTAAAATAGGGATTATGTTTTTTTAATTTATTTTTTAATTTTTCATGATTAGCTGGATCAAATATTTCTACATAAACTCTGTATTTAATATCCTTTAAAGTTTCAAATCTTATTTGTGTTCTTCCGCCTTTTGGCTTTATTCTTGACATCATTACAGCAATCTTGGTGTTTATTAAATTTTGATTTAACAAAACTTTTTTAACAGGATTTATTAATCTTAGACTTAAATTGCATTTCTCATAATTCAATTCACAATTATTTTTTTCTTTTTCTAAACCTATTATTGCGCCAATGATACCTGTTAAGGATGTTCGTGAAGGGATAGAATAAGTTAGCGGTGAAGTTGTTGTATATGGTTTTCTAAAATGGGCGTAATCGCCCCATATATCAAATATTAATAATTTTGACATAATTCCCCGCTTTTAATATTTAATTTCTTTCATCTTTCCAGAAAATAATTCCTTAATTTCAATTGACGCTTCTTTACTTTTCAATTTTATTCGATCATCAATTTTATATTCTATACTTGAAATTTTTTCTTTGTATTTATCTAATAACTCTTTTAAATCAGAAACATCTATAACAAAGTCTTCAACTCCTCTTATTTGTTCATCAGGTTTATCTGATTTAATTTTAATTGCTTTATTTAAATCTCCTATATAAAATCCGCTATCATCATAATTTACTTTTACAAGAAGTTTTGGTGTTTGTCCAAATTTAGATCTACTGATCAGGTTTTTTGTTCCTTCCCATATTCCTTCTAATAACAGCAAAACATCAGTTTCAGTAAGTTGTGTATACTTAGCGGTATTTTCATTAATAATTCCATAAAAATTAATAAATGAATATGAAAGTAAATATTCTTCTCTAAAAGTTGCTTGTTTTTTTCCTTCACTAGATGCAAAAGCGCCTGTTCCTTTGATATATAAGGGATTAACTTTATGCATAGATCTTCCCATTTGAAATTGAATAGGACCAGTAAACGTGATTGAATCATTTGATAAAGGTAATACTCCTCCAAACATTCTAATATCTATACATTTTTCTAATATTTCAATGGCATTTTCCTTAAAGTCTTTTGCCCGACCCTTTCCATCTTTAATTATACCTTTTTCCTTATCCGCAAAAGTCTCTCTAACAAATATATCTTTATCATTTGTCCCATTAAATCCTTTATATTCAAATAAATAATCCCGTATTGTTCTTTTAAGTCTTACATCAGTTACAATATTTATACCAGTTTCTTCATCAATTCTTGGTTTATTACCGTCAAGCGGATCTCCATTAGGATTAGCATCCTTAATATCATAACAAAATATTAATTCACTTCTATTTTTTACAGTATTTTCCATAATTTATTTTTCTCCTGTATTCTTTTCATCTTTATTTTTAAATTTACTGGTTAGGTTCATTCCAAGTACAAAATAATAACTCATTTCAATATTTGAAATTTTATTAAAATCAGATGATGTAAAATATTCAGAAATTAATTTTTCAATTACCAAATAATAATGAGATTTATTATATTCATGTAATTTATTTACAGCCTCAACAAAAATCCTTTTTATTATTTTTTCATTTAATTTTAAACTGTTAAGTCTGGCATAAAATTGTTTTGATTGTTGTTGTTCCGGCTGATTGAGAAGTTTTTGAACAAATATTCCTTCCAGGAATACTGCTCTTTTTATATCACTATCAAATACATCCTTATGTTCCTCAAAAAATGTAAGAAAGACATAATTCTTTTCTGTTTTATCAACCATTTCTTTAACACCTCCTTTTGTATTACTTTTTAATAGATCCATTTTTAATAGAAACTCTAATATTAAAAGACTTTTTCTTGTATCAAAATAAATACTTTCACCATTATTAATTTTTTGATAAATAATCCTCAAATAATTATTTATCAAATAGAAATAATCTATCTTTTTATTAATGAATATACTATTAATTATTTCTAAAAAATTCTTATCCCAATTTCCTTCTATAGTTTTATTTGGGAAAAAATCTCTAATAATTCCAAAATTAAAAATTAAATCAAAAAATATTTCTTTTTTTTCCTTATTTCTTCCTTTCAGATTATTATAAATATCATATTTTTCTACTTCAATTTTTATATCAAATATTTTTTTTAATCGTGAAGGAAGAACATCTTCAACATTTAATAATATCTTAAATGCACTATTACTTTTTTCATAAAACATTATATTATAAAATATATTATTTTGCATTTCAGCCATTGCTTCAGTAGATATTTTTTCATTATAAAAAAGTTCTTTTTTTCTATCATTTGAAATTGATATTTTATTCTTATTTTCAAATTCTTTTAGTAAACTCTCATAATAATTGGAACTTTTATCATCTTTTGTATTAAAAATTGTTTTTGGAATAATCATGTAAGTTAAACCACTAAATTTATCTAAAAAATTATTTTCTAAATATTTTTTTCCATTTCTTATTGTTTCAGCACAATCAGGACATATAGGATAATTTTTCCAGGATTTGTTCTGGTCAAAACCACCGGCAACAAAACCCTTTTTATCAACAGTATAAAAATTATATGTATTAACAAAGCCATAGACTTTTTTATTATTTTCTTTACAACAGAAGCATGTTTTATTATCACTCTTTGATATTCCAATACTTTTAAGATGATAATAGCTTTCCATATTTGATTCGATAATTTTAGTAACTAATTCATTCCAATCACCTATCCATTTATGATTTATTATTATTGTTAAAATGTAACCTTCTTTATTTTGATAAAAAGATTTTATTTCTGCAGTTATTTTATTATAGTTATCTTCAGTTTGAATATATTTAAGAACATTCTTAAATTCATCTATTTCAATTCTTTTTAACGGAAGTATTATTTTATCTAAAGGAGTATCTGGCTTAGATATTATAGTTGTAGGTGTATTATCCCCACCTCTTGGTGATCCAATACTATATAAGTATTTATTTAATTTATTAATATCAAATTCTTCAAGTTCAATTCCATTATATATTATTTCATCATTATTCACTTTAAAATCTATTTTTATAATATTATTATAATATTCTTTAGGATTAGGATTTTCAAATTCATAACCTATTCCATATCTTTTTTCATAAATTTTACCTAAGTTAAATAAAGCTCTTATCACTCGCCCCTCCCCCTAACACTTCCAAATCCAATTGCCCTCATCTGGCCAAAGGACATATAATCCGGAATCTTAACATTTGCAACAAAACTACCGGTAAAACCGAAATAAGGAATATTATTAATCTCAACAGACTTTTCTTTAAACTCACCTTTAACCATTATCTTTTTATCCGCTTTTATTCCAAATCCTTTTAAGTTTGTAAGTATATGGTTTTGTAAGACTTTGTTTAGATCCAGTTTTTTATTGATATATGAAAGGTAGTTTTTCTGATTTACAGGCAGCCATAAAGAATCAAAATCATAAGAATATAGATTGTCGTCAATCATAAGTTCAAAGTTATTCATAGAAAGACTCGTTTCAAAATTATTAAATTCATCTTTATCAATAATTAGTTTTTCAACTTTTAAAAATTTTTCTGCAACAATTACAGCTGCTTCGTTATAACCGAATACAGTGGGAATTCCTTCTATAACTTTATATTGAATAAGAGGCATTCGGTAAATTGATTTTCCGTTAATATAATGATTATGAAAGAAATCCTCATTTTTAAATTTATTAGCAAAAAAGCCACGGAGCTTTTCAGTGGCTTTTTTTTTAAAGCGCTTACCTGTGATAAATGACAACTTTGCAGTTTTTATTAACATTTCGGTTTAATGCATATTCTATACATTAAACTGAAATATTCAATCATTTTTTTTATATTTTACTGCATTATTTTACATTATTATATACTAAAATTAATACCCGCTACCACCTCCAGTATTTCGCTGCAAGCCCTTCGTCCATAAGTTCCTGATTAAGATACTTCCCTTGTTTAACAACAGCATAAACATCTTTACTATCTTGCAGATAGAAAATATCTGCCAAATACCTTAAATAAATATCACGGCTGTAAGTCTTAATTACTACAAATGGCAGGTCTAACACTTTTGATTCTATATATTCCTTTACTTTCCTGCCCTGTTCGGTTTGCAAGTCTTTAGCATTTATACCCAGAATGATAGTGATTGTTAAAATCCGAAAGCCTAACGTAGCACTATATTTTTCCGATTTCACATCCACATTTCCTATATTAAACCAAAAATCCGAATCTGTTTCAAGCAAAACTTCGTATAATCAGCTATTCTCGGTGACTTTTTTTTCGCACAGTGAATGATAAAATTTAAAATATGAATCAAGCTCTTTACAGGTAAAATCCCCTTGAAAAGGAAAAAAATCGTGAAAATTGTATCAGTAACTCTTATCAGGGAGAAAAAAACAGCTGGAATCTTCTGTAAATCTTTTAAGCCAGAATCAAAATTCAGCCATTATCTTTATAAGTAGGCATACTACTCCTAATGAAACAAAAGCAGAAAAAAAATAATTAAACAGTGCAAGACTCTGCAATTCCATGAGGTGCCCTGACTTGCTTTATAAGATGCTTACTCACCTATTTTGAATATTCAAAAAATTTCTTCTACTTCCAGAAATTTTAAATATCTCCCCCTAAATGATATAATGGTTTTTAGGTTTGATAACTTTAATTATCAAACCTAAAAGTACCCTAAATTCCAGGGTAAATTTAGGAGTATTTTGAATGGAAATTGCCTGTAAAATAGATACCAATATTGAGACAATAAAGAATAAAGCCCTCCATTTTATCTCAAATTCTAAATCCGCCAATACTCTCCGAGCATATAAAAGCGACTGGAAACAATTTGAAAAATGGTGTTTAGTCCATAAAATGATTTCATTACCTGCTTCTTCGCAGACACTTGTTTTATTTATTACTCATCTTTCAGGCTCATACAAAGTCAGTAGTATTAGAAGAAAAGTTGCCTGTCTTTCAGAAGCACATAGAATGGCAGGTGTTCAAAATTCTGTTCATTCCAATATAGTTGAAGAAACCTTGAAAGGAATAAGCAGGAGTTTGGGAACAGCACCTTTAAAGAAAAAGGCTATAAGATTAAGTGATATTAGGCAGATACTTCCGCTACTGCCTGAAACTTTAATTGGGATACGGGATAAAGCACTCCTTCTTGTTGGTTTTGCAGGTGGGTTCCGTAGGTCGGAAATTGTTGCTCTTGATATTTTTGATATTGAATTTACAGAATCAGGAATGACTATACATATTAAAAAATCTAAAACAGATCAAGAAGGTGCTGGATATTATAAAACAATCGGTAAAGGTAGAAGCAAAGTGACTTGTCCTGTTTTTGCTTTACAAGAATGGATTGAAGTATCTAACATTACAGAAGGTAGTATATTCCGCTCAATTACAAAAGGTGGTGTTATAGGGAATTCTCTCTCTACAAATTCAATCAGTAGGATTATTAAAAAATGTATTTTTTTGATTTTCTTAAATAAGCATGATTATGCAAGTCATAGTTTAAGAAGTGGATTTATTAGTGAAGCCAAGGAAGTAGGGATAATGAACGAATTGATAATGAAAATGACACATCATAAGACAGAGGCAATGATTTCGGAGTATTATCAGGGCGGTGAATCAGAAATGTATAATTTAAGTTCTGCAATAGGATTTTAATATGGAAACAGATGATAAACTTGAAAAAGAATTTAAGAAGATTGAAGCTATCACAGATGTTTTGATTTCATCTGATAGCAGGAATTTCCAGAAGGACACTGTGTCTGCTCTTGCAGAGAGTATTAATAAGTCATTGGTGGTTATCCGGGAACTGATAGAAAAGGTTGCATCGTGTTTATCCTAATTCATTACCCCATGTAGTCTATCCTTTTACTTTTTTTTAGATATTTTTTATACTAGTCTGTTCATCTATTATTTTTAATAAAAAAGTTCAAATCATCCTGTATCATAAAAGACTCTAACTATCTAAACACCTCCTGTAAGTAAAAGCACCAACCCCTTTCGGTGAGTTCGGTGCCTTCGGTGTTCAATTCCTAAATAAAACAAACAACGAAAATATCCCAAAATTAAAAAAACCACTCCTTCTACTATTTGGTATGATTTTTGGAAAACGTTTAAATTTGATTTTTAACATGTATGCTTATGGTTTTAGATATATTTTTTTGTTAGGAACACCGAACGCACCGAACACACCGAATGCTATTTTAAAAAACCAGTCTGCCTCATATTATTAAGTTATACCTATTATTCTTATAAGATAATTTTTTATATCCACATATTCCACCCTCCTTTTTAAATAAGAAAAAATATAATCTTTTTCTCTTCGATGTAAAGGCCATGCCCCTTCGGGGTCCTCCCCCAGTTGCAGGTGAAGCTTTTAATGAAAATTATTCAACTTTTTTTTATATCTTGTGTTGGGTCGGAGCCTTGACATCTCATCGAAAAAGATTTGCCTGAAACTAAAATTAAAAAGGAGGGCATAAAATATGTCAAATATAATTTTCAAAGAATTATCAGATAAAATAATCGGGTGTGCTATTACTGTTCATAAAATAATTGGTCCTGGTTTTCTGGAAAATGTCTATGAACAGAGTTTGTGTGTGGAGTTAAAATTAAATAATATTTCTTTTACTCGTCAGAAAATATATTCTGTATTTTATAAACGTTTTGTTGTTGGTAAATATCTTACGGATATAGTTGTAGATAATAAAATAATTTTAGAATTAAAATCTGTTCCATTTATAAATAGAAACATGAAAGCTCAGCTTCTAAATTATCTACGTGTTTCAAAAATACATGTTGGCTATGTTATTAATTTTCGTAATTCTGTTTTAGAATTTAAAAGGCTTGCTTTGTAGCGAGTCTTTTAAATTAGAAAGAATTATTTTACTGGAAAAACCGATATTTTATTACTGTAAGAAAAATAAATAAATATTACTTGTTTAGTTCGTCAACAATACCTGTAACAAAATTATTAATTGCAGGAATAGAATTACCAAATGCAATTATTGCCCAACCCCAGACCATTGGATCTTCATTGTTTATATTTTTAGCAAAAACTTTAGAAATTCCTGATATCCAATTATCTTTATTGTCATCATCTTTTAATGCATTTATATAAGATTTTAATTTATTATCATATTCAATTTTCACACTATCAGTTAAATTAAGAGCTGTAATGAAACTAGTTCGAAGATTGTTGCGTATATCACTTTCATGACCACTTGAAATAATAAAGTCGTATATAAAATATATAACTATTTTAATTTCATCTTTAATTAAATCTGTAAGGTAAATATTATGTTTATTAAAAAAATCATCAAATATCATGTATAAACTAACTAATTTCTCATCATATAGTTGCTTTATTAATTTACCAATCGTATACAACTCATTTTGATTAATCATATAAAATAAATATATCAATTTATAAATAATATTTCAAATAATTTTTATTAATAGTTTAATAACTCCCCTATCGATTTTCCACACAGAAAGCATCTTATATCGTTTATTTATTAAATTATAAATCTTCTGGAAATGGTAAACTGAATCTACAGTACAATGTTAAATATAATTCCCAATGTGATGAAAAATAATTTTCTTAGCAGCTGGGAAAACTATTTTCAGTAACACTGTGAAAACCGATTACCTTTTGCAATTATTCAAATATAGTGTTTATAGCCTTATCCACCTAATTTTTTCACATGCTTAATTGTGTATTCCTCAACTTGCAAATACCTTATAACAGGAGACTTTATATCCTTTGTTTCTTTCGCTGCAAATTCTCTTAATTCTTTGAGGCACTTCAAGAATTTTTCATTAATAATATCTATTAATTCTATTTCATATTTTTCTTTTATTTTTCTTTTTAATACATTAATATCATTTAATTGATTGTATTTAGATCCTACAGATTGATTTTTTACAATAGGAGACCAAATCATAAAAATCTTTTTGTAATCGGGAAAATATTTATTAGTGTACTCAATATCCTTACTGAATTTTTCATATAATTTGTTAACATTATTTGGCCTTTTATCCTTAACATATTGTAAACCGGTAATAAGATGTATTGCAACTTCACAGACATATACTGTTTTATTATTTATATCAATTCCAACAACATCAATTTCGCCCTGTACCTCTGGAATATATAGGTTCTTTTGTATAAATTCGCAGTCCTTTATATGTTGTAAGTAAGCAGTAGCAATTTCTTCACCTATATTCATTTATTTTCTCCTGTTTGTATTATTTAATGTTCCACTTAAATATGCAATTGCAATAAGTAATTTGTAACCTGAGACAAATTGGACGGAGCAGTAACAGAAAAATGTTCCCATGGTTACGAGCTTGTTACTGTTTTTTAACACGAAAAGATAACGGTACATCACCAATATGCTCAATCATAATATTTTTTGATTCTGCCTGTTGGCCCATCTCAGAAGGAAAATCATGGATTAATTGTTTTTCAATATCTTTTAATTCGAATACTTTTGTATTTTTTATTTTTCCTATATAAAGCTTAGCTCCATGTTGTATGCAACCTTCAATCCAATGTTTATAGGAAGAACCATATCTTGGGTTCAAGTAACCATTTTTTATTTTTTGACGATTACCACCGAATTTAGATTTATCAACAATCCCCCAATAAAATGGCTTGTCAGACCATTCGTGTAAATAAATTATTTTTGTATAATCTTTTGCTTCATCATAAGTTCTGCATTGTATCCATTCTATTTCCAACTTTATCCCCTCTTCTAAACCTGGTATCTTAATATATAAGTTGTCCCTATAAAGTACATAAAATTATGGTGTAATATTCCGCATTTAGTAAAGAAAGACACCTTGTTGTGAGCAATATGACTCATTATATAACTTTCAATTTTTTTAATATTTTTTCTGCTCTTGGAATATATTTTTTTTCCCATATTTTAGTATAACTATTAAACATTTTTTCAATTTTCTCTCCTTTTTGCAAGCTATTATAAAGTTCAACTGTAAAACAGATCTGATATGCCATTCTTGCTTTAATATAGTTATTGAATGGAACAGCTTTCATTTTATTTAATAAGAAAATGTTATAAGCATATAATTTATCTCCTTTAGTTTTAGCATCTGTTTTAATCCCTAATGGTTCACATATCTTTCGTAAATGTTCTAATTTAAAGATTGGAATAAAATGTTCTGGATAAAAAAACGATGCCAACCTGATAGGTAGTGTTTCCGAATATTGTGGAATATTAAAATCAAAAAGGCCATTACAAAACTCAGAGTATGTTTTTTCATCTTTAAGATTCCAAGATTCTATTCCATAAATCTCAGGAAATATAAAAGCGATTACTTTTTCAAAATCTTTATGCATAAAAGCACTACTAAATTGCGCCTCTCTAAGACCTGTACCTGCCAAATTGCTTTCTGCTCCATATACAAAATTATAAAATAAATTGTCCTTCCGTTTTGGATGTCCTTCAGGTACATAAAATATCGTTTTTTTAAATTTATTTTTAAGCAGTTTATTTTTAACTTTTTCCCTAAATTTATTTGCTTCAAAACTAAGAGCTAATTTTTCTGAATTATCTTCATTAGAATTAAATATTTCATCTAATAATAAATCTATATCTAATAAACCTGTTTTAGTAATACTTTCTTCAACTTTAATTTTTTTACTTGTTTTATATTTTTCTTTATTTTTAAGTATTAAATATTTAGGGAGATTTTTTTTGAGTAGTTCTTCAGATATTTGATTCATCTTTGAATCTTCCCATAATTTATCAAATATTTTATTGCATTCCTGTTTATTTTTTGTATCAATTGCAACTGTTAACTCTGTATTATTTTCAAAACCACCTTTAGTAAGATTAGATGATGTTACAAAAGTTTTATTATCTGTTATATAAAGTTTTAAATGTATATTATTATTGAAACGAATTTTAAATCCGTTTTCGAGGAGGTATTGTAGAGTTGGTATATCAAATGAATTAATGTTAGTTTCATCAAATCTTGTTACTAAAAATATTTCATTGATATTTGTAATTGTATTTTTCTCAATTATTGACCTTGCGAAAGATGATAAAAAGGGAACAGCAAATTTAAGTACTTTTTTTGTTTCAATAATGGATTGTTTTACAATTTTGGTAATTGGATTTTTTATTATTTCTTCATTCATATTTTTCATCCTTTTTATTTATTTTCTTCATTATCGCCTTCATTTTGCCACTCTTCGACAATTTGATTCCAATCAATTTCACGTTTTTCTTTACCTGTCCATACATCCCAGAAATCAGGATCTTTTGAATCTGGTCGATGTTCTTTCTTTAATTCATTTATATCAACAAGAATAGGAACAGGCGCAGCCCAACCGAGAAGTATAGCTTTTTTTGTTGGTAAAACAGGTAATTCATTTAGAATGTTACCGAGATTATCTGGAACAAATCTTTTAACGAGTTCTTGGTCTCTATCATTTACTAAACGATGTAATAGAAATGTATTACATTGCGATAGAACTGTGGGTGAAAGCTCTGAAGGTCTTTGAGATGAAAGTAATAAGCCAAGTCCAAATTTTCTTCCTTCTTTTGCAATTTTTTCAAATGATTGACTGCATAATCTGGAAGGGGAAAACTCTTCATTTTCTGTATTATATCTGCTAATAAAATTGTGGGCTTCTTCCATAACTAAAACAGTAGGTAAAAGTTTTGTGTATTTACGTTTGTATCTTTGTAATGCTTCGAAAACAATTCGAGCCATAACCGCTACTACGATGTGAATAATGTCCGGCGGCACTAATGAAAGGTCAACAACTGTAATTTCTCCATTTTCCGCATTATTTTTACCAAGATATTTTTCTAACCAATCCACAAGAGAGATATCAGTTTCGGTACCAATAATTGAGGACATACGTGTGTCAGAAAGCATCGTTCTAACTCGCATGATAAGAAAATCCAGAAACTGTTGTACATTCTGTTCTTGGGCTAATCTTTCCAAATGATTAGGTAAATCCTCTCCTTTAAAATAAACAGGAGAGTCTTCATCTGGGCCTTTATATTGTAAAATACCTCCCACTTTATCTATTATGTTTTCAATTGAATTAATGCTTTCTTCAACATCGTTTTCTTCAAATGCAACATAATACTCAACTTTTTTATTTGTATTCCTATCTATAAAGGTTTTGTATCTTTGATTTATTATTTTAGATAATCTTTCTGAAGCTTCAGTTATTGCAGTTGTAATATCAATATCAATTATTTTTTTGTGTGATAAATCTTCTGATATACTTTTTAATAAAAAACCAAATTTTGTTGCTTCAGTTTTATAATCACCATAATTAAGAGTTCTTTTTAAAGAAACGAGATTGCTTGATAAATAACGACGTAATTTTAATTGTTCATCTTCACAATTATCTGTGTTGCCATTTTTTAATTCTCTCAAAGCTCGTCTTAATATTGGCCTTTGTGTTTTACCACTTGCTTGAGTAATAGAATTCCATTCATAACTGTTCCACATCCATGCGGGTACCTTCAATTGCTCAAATTCAGTATTTTTATTATCAAAATCAACTTTAAATATTCTAACTTTTCCTGATAACCCATTAAAAGATTTTGTATATTCTCCATTGGGGTCAAGAATAAGGAAACGAGCATTAGGTTTTTTGTCAGGCTCCATTTCGTTTTTTACGGCCTCCATAGACCAGCGAATCAACCCGGCGACAGTACATGATTTACCGCTTCCTGTATTACCCAAAACAGCAACATGGCGGCCGAATAATTTATCTGGATCTACATAAACAGGAGCATTAGCAGCATGAGGTGAATTTCCAATTTTAATTTTTGCATTTTCATCTTTGTTTTCAACAATTGATTGCAATTGTTCATGTGTTGGAATTACTACAGCATCACCGACAGAAGGATAACTGTAAACTCCGCGTTCAATTCTATAACCTTTCTCATCTTTCTTTAAAATACCCAGAGGGCTGATAGATATTTTACGCAAAGGAAATGGTAAGTCAACTAAATCAAAATCCTTAAATCCTTTTCTTTTCGGATAAGGCGAATGCTCGATACCGATACATTAGATCATACCTATTAGAGCTCCAGCTTCGTTTGGTAGGAGTACATATCCGTTTATTTTAGGGAAAAGTGTAGGTGTCCCAGTGTTTAGGGCAGTATTTTGTGGAGCATTTAAATCTAGTAGTACTCTTATCTCACTTGGAGAAACCGATTCTACGGTACCTATTGTAAGATTTCTTAAATCATTATAGTTAATATTTGGAGTTGTCATTCCTCTGATTCTCCGGATTGAGAACTATTTTCTTGGCCTCTATTTTTAAGAATATCCTGTTTTCTCTTTGTAATTCTATCAATTGCTGCTTTAGGCAGGTAATTATCTACTAATATCCTCAAATCACTAAAATGACTACCAATGAGCAAAGTAAACTGTGAATAGTTATTATCTTCTACGAACTTTTCAATCCTACTTCTACTTGCTCCAAACGTTTTATCTTTTTCATCCCAAATATCCCACGCAATAATTACAAGATGCGTGGATGGTATTGTCAGCATATCCGAAAGAATTCTGTTTACATGAGAATCACCGAATCCATATCCGTAAGTAACTACAACAGAATTGGGTCGACAGACAGCAGTTGAAAAATCACGAAACAATTCAGCATAAGGGAAATAAATCGTTTCGATATCTTTCGCAGAATTGGGGTAGATAACAACATGGTCAAAAGGTTTCTTAGGAATACCTGGATGCTCCCCATCTGCACCAAAAGGTAATAGCGTTTTTAAAATCTTGTTATCTTTAAACCTCCAATCCAAAGAACCATGAAGCTTTGTATATTTAATCACACCTTCTACGTATCTCGGTTCCCCTCGAATACCTGGAGGATTATAATGATAATCCAATTCTAGTTTATTCGTTCTAAAAACAGGTGTGATTTTACCAGCAAAACTATCAAGGACAAGTATTCCCGACATGTCACAGGCATACTCAATAAATCGATCATAATTAGTTGTAACAATATTAAGTCGATTCCGTGATGCTGTTCTGCTTGCAAAACTAATTAAAAAAGATTTTAAATAGGTTAAAGCATTATCCTCCTTTTCAAGGAATTCCTTTTCTGCATTCAGAATTTTTTTTATAAAAGCAATAAGTTTAGTGTCGATATCGTCTTTTAGTGTTTTAGCCCTTACATCTTCATCCTGAATAAGAAGTCCTTTGTAAAGTTCAATAGCAACTCGAAGGTCATCTTCAATATTTGCTTCGCCTCTTCTCATTTCTTTTGCCTGTGAATCAGCGCTTTTTTTTATTTGATCACCAAACTCAATAAACTCTATTCTATCCATCCCAGGTGCATCAACTTTTGCAAGTGATGTAACGGCAGTTGTTAATCCTGTTCCAGTTAAAAGAGCAAGGTGTTCGCTTTGAAAAATAGCAGTAAGCCATGGTTCTATTTCATCTCTGTAGTTATCTTCTAAAATATCATCAAGGCATTCAGTTTTATTACTGATTTTTAAAATGTGGTTTTTAGACCAGTCTATTTTTTCCATTTCTTACCCTATATTTTTTATTTATTTAACTTCTTTTATTATTTATTATTACATCATAGTTTTTGTTCCAACCATTTACTGTTAAATTGTTGCATTATTATTCTACACACTCTCCTCCACAATCTTTATTTCTTCCGGTGTAAGCTCATAAAGCTCATAAACAAGATTATCTATTTGCTTATCCAATAAATCAATTTTCTGTTGATAAAGTTTTTCATCTGTGTTTGATTTTGCAGATTTGTATTCCTTTTGGTTTTTTAATATTTGATTTACAAGTGAAACAAGATTATCATGTAATGATAATTCGTTTTTAGAATTGAAATCAATTTGTTTTATAGGAAATGTTTTAAGATAGACATAACTTGGTTCATAGAAATCACCTCGTAATTTAGGTAAAATATGACGAAAAATAAAATACATTATTTTGCTATTTAATATTCCTAAAAGGTATTTGTCTTTTGTAGGAATGATAAAACATTTTTGATTTGTATAAAATGATTTTTCATCATATGTAAATTCAGGTTTTTGACATATATTTGGATATACAATTTTATATTCTTCAAATGCATCATAATAATTGCATGCACGAAGTTCCCACCAAAAATCACCTTTATCATATCTTTTTGTACATGCTTTTTTATATGGTTCCAATAAATTAGCAATTTCAGGATGTAAATTATTTAGTACTTTCCATGCTGTTTTTTCAGTTGCTCCTTTTTTAAAAGTCCACCCTTTTGGAAAGAAAATTAAATATTTTTCTTCTTTTAAAGACGAATATCTTTTTATATCTCTACCAGTTAAAAAAGGTTTGATTACAGTTGCGTTATTTTTATTATGCAAAATCAATTTTTTATATGTTTCTTGGTTAATAATAAATGCTTCATTAAATCCTGTTAATACACCTCTATAAATTCTTTTATTAACATACTCTTCTAGAAAAATACCATTAAGTTGTAGCTTGCATAAAAGACTATATTGCTTATTTGTCATAAAATAAAGTTGTGTATCAGCTAATTGTTCTTTTGAAATTCTAAATGAATTACCATCTCTATATTCTCTTAAAGACTTAAAATTTAGAGTTTTAATTCTACTTATTAAAATGTGTTTTGATTGTATAATTTTATTTATCGTAAGAATACATGGATAAGTAGTCGCATTTGCAAATACTGGTAAATCACCGAAATCAAGAATTTCTTGAATCTCCTTTTGCTTTAACCACTTTCTTAATTTGATAGCATAATTTGCACGGAACCATTTGTTAGCAACAATATAGCAAAAAATACCAGTATCATTTAATAGCTTATAACCCTGTTCAATAAAACTAACATATAAATCTGCCGTTCCTTGATATGTTTCAAAATGAGATTGAAAATATTCTTTAAACTTATTCAACAGCTCCTGTCTCACATAAGGCGGATTCCCCACAACACAATCAAACCCACCTCTGGCAAATATTTCCGGAAACTCCTTATCCCAGTCAAAAGCATTAACCTTTCTCATTTCTTCTTTATCAAACAAAGATAAATTCTTATCATCATAAAAGTCGCTGCCAATTAAAGAGTTCCCGCATTTAATGTTATTCGATAAATCGGGAAGTATTTTTAAATCGCTGTGTTTAAAAAGCAATCCCTCACTTTCAATATTTTCATTCTCCATAAGTTTTAGCAATAAAGATAGTTTTGTAACTTCAACGGCTTGCTCATCAATATCAACACCAAAAATATTGTTTAAAAGAATATTCTGCTTTTCAGAAGTAGATAAATAATAAGTGGTCTCATCAACCTGGTATATTTTTCCTTTTTTCAAAGCTGTATCAATTTTTGATTTTTGGCAATAATATTTAATATGATGTTTTAAAAGGAAACTATAAGCCCTTACTAAAAAAGAACCGGAACCGCAAGCCGGATCTAATATTGTTAAGCTTTCTATATCTTCCGGTTTTTTTCTTTTTATTTTTTCACCAACTGTATTTTCTACTATATAATCCACTATGTACTGCGGGGTATAATAAACACCGCCTGCTTTTCTAACCTCAGGCTTTTCTTCAATTTTTGCCTGATGAGATTCTGTTAACCGTATCTTTTTTCCTAAGAACTGCTCATAAGTGTTTCCTAATATCTCTATTGGCAGTATAGACAACTCATAAG
>SDBV01003878.1_pt1 | contig 21741 bp, 21 predicted proteins | sample 2277081 | NCBI WGS metagenome assembly SDBV01 (sample SAMN10402039, study PRJNA504765) | marine sediment metagenome | isolation source: marine sediment core GS10_PC15, 223 cmbsf | place: Arctic Ocean: Southern Knipovich Ridge | collected 2010 | reverse complement strand
GTTCGCAGCTCGCACCGCTCACGTAGCTCTTGGCCTCCAACTCCGCGACTATCGCCGAGCAAAACTCCGCGTCGGTCGTCTCAACGATCGCCGATCCCTGAGGCGGGAAGCTCTCCAGGATCATCAGGTTGACGTTCGCGTCGTACTCGCGGAGGAGGTCCTGTACCTCGCTCATGTCGGCGTCGGTGACGGTCTCGTTGAAGTTGGCGTGGACTTGATATCGAGTGCCCGCTTCGGCATCGTCGCCGTCAGCGTCGCCGAGGCTGAAGCCGACGAACGTGCCAACCAGCGCCAGAGCCATTATCGCGATGACTGCGCCTCCTCGGGCCAGGTTACTCATTCCGATCCTCCTTGATCCTACTGGTCTGATTCGTTCCATAAGCTAGACGGACTGAATCGCTCGGAAGTTCCCTTCGAGTGTCATGTCGACTTCGAGGTCCCCGCCGCCGCGGACTTCCCGTCAACGGGCGGAGCGCCGCATCAGGATTCTGCCCACGGGACGCTGGTGCTGGGGCCAGGGGTTAGTGGGCTGCGTTGGGCGAGCGTGGTTGCAGCGTCGCCATCGGCGTCTCCCGGAGGAGGCTTCGTCTTAGTCCGTCGCCCAGCCCCTGGCGCGCTCGACGGCCCGCTGCCAGCCGCCGTACAGCTCTTCGCGGCGCCCCTCTGACATCGCCGGCGAGAAGCGGTGCTCCTCGCGCCAGTTCTCCGTGACGTCCTCGCGGTTCTTCCAGAAGCCGGTGGCCAGGCCCGCCAGGTAAGCAGCGCCCAGCGCCGTCGTCTCCAGGCAGGCCGGCCGCACTACCTCGCAGCCCAGGATGTCCGCCTGCATCTGCATCAGCAGGTCGTTCGCCGCCGCGCCGCCGTCGACGCGCAACTCCGTCAGGCTCGTTCCGGAGTCGCGCTCCATCGCCTCGGCCACGTCGCGCACCTGGTAGGCGATCGACTCCAGCGTGGCGCGTGTGATGTGGGCCCGGTTCGCGCCCCGCGTCAGCCCTAGGATCGCGCCGCGCGCGTGCGGGTCCCAGTGGGGCGCGCCGAGGCCGACGAACGCCGGCACAACGTAGACGCCGTTCGAGTCCGGCACGCTTGCGGCCAGTTCCGCGCTGTCAGCGGCGTCGGCGAAGAAGCCCAGCTCGTCGCGCAGCCACTGCACCGCCGCGCCGGCGATGAAGATCGACCCCTCGAGCGCGTACGTCAGGACGTCACGTCCTGCGGATCCGCGTGAGCCCTTCTCCGGCAGCCCCCAGGCGATCGTCGTGATCAGCGACTGCGAGCGCGACGGCGCGTCGCCTGTGTTCATCAGCAGAAACGCGCCCGTGCCGTACGTGTTCTTCGCCATGCCCGGCCGGAAGCACGCCTGCCCGAAGAGCGCGGCGTGCTGGTCGCCGGCGACGCCCGCCACCGGGACCGAGTCGCCGAAGAGCGTCGTCTCGCCGAAGGCGCCCGATGACGCTTGCACCGCCGGCAGAAGCGAGGCCGGTACGTCTAGAGCGGACAACAGCTCATCGTCCCAGCGCTTCTCGAAGACGTTGTAAAGGAGCGTGCGCGAGGCATTCGTGTAATCGGTGGCGTGGATGCCGCACAGCCGGTACATGAGCCACGAGTCGACCGTGCCGAACATCAGCTCGCCGGCCTCCGCGCGTCCGCGGGCGCCCTCCACGTTGTCGAGCAGCCACTTCACCTTCGTGCCGGAGAAGTACGGATCGAGCAGGAGGCCCGTGCGCTCGCGGAACTTCTCTTCGAGCCCGCGCGCCTTCAGCTCGTCGCAGAGGCCGGCCGTGCGGCGGTCCTGCCAGACGATGGCGTTGTGCACCGGCGTGCCGTCGCGGTCCCAGATCACCGTCGTCTCACGCTGATTCGTGATACCGATGGCGGAAACGTCGGCGGCGGTCGCGCCGGCCTGATCGAGCGCTGCGCGCGCCGTCTCGAGCTGAGTGCGCCAGATCTCCTCCGGGTCGTGCTCCACCCATCCCGGCTGCGGGTAGATCTGCTCGAGCGGTTGCTGAGAAACGGCCCGCATCTCGCCGGCGTGGTCGAAGACGATCGCGCGCGAAGACGACGTACCCTGGTCGAGCGCGAGGACGAAGCCGTTCATAGCCACGGGGGCAGCACCCGCTTGATGAGCAGCCAGATCCTTCCGATTAGCGGTGTCTCGAGGGAGAAGTCCTGTGTGAGGACTCTTGATGGGGTGATGATGACCGTGACTTCCTCGCCTCTCTGGACTTGGTCGGCAGCGAGGCGCATGTAAGCTGCGCCTCCGACGGCCCCGAGATAATGGCGAGATATCTCTTTGCCTAGTTCGGGTTGCACTTCTTCAATTTTGGCGTGCCCGTACACCGTCACGCTCTTATACGGCGGGCGTTCTTGCTGCACGCACACGGTCACGCGCGGTTCGCGTGCCATGTTCAAGGCTTTGATGCTGTCGGCGCTGGTTCGCATAAGGACGAGACCATTCTTATAGAGGTACCAGATTGGCGTCAGCGCCGCGCTGCCGTCTGGCGCAGTCGTTGCGAGCACGGCCACGTGGCGCCCCCGCAGGAAGCGCTCCCAGACCTCACGAGGCAATTTGAGCGGCACGGCGTGTGGAACGTATCAGCCAGTAGACCAGGCGTCAATGAACGGATAGGGTCCGCAGCGTTGACGCGCCCCGCGCCAGGTGACAGACTTTGGGACGCCATGAGCAAGCCGAAGTTCTGGGGCGTCGTCTCGCCCCTGCCCGCGCCCGTCGTCACGATGCAGGCGAAGATGGCCGAGGACGCCGGACTGGAAGGCGTGTTCGCGCCGCAGGTCTACGGCCCGCCGTTCATCCCGCTCGCCGCTGCCGCCGCCGTCACGCAGCGCGTGCGCCTGGCCTCCGGCATCGCCATCGCCTTCGTGCGCAGCCCCTTCGAGACGGCGATGGCGGCGATGGACATGGACCGTCTCAGCAACGGGCGTTTCACGCTGGGCCTCGGCACGAGCGTCAAGGCGTGGAGCGAAGGCCTCTTCGGCTCGGAGTACGGCAAGCCGCTCGCTCACATGCGCGAAATCGTCGATATCGTCCGCCTCGTCAACGCCAAGGCGCACACGGGCGAGCTGACGACCTACGAAGGCAAGTACCACCGCCACGACTGGACTCAGCTGCAGCCGACCCCCGCGCCCGTTCGCACGGACATCCCGGTCTGGATTGCGGCGTTGCGCGGGCCGCTCATCAGCCTGGCCGCCGAGATCGGCGACGGTGTCCTCGGCCACCCGATCTGGTCGGTCGACTGGTGCGTCACACGGATGCCGGACTACCTCAAGCGAGGTCTGGATCGCGGCGGCAAGCAGCGAAGCGATATCGAGTTCAACGTCTGGCAATGGGTGGCGGTCAACGAGGACCGCGCGCAGGCGATCGAGGACGCGCGTGCCACGGTCGCCTTCTACGGAGGCGCTGAGCAGTACGAGACGTTCTTCGCCGCCCACGGCTTCGAGAAGGAAGCGAAGCTGCTGCAGGAGGGCGTCAAGCAGGGCGACTACATCGGTGCGGCCAGGCACGTCACGGACGAGATGGCCCAGACGTTCGTAGTCTGCGGCTCGCCTGACGACGTGCGCAAGCGCCTCGCTCCGATATACGAAGTCGCCGACTCGCTCACGCTCGTCCCGCCGGCGTACAATCTCTCGCCCGACAAGCTGCTCGCCTACAGCACGGCGATCGCCAACACCTTCTACAGCTAGCCGGCGCGCCGGCGCGTGTACCATGGAGCCCTATGGCGCTACGATTCCTCGAGCGCGAGCTGCGGACGCTTCTTTCAGCGAACGACCGGCCTGACCTCCTCGAAGCCGGCCGCATCGCGCTGACGGACGACGGCGCTACGATCTACGTCCACCTCCTGCCGCAGCCGGATTGGCCACACAAGGCTCAGGGCCAGGCTTTCGTCCTCGCCTGGGAGGACTACGCTCCGCCCGGTTCGGACGTGACCTACTGCTATCGCTGGCTGATCGGCGAAGCACGCACCAGCCTGCGCGAGAGCATCGGCGACGTGATCCGCTGGCTGGAGGGCCGCTAACGTGTCGACGGTCAAGGACCTGAAGTCGCTCGCGTCCGCTAAGGAGGCGACGTTTCGCGCGCGCGTCCTGCGCCTGTGGGAAGTCGGCAGCCTGCGCATGGCGCTCGTTGGCGACGAGTCCGGGCTGACGCGAATCGAACTCGGAGCAGCCACAGTCGAAGAGGGCCGCTCGTACGAGTTCCAGCGAGCGGCCGTTCGTCAGTACGAAGGCGGCTGGACGAGTGTCTCGATCGCTGACGGCGGCGAGGCGCTGGCGATCGACGAAGACGTTCCGGTGCCGCAGGGTGAGGCCTACATCGAGCGCACGTTCAAGATTCTGTCCGGCATCCAGCGCAAGAAGGGCCGCCGGGAAGGCCGCCTGCCGCCCTGGGAGCACCCAGCGAAGCGAAGCGGAGGCAGCACGTGATCAAGATACGCAGGGCTGACGAGATCTACGCCAAGGACGGCGGCTGGTTCCGTGCGAAATGGCACTTCTCCTTCGACGATTACTACGACCCTCAGAACATGGGCTTCGGCACGATGCGCGTGTTCAACGACGACACTCTCGTCCCCGGCGCGGTCTGGCCGATGCACCCGCACCGCGACATCGAGGGGCTGACCTACGTCCCGGCGGGCACGTTCCGCCACGAGGACAGCCTCGGCAACCTTTACACGATGCCGGCTGGCTCCGTGCAGCGCATGACGCTCGGCAAGGGCGCCTATCACTCGGAGCAGAACGGCTCGGAAACGGATCCCCTGCGCTTCATCCAGATCTGGATCATCCCGCGCGAGACCGGCCTCGAGCCGGGCGTCGAGTCGCGGCAGACGACGGCGGAAGAGCGGACGAACCGCCTGCTGCGCGTCATCGGGCCGGACCGCGAGGGCGGCAGCCTCCTCGTCCACCAGGACGCGGCGATGTACGTCTCACGGCTGGAGGCGGGGCAGAGCGTCAGCCACGCGTTCGCGCCGGACTTCGGCGGTTACCTTCTCGTCCTTGGCGGCGCGGTGACCATAGACGGCGATGCGCTCGCCGACGGAGACGCTGCGATGATCTGGGACGAGGATCGCATCACCATCGAAGCCCGCGAAACGTCGGAGTTCGTGATGATGGAGGTGCGGGTCAAGGCCCGCACCGAGTAAACGCGCCCACGCGGATCGCGGGCTTTCTTCGGGCTACTCTTCGCGGATGTTCGCCTTGACTTGCGCGATGAGTTCCGGCGTCACCTCAGTGAGGCCGTGCGAGACTGCGTGCTCCTTGACGTTCTTCATGAGTTCTTCTTCAGTCTCGCCGCGTACCACGTGGTCACAGCCACTCTGCGGGGCGACCTTGTTGCAGTCGATGATCTTGGCCATGATATCTCCTTCCGAACTCCGTTCTCTTCGAGCGTAGGTTCTGCCCGGAGCCCCGTCAAGACGGGCGGTTGACACGCTGCACGCCGTTCCTAGAATGAATCTCACACACCGGAGTACCATTTGCTCGCTCAACACACCGCCCCGCCACCGACCCTCGACGAAGCGTACAAGCATTGCCGTCGCATCGCTCTCGGGCGTCACGAGAACTTCCCCGTCGTCTCGTGGCTGCTGCCGCGGGCGCTCCGGCCCCACGTCTACGCCGTATACGCTTACTGTCGCGGCGTCGACGACCTGGGCGACGAGGCGGAAGGCGACCGCCTGGCGCTGCTGGACGGTTGGGGGCGCGAGCTGCGCGCCGCCTACGACGGTACAGCGTCCGACCCACGCTTCGTGGCGCTGGCGAACACGATCCGCGAGTTCGATATCCCGCGCGAGCCGTTCGAGCGCTTGATCGAGGCCAACCGCCGCGATCAGACCATCAAGCGCTACGCCACCTTCGACGAACTGCTCGACTACTGTATCTACTCGGCGAATCCTGTGGGCCGCCTCGTGCTCTACGTCTTCGGCTATCGCGACCCGGTGCGGCAGGGGCTGAGCGATGCCACCTGCACGGCGCTTCAGCTCACGAACTTCTGGCAGGACGTCACCGACGACCTGGAACAGGACCGCATCTACATCCCGCAAGAGGACCTGAAGCGCTTCGGCGTGAGCGAGGACGACCTGCGCTCGCGCCGCGTTACCCCGGACTTCCGGCGCCTGATGGCGTTCGAGGTGCGGCGCACACGCGAGATCTTCGACGATGGCCTCGGCCTGATCGGCGTCGTCTCCGGCCGCCTGCGCACCGATCTGCGTCTGTTCACGCTCAGCGGCCTCGCCGTCCTCGACGAGATCGCTTCGCGCGGCCACGACGTGCTGACGGACCGGCCCACGCTGCCAAGACGGCGCAAGGCGATCGTCGCCGCCCGGGGGCTGCTGCCGCTGCCGGTGCGGGCGCGGCGATGAGCGCCAGGATGGATGCGGCCTACGAGTACTGCCGCGAGATCACCCGCCGCGAGGCGTCGAGCTTCTACTACGGCTTCCTCCTGCTGCCGCCTGCGCAGCGCCGCGCCATCTTCTCCGCCTACGCCTTCGCCCGCCGGTGCGACGACATCGCCGACGGCGACCTGCCCCGTGACGAGGCCGAACGGGCGCTGGACGGCGCTCGCGAAGCTTTTGATCGCAGCCTGACCGGTGACCCGGACGGGCCGGTTTTCGAGGCGCTGGGCAGGACGATCAAACGTTACGATGTGCCGCTCCAGCACTTCATCGACCTGATCGACGGCGTGCGCATGGACCTCGCCGTCGACCGCTACGCCACGTTCACCGACCTGCGCGCGTACTGCTATCGCGTGGCGTCCTCCGTCGGCCTCATCTCCATCGAGATCTTCGGCTACAGCGGCGGTCAGCGTTCACGCCAGTACGCCACCGACCTTGGCATCGCGCTTCAGCTCACGAACATCCTCCGCGACGTCGCCGAGGACGCAGATCGCGGCCGCGTCTACCTGCCGCAGGAAGAAGTCGAGTGGTTCGGCTATAGCGACGCGGAGCTGCTGGAACGCAAGGTGACGCCAGAGTTCCGGCGGCTGATCGCTTACCAGGTGCACCGGACGCGCGAGTTCTACGCCAGCGGCCGGCGCCTGTTGCCACACCTGCCCGTTCGCGCCCGCGCCTGCGTCGGCGTGATGACGGGCATCTACAGCAGCATTCTCGACGAGATCGAGCGGCGGCCAGGCGTCATCTTCCGCCGCCGCGTTGGCCCCGGCACCAGCAAGAAGCTAGCGCTCGCCGGGCGCGAGCTTGTTCGCTCGGTCATGCGATGACGGACCGTCCGGTCGTCCTCGTCGCCGGCGGCGGCCTCGCGGGCATCACGGCCGCCTGCGAACTGGCCGACGCTGGCGTGCGCGTGAAGCTGATCGAGAAGCTCCCATACCTCGGCGGGCGGTCCTATTCGTACGAAGCCGACGGCGTCGAGGTCGACAACGGCCAGCACGTTTTCCTCGGCTGCTGCGCGGAGTACATCGCCCTCCTGGAGCGGCTGGGCGTGCGCGACGGCGTACACCTCCAGCGGCGCTTCCGCGTCCCCGTGATCGACAAGGTCTGGGGCGAATCTGTCCTGCAGAGCGCGCCTCTTCCGCCGCCGGCGCACCTCGTGCCGTCGCTGCTGCGCTTCAAATCGCTTTCGCCGCGCGAGAAGGTGCTCGCCGCATACGCTTTCACGCAGATGCGCTCAACCGACCTCGCAAAGCACCCGGAGCTGGACGACATAACGTTTGAGCGATGGCTCCTCGACCGCCGCCAGAGCCGCCACGCCATTCGCAGCCTCTGGAACCTCATCGTGCAGCCCACGCTCAACGACCACGCGTCGCGCGTCAGCGCCGCCCTCGCGCTCATGGTGTTCCAGGAGGGCTTCCTGCGCACGCGCGACGGCGCCAACGTTGGTTGGGCGAAGATGGGTCTCTCGATGCTCCTGGCGGGCGCTGCGCGTGATTACATCGAGTCGCGTGGCGGCGAAGTCCTGACGACAGTCGCCCTCAACGGCCTCGAGATGAGCGGAGACGGCGTCGCACGCGCTCTCACGAACGCCGGTGACGTCACGGCCGACGCCTACGTCATAGCGTTGGCGCCGGGCGACCTGCCGGCCGTGCTCCCGGACGCCGTCCGCGACGATCGCTTCTTTGCGCGAATAGGCCAGATAAGCACGTCGCCTATCGTCAACGTTCATCTCTGGTACGAACGGCCTGTCTGGGACCGTGCGTTCGCGGCGTTCCTGAACACACCCGTGCAGTGGGTCTTCAACAAGTCGAAGCTCTGGCGGCAGGACGGTCCGCAGTACCTCGACATCTCTCTCAGCGGCGCGCGCGAGTGGGTCGACCTGCCCGCGGCCCAGATCCGCGACCACTTCGAAAAGGAGATGCGAGCGCTATTGCCTGCGGCGCGTGGCGTCGACGTCGTGCGCGCGCTCGTCGTCAAGCAGCGCAACGCCACATTCGCGGCGCATCCCGGCGTCGCCCGTTTGCGGCCAGCCCAGCGCACGCCCGTGCGCAACCTCTTCCTCGCCGGCGATTGGACCGACACCGGCTGGCCGGCGACGATGGAGAGCGCAGTCCGCAGCGGGGCGTCTGCCGCGATGGAAGCGATGCGCACGCTCGTGCGTGCCGAAAGGGAGGTTGGCGCAGTATAAGCTTGTGAAAATGCGTGCAACTGCCGACACGAGGTTGTAAACTACCGGACGGAGACGCACTCCGGCATGGATGGACGCTGCCACTCCCCGCCGCTATGCTGATCCTCAAACCAGCATGACAGAAACACGCCGACAGGCACTCATACCGCCCGCAACGGCCCTCGTGGCTCCGGCCGCCGGGTGTCCACCAGCCACTCAACAGAAGGAGCGTGCGCGTGCTTAAGGGTACCCGCGAAGAGAGCCGTAGCAAGTTCGCCTCGCACACACTTGCTTTCCAGACCGAGCGCGGACCTCAGTTCATTGACATCACGGAGCAGGTGGCCGAGCTCGTAGAGCAGGCGGGGCTCGAAAACGGCTTCGTCGTCGTCTTCTCGAAGCACACGACCGCCGCCATCAGCATCAACGAGAACGAACCACACCTGATCGCCGATATGGAGAAGATGCTGGAGCAGGCTGCTCCCTGCGGGGCCGACTACGCACACAACCGCTACGGCCACCCGATCGATAGTGGCGAGGAGCCGAACGGCCATTCCCACTGCCAGCACCTGCTTCTCGGTGCCAGCGAAAGCGTCCCTGTCGCCAATGGGCGCATGCTCTTCGGCCAGTGGCAGCGCATCTTCCTCGTCGAGCTTGACCACGCTCGCGAGCGCGAAATCATCGTACAGCTCGTAGGCGAGTAACCTTGCAGCCTCCGGCTGCCCTCACACGCTACCGGCAGGCGCTGGACGATCACCTACGCAGCCTCGTAGACCGCCCTGAGCCGAACGACCTCTATCGCATGCTGCGTTACCATATTGGTTGGGAAGACGCCGAAGGGCGCCCCGCCGAGAGCACCGGCAAGCGCCTGCGGCCAGCGCTCTGCCTCCTCGCCTGCGAGGCCGCCGGCGGCGAAGCGGAGCGCGCGATGCCATTGGCTTCGGCCATAGAGTTCGTCCACAACTTCTCGCTCATCCACGACGATGTGCAGGACGGCGACCGTCTCCGCCACGGACGCGACACGGTGTGGGCGGTCTGGGGCGAGCCGCAGGCGATTAACGCTGGCGATGCTCTTCTCGCGCTGGCGCACCTTTCGCTTGCCGAAATCGCCGAGAAGTCAGTCGCCGCCGCCTCGCGCCTCCTCAGCGAGCGAACGCTGGAGATGGTCGAGGGACAGGTGATGGACATCGCCTTCGAGGGGCAGACCGACGTCTCACTCGACGCCTACCTGCAGATGATCTCTCGCAAGACCGGAGCGCTCTTCGACGCCGCTCTCGCTCTCGGCGCGGTCGCCGCCGGAGCCCCTGGGGAGAAGGTCGCGGCGCTTGGACGCTGCGGCCGGCAGCTCGGCCTCGCTTTTCAGGTGCGCGACGACATGCTCGGCATCTGGGGCGACGTGGACCGCACTGGAAAGCCCGTCGCCGCCGACATCCACCGCCACAAGAAATCCCTTCCCATCGTCTTTGCGCTCGAGCGCGCCGAAGCCGACGATCTGGAGCGGCTCCGTGGTGTGTACGGTGCGGGTGAACCCTCGGCGGGCGACGTCTCTTTCGTGGTCGGCTTGCTGGACTCGCTCGGAACTCAAGCGTACTGTCAGGATGAGGCGGACAGGCACCGCACCGCCGCGCTGAGCGAGCTGGCCGGCGCCGGACTCGACGAGCGCGCGACCGGCGAAATACGGGAAGTCGCGGACTTCTTGCTCGAAAGGGACTTCTAAGGAGGCGGCATGCCGGGAAGACCACTGGGACTGTCGCTGAAGCTGGGCTGGTATCTCCTCCAGCAGAAGATCAAGGGGCGTGAGCACTTCCCCTTGACCATGATCCTCGAGCCGCTGGAGGAGTGTAACCTCACCTGCACAGGCTGCGGCCGCATCCGCGAGTACGAGCCGATCATCGACCGCAAGCTCACCGTCGAGCAGTGCGTCGCCGCCGTCGAAGAGTGCAACCCGCCCGTCGTGTCAATCGCCGGTGGCGAGCCGTTAATGCACCCGGCGATCGGCGAGATCGTTGCTCGCATCGTAAGGCAGAAGCGCTACGTCTACCTCTGCACGAACGCGCTCCTCTATCGGAAAGCGCTACGCGTGATCAAGCCCTCGCCGTATCTCTCGTTCGTCGTGCACCTGGACGGCCTGCGCGAGACGCACGACGTCGCCGTGGAGCGCAAGGGCGTTTACGACGTGGCGATCAAGGCGATCAACGCTTTCCGTGACGCCGGTCACCGCGTTTGCACCAATACGACGCTCTTCAGTGGCAACCAGCCCGAGGAGTACCATCGGCTGTTCGCGATGCTCAACGACATGGGCGTCGAGGGGATGATGGTCTCGCCCGGCTTCCAGTACGAAGAGGTTGCGCACCACGACATCTTCCTCCAGCGCGAAGAGGCGCGCTCGTTCTTCCGTCGCGTCTTCGAGGGCTGCCGTGATAGCGTGCGCTTTTATCACAACCCGCTCTACCTCGATTTCCTCATCGGCGCGCGAGAGTACGAGTGCACGCAGTGGAGCACGCCGACGTACACGCCCGCCGGCTGGCGCAAGCCGTGCTATCTCATCGCCGACGAGCACGTGACGACCTTCGACCAGCTGATGGAGACCGACTGGAAGGCCTACGGCCGGGGCAAAGACCCTCGCTGCGAGACCTGCATGATGCACTGCGGCTACGAGGGCTCCGCGATCCAGGATGCGATGTCCAGCCCGCGCGCCTTCATCGAGATGGTTCGCCGCGCGTCGAAGCCCGGTGTCGCCAGGAAAGCCCGCGAGCTGGAGCGAGCGGCCCCGCCGGCGACCGACGCTCCGGACCGGCAGACGCCCAGCCTGACCGGCGGACGCAGGCGGCGCCAGTGATCCTCGTCTTTGCGGCGATGGAGCCTGAAGTCCGGGCCTGCTTCGGCGGTGGCGCCATCGGCCCGTCACGCGAAGTCGCAGGCTTTCCCGTCTACGAGTCTACCGGCCTCGCCGTCTGCCAGACTGGCCTCGGTCGCCGCTCCCATGACGCCGCGACGTCTGTGATTGAGCACTTCAAGCCGGAGGCTGTGCTGTCAGTCGGGATGGCCGGTGGCCTGAACCTCGATCTGCGCGCCGGGCAGCTGATTGCCTGCTCACACGTGCATCACGCCGACATGCGTGGCGCACTGGAAGAGACGCCGGCGTTCTCGGATGAGCGGCTCGTGACGCTGGCGCTTGAAGTCGCGCGCAGCGCCGGGATCGAGGCGAGGATTGGCTCTGCTGTGACAGTCGACGAGGTCGTCTGGACGTCCGCCGGAAAGTCGGACCTCCACGCCTGGATGCGGCACGATGTCGTCGAGATGGAGAGCTATTGGATCGGCAAGGTTGCCAGCGGGGGCGACCTGCCGTACCTCGCGCTGCGCGTCGTTACGGACCAGGCTGCCGATGAGCTTGTCCAGACGCCGGCGATCTCCGCGGACGGCACGTTCGACGCGGCCGCGTTCCAGGCCTGGATCAAGGATCATCCCGAATACATCCCGATGTTCGCCGAGCAGGCTGAGCGCTCCCGGCGAGGCCTCGGTACTCTCACGCGGTTCCTGAGCGCCTTCCTGCCGCAGCTCGCGGGTACTCAGGTGTCATGAGCGCATCTCGCGAGACGCTTGACGAGGCGATCCGGCGTACGCAGGACTACTTCTTGCGTACGCAGCATCCGTCCGGCTACTGGCTCGGCGATCTCGAATCGAACGTCTGCATGGCGGCGGAGTACCTGCTGTTGACGCACTTCCTCGGTGTCCGCGAAGAAGGGCGCTGGCGCAAAGTCGCGAACTACCTGCGCCGCCAGCAGCGCCCAGACGGGACGTGGGCGGTCTATCACGGCGGCCCACCGGACCTCAACGCCACGGTGGAGTCGTATTTCGCGCTCAAGCTCGCCGGCGTATCGCCCGATGATCCGGCGATGGTCCGCGCCCGCGAGTGGGCTCTCTCGGTCGGCGGCGTGCCGAAAGTGCGTGTCTTCACGAAAATCTGGCTGGCGCTTTTCGGCCAGTGGGACTGGCGTGGTGTTCCGGTCCTGCCGCCGGAGATGATCTTCCTTCCGCGCTGGTTCCCCCTCAACATCTACGACTTCGCGGCCTGGGCGCGGGCGACGATCGTGCCGATGCTGGTAATCCTCAGCGAGCGCCCGACCTGCCCGGTGCCGGACTATGCCCGCATCGATGAACTGTTCCCAGACGGCCGAGAAGGCACGGACTACAGCCTTCCCGAACCGCAGGAATCGCTGTGGGGCTCGCTCTTCCATCACGCCGATGGCCTGCTTCGGCGCTTCGACCGCTTCGCTCCCGGCGCGACCCGCGAAGCGGCCTACCGCGCCGTCGAGGACTGGATCGTCGCGCACCAGGAGGCCGACGGGGCCTGGGCCGGCATTCAGCCGCCGTGGGTATACTCGCTCCTCGCGCTCAAGGTGCGTGGCTTTCCGCTCGATCATCCGGTGATGAGGCGCGGCCTCGAGGCGTTCGAGTCCGGCTGGGCGATTGAAGACGACGAAACGTTCAACCCGCAGGCCTGCGTGTCGCCGGTGTGGGACACCGTGCTGGCGATGAACGCGCTGCTCGACTCCGGGGTTGAGCCCGATCATCCGGCGCTCGTACACGCCGCTCACTGGCTGCTGGGCGAGCAGGTGCTGACCGGTGGCGATTGGCAGATCGGCGCCCCCGGCGTCGAGCCCGGCGGCTGGTCGTTCGAGTCCGAAAACGACCTCTACCCCGACACCGACGACACGGCCGAGGCCTTGATCGCGCTCTCCCGCGTGCGTCTGCCGGACGAACGACGCAAGAACGAGGCGGTCGAGCGCGGACGGCGCTGGCTGATCGGCCTGCAGTCGGCCAACGGCGGGTGGGGCGCCTTCGACCGTGACAACACCCGTCGCCTGGCGAACGAGATCCCGTTCTGCGACTTCGGCGAGGTGATCGATCCGCCGTCGGCGGACGTCACCGCGCACGTGATCGAAGCGCTCGCTCTCCTCGGCGAAGGCGACTCCGGACCGGTGCAGCGCGGCCTGCGCTACCTGCGGCGCGAGAACCGCCCGGACGGGAGCTGGTTTGGCCGCTGGGGTGTGAACTACATCGCCGGCACGGGCAGCGTGCTGCCGGCGTTCAAGGCGGCCGGGTGTGACATGACGAAGCGGCGCTTTCAACGGTCCGCTGGCTGGCTCACCGGCACGCAGAACGCGGACGGCGGCTGGGGCGAGGATCCCCGCAGCTACGTCGACGAGTCGTGGGCCGGCCGCGGCGAGAGCACGCCGTCACAGACCGCCTGGGGCATGGCCGGCCTTCAAGCGGTTGATGGCGACGGCCTGGTTGCCGACTCGCTCGAAAGAGGCGCCCGGTGGCTGATCGAGCAGCAGGAGGAAGACGGCCAGTGGCTGGAGCCCCAGTTCACGGGCACCGGATTCCCGGGCGACTTCTACCTCAGGTACGATCTGTACCGGAACTACTGGCCGCTGCTGGCGCTCGGCCGCTATCGTGACGCGCTGAACGGGTCTTAGGCGTCGGCTTCCTTCGCTTCGATCAGCTCCCAGATCTGCTTCTTGATCTCGCGGACGCGCTCCAGGTCGGGGTAGATGCCGTCCTCCGCCTTGCGGTCAAAGAGCGCCTTGCCGTCGGCGTACAGCGCCAGGTGGCCCTTGCCGACGGGGATCAGCGTCACTGGGGCGTTGGCACCGAGGTCGTGCCAGATTTCGGTCGCCATCCAGGCGGCCACGGGAAGGTACCCTCACTCGACGCAGTACGTAATCTCGATCGTGATTCGGCCGTCGTATCGTCCTTCGATCACAGTAGTCTCCTAGTCCAGTCCGAGGTCGGCTCGCGCCTCGTCCGTCATCTTCTCCGGGGTCCAGGGCGGGTCGAATGTGAACTCGACGTCGACACCCGTCACGCCCGGCATGAGGCTGAGGAGCTCCTGGATCTGTTCCGTGATCATCGGCCCGATCGGACACATCGGCGTCGTCAGCGTCATCATGATCTTGACCGACCGGTCTTCCTGGATGCCGATGTCGTAGACGAGGCCGAGGTCGTAGATGTTGTAGTGAAGCTCCGGGTCATAGATCTCGCGCAGCCCTTCGACGACGTCGCTTTCGGTTACCATTGCCCCTCTATCATAACCTAACAGCGAAACGTGACCATTGGCTCTTGACAAGCTTCCGCAGGTCAATAGAATAAATTCATCCCGTTGAGTGAACGGCCTCGGCCTGCCGCTTAGCCCAAAGGGAGGGGACAGACAGGGCGCCATGCAGGCGCCTTGTTTGGTTTCGGACTACTCTACGCTGACGCTGCTGCCGGCCTGCGTCTTGTGCACCACGATCCGCGCTGGCATCCGCTCCGCCAGCGCCGGTACGTGCGTGATCACGCCGATCAGCCGGCTGCGGTCCTGTCCCAGCACCTCCAGCGCCGACGCCACGTCATCAAGCGTTTCGCTGTCCAGGTGCGAGAAGCCTTCATCGATGAAGAGGCTTTCCAGCGTGCCCTCTGCCTCCTCTCCCGCGAGGCCGGGGAGCTGCTCGGCCAGCGCCAGGGCCAGGGCGAGCGAGGCGAGGAACGTCTCGCCGCCGCTCAGCGTCTTGACGGAGCGCTTCTCGCCGCCGTTCCAGCGGTCCTCGACCGAGAAGTCCTGCCCCTCGACGACGAAGTCGTAGCGGCCGCCCGAGATCTCCAGCAGCCGCCGCGAGCCGTCACGAGCCAGCGTCTGCAGCGCGCTCTCGCGGATGAACGTCGGAAGGGCGTTCGTCTGGAGCAGCGACGCCAGGTCCCGGGCAAGCGACGCTTCTTCGCGCGCCGTCTTCTCTTCCGCGCGTAGCCCCTTCGCCTTTTCGATGTTCGCCTCGATCGTCCCGATACGCGTCTGGCCGGCGCCGATCGCCTGATTCAATTCGCGGTCGCGGTCCTGGGCGCCTTGCAGCCGGCGGAGAACGATCGGTGCGGCGTTCTTCCCCTCGTCCAGCGCGCGCAGGATGTCATCCCAACCGGAGCGCGCAGCCGCCTCCCGCAGCTTCGTTTCGGCGCCGGTCGCCTTCTCCGTTGCGGTCTTCGCGGCCTGATTCGCGGCGTCGAGTTCGCCCTGCAGTCGGCCCAGGTCAGCGGTCGCTGCGGCCATCGTGATCGTGATCTCGGCCAGCGCTTTGTTCCGGTCCTCGAGGTCGGCCGTCAGCTGCTGTCGCTCGGTCTGCGCCTTCTCCAGTCGCGCCAGCCGCGCTGCGATCTCCTTCGCAGGCGGTGGCTCGCTGCCGAGCGCCTCCCTCAGGCTCTTGCGCCTCTCTTCGACGCGCTTAGCGCCAGTCTCACGGCCTTCGGACTTCGCCTCGGCGCGCGCCCGCAGCTGCGTGAGTGTGAGCTGGGTGGAGTCGGCCGCCTTTCGTGCAGCATCTGCCGCGTCCTTCGCCCGTTTCGCCGCCGCCTGCGCGTTCTTCAGCTCAGGGTGCTCGATGTGCGGCAGCTCGCCGACATGCTGACCGCAGACCGGGCACGGATCGCCTGCCTTCAGCCGCTGCTGGAGCGCCGCAGCCGCGTTAGTACGGCGCGCTGCATCAAGAGCCTCATCCGCCTCCTTGGCCGCCTTCTCAGCCTTCTGGTGAGCGCTCGCCGCCTTCTCAGCCTCTGTGGCCGCCGCCTTCACCTGCGATTCCAGCGTGACGCGCTCCCCGTCGAGCTCTGCCAGCGACTTCTCGTCCTTCGCCAGGTCGGCCGCGAGCCGCGCCGAGTCCCGGTAGCGCAGGTATTCGTCCGCATCGAAGGTGTTCGCTTCGAGCTGCTCAGCGAGCGCCGCGACCTTCTTCCGGACCGCCTCGGCCTTCGCTTCACCCGTCTGGGCCGCGTCCTTCGCCTCGCGCAGGCTTTTTTCGGCAGCGCCGAGGGCGGCCGCCGTAGTGCGCTCCTGCTCACGGGCGCTGGAGAGCGCTTCGGCCCTCAGTCGCGCGTCTTCGAGCACCTCTCGGGCCGATATCGCTTCCTTCGCATCGGACTTGCGGTCCGCCAGCTCCTTCTTCGCCTCCTTGAGCGCGCCCGGAGTGGCGTCCGCGAGTTCACTCGCCAGGCGCTCGGCGATGCGGGTCGCGTTCTCGTTCTGGCGCGTGGCGATTGCGTTGGCGGTGCGCTGCATGTCCCCGTAGACGCCCAGCCGCAGCAGGCCATCGAGCACCCGGCGGCGCTGATCGCGGTCGCCGGCGAGGAACTCCTGGAACTCGCCCTGCGGCAGGAGCACGGAGCGGATGAACGCCTCGTAGTCCATGTGCAGCAGCTGCTCGATGAAGGCGTTCGTGTCGCGTACGCGCTCGACTTCCTCGGACCGCCACTCGCTGGTCTCCTTGTCGAAGCGCTCGAGCTGGGGCGGCCGTTGGCTTCTGCGGCTGGATTCGCGGAAGATGCGGTAGCTGTCGCCGTGCACCGTGAACTCCAGCGACACCTTGAGCCGGTCCTCGCCCTGGCTGATCAGCTCGCGGATCGAGCGGCCGATGCGCGGCGCTTGCCCGAAGAGCGCGTACGTGATGGCGTCGACGAGCGACGACTTGCCAGCGCCTGTCGGCCCGGTGATCGCGAAGAGGTCGAGGTCCGTGAAGTCGACTTCGACCGGCTTGCGGAAAGCCGTCAGGCCCTGCACCGTCAGCTTAGTCGGCCGCACCGCTGGCCTCCTCGTACAGCCGGTTGAAGAGCGCCAGGAGCGCCGGTGCCGGCTCGGAGCCGTACGTGCCCTGGTGATACTCCGTGAACAGCTCCTGTGCCGACATCCGCTGCACCGCCGGCCTCGTGTCTTCCGCCTCCTCGTCCGTGCGCTCGACGACGATGTCGACGGCGTTCGGGACGATTTCGCGGACCTGCTCGGCCAGCCCGGGCAGCGGCCGGTCCACCTTCACGAACACCTTTACGTAGTCCTCCGTGACGTCCGACGCCAGCGTCTTCAGCTCGTCCAGCGTGACGCCTTCCTTGTGGCTGCCGACGTTGCGCAGCCGCTTCGGCGACGTCAGAGGCACCTCGCGCACCTGCGCTTTGTGTCCCGGCGCGACGTCCACGATGTTCACGCGTTTCGTCTGGCCGGCCTCTCCGAAGTCGCACTGCAGCAGCGAGCCGCTGTAGGAGCCGTTCGCGAGGCCGGTATCCTGCGGCATGTGCACGTGGCCGAGTGCGATGTACTGTGCCGTCGCTGGTAGTGCCTGCCGCTTCACGACATAACTCTTCCCCATGTGCAGCGGCCGCTCGCCGCTCTCCGGCCCACCCACCTTCGCGTCGTCGACCAGCAGGTGAGTCGTGAGCACGTTCACGGTGTCGTCACGAAACGCCGTACAAACGTGCGCCAGCATCTGCGCGACGCCGTCCGCGTACTGTTCGAGGTGCTTGCCCTCCATCATCAGGGACTCGAAGTCTCGCACCCGGCGCTCGCTGACCCACGGCAGGGCGGCGATGATCGCGGTCTCGGCGCCGTCGCGCGACGGCAGCTCGATCGCGCCGCCCTCGTCCACGCTGACGGGCTCGCCCCGGACGTGGATTCCCAGATGGCGGAGCACCGGCGCGTAGGCGTTCCAGCGGCGCGGGTGATCGTGGTTGCCCGCGATGACGATTGCCGGGATGCCCGCCCCGGCCAGTTCACCGAAGAAGTGGAAGACGATGCGCTCGGCCTCCGGCGGCGGCACGGCCGAGTCGAACACATCCCCGGCGACCAGCAGGCAGTCGACCTCTTCGCTCTTCGCGATGTCGAGCACCTCGGTCAGCGCGGCGGCGTACTCGTCGTCGCGCTTGCGGTTGCGGAGCTGCTTACCGACGTGCCAGTCAGACGTGTGCAGGAAGCGCATGCTTGGCGAGCCTCAGGACGCGCGACCGGCGCTCACGACTTGAAGCCGTCCGGCACCGCGGTAGGCTCCGCGACCTCGTCCGGGCGCGTCGCCCAGGCGGGGAACGGGAACTGCATCAGCAGCGGCACCGGGATCTCCGGCTGGTGCATGAACATGCTGCCGGGTTTGAGCAGCGATGCCCGCGCCCGCGCCGCCGGCGTCAGGAAGCCGTACTCGCTGCGTTCGGCCTCGGCGGCGTCCAGGCGGCCGGCGATGCGGTAGCTGGCGTTGGCGACGACCCGCCGCTCGACCTCGCTCGCCGTTTGCTGCGCGCCGATGAGGATCACGCCCAGACTGCGGCCGCGTTCGGCGATGTCCAGCACGACTTCCTTGATTGGGCTCCAGCCGTCACGCGGGGCGTACTTGTTCAGCTCGTCGAGGACGACGAACACGAGGGGGTCTCGCGTGCCGTGCTCGTCCTTCTCCTCGAGCAGCTGCTTGAGCACGACGCCGACGACGAAGCGCTTCGCCCGGTCGTGCAGGCCGTGGATGTCGATCACGTTGAGCTGGCTCGCTGCCCACTCGATGCGGTGCCGCTCCTCGTCCTCCTTCGCGTCGAGCTTGCGGATGAGGTGGCCCACCGTGTCCACGGAGGCCGCCAGCCGCCGCAGGAACGCGTCCTGCGTGCCCGTCGCCAGGTTCCCGCGCGAGAACACCGCGTCACGTTGATCGCCGATGTGCTCCACGAGGTCCTCGAACGACGTGATGCGCCCGCCGTTTATCTCGACCCAGGTGCGGTCTTTCGGCTGGCCCAGCGTCTCGTGGTACAGATAACGCTCGACGACGGAGACGGCGTATGAGAGCTGGCTCGTCTCGCTGTCCGCCTCGGCGAAGAGGAAGCGCAGCATCCGGTTCTGGCAGAACTCGCGCAGTGACCAGCAGTACGCCGATACGCCGTCCTGCCGCGAGCCCAGGCTGTGCACGATCTCGAACGAGCTGTTCTTGCTCGCCGGCGACCAGAGCCCGACGTCCTGGAACGGCGTATGCGGTAGGCCGAGCTTCGTGTACTTCTCCTCATCCTCGGGCGAGATGCGGGCGTTCGGCTTGTCGGCGAACATCAGGTCCTCGCCCTTGACGTTGAAGATCACCGCGCGAGCGTTGTGGCCCTGCGCGCCCAACACGTTCGAGTGAAAGAGGCTGTAGAGGAGGAACATTGCGTAGCTCGTCTTCGTTGCCACGCCGGAGATGCCCGAGATGTTGACGTGCGCGCCCCGCGTTCCGTCGAGAAACTCGAGGTTGCCCCAGATCACGTCGCCCTCGCGTGAGAGGCCGGCCGCGAACTTCTTCTTCATGCCGTCGAAGTAGAGCGCCACGTCCCGTTGCTTCCCGACCGCGCGTTCAGCCGGCTGTCCTGGCTGTGGCGGCACGAAGATCTCCGGCTCGATGCGTGTCACCGAGACGTGCGCGGCCGTCGCGATGCCCACCGGCAGCACGCCTTCGGCCGCGCGGAAGACGTCCGAGTCGAACCTGGCGCCCTCATACTTGGCGCGCACCATGTCGACGACGCCGTACAGCGTGATCTTCTCGCGCCCCGGCACGTCGGTTTCAACAGCGACGATGTCGTCGAGCTGCAGGTAGCTCTCTTCGCCGACGCCCACCCAGAAGTCGAGCGGGTGTGATTCTTCCGTCCCCAGCACGCGTCCGACGATTGTCATGCGACTGCCACCTCCCGCGCGAAGTGCACCTCGATGTGCCGGCGGATCCATTCGTGGTCGCCCAGCGAGTGGCGCAGCTGATCCTCCAGCCCGCCGATCGGGTACAGGTTCTGCGGCGCGCGCGGGTCGTGCATCGAGTCCGACGCGAACGTCGGCAGGTGGCACGCCGTCAGGTCGGCCAGCCGCACCGCCGCCTCGATGCCGATCGTCTCCAGCGTCTCCACGCGGACGACGCCGGCCCAGGCGTGGTCGATAGCGCGCCCCTCGGTCAGCCGCAGGTACCACGAGTAGACGGCGCGGTCGCGGCCGATGCGGAAGAGCGGCGTGCGCGTCCGCGGTTCTAGCTGCGCGATGACGCTCGCCTGCGCGTCGTCCAGGTAGCGTTTGTGGATCGTCTTGATCAGGCCGATCACCATCGCCTTGCGCTTCGGCTGCCAGTTGAGCCGCCCGTCGACGACCACCATCTCGTGCCCCTGCTCGTCCAGCCGCTCGCCGAGCACTATCTCGGCTTCGCGGCGGGCGCTCTGCACCGCCTCCTGGACGCCGCCGAGGCCGGTTGCCGCCGTCGGGCGCGACCTGAACTTCAGCGTCGCCTCGCCGCAGGGGACCGACACCGCTGGGTGCGTCTCGCCGTCCGCCAGCGCCAGCAGACGCAGCGGCGTCTCAGCCGATACGGTCGAGCCGCCCTCACCCGCGAAGACGGCGCCGACGGCGACGGACGCGAACGCGCCGTACACGGTCTTGCCGTCGCGGTCTCCGATGACGCGCATCTCGACGCGCTGCACGCCGTCGACGAAGGCGATCGTGTCGGGGCGCTCGACGAACTGCGGTTCACGCGCCCGCCAGTCGTCCGTCTCGACGAACGGGTCGACGTCCGGCTGCGGGCCGGTTTCGTCGTCATCGATCTGGAGGGCGGACTCGTACGTCGGAGTCCAGGGGTCGAGGCGAAGCGTCAGGGGCATCGGCTAGAGGTTCGCGTTTGCGTGCGCACAAGTCAACGGAAGCAGCCGCGCGAATTGTTGGCAAGGCCCAAGTGGCACGCCGCGGCGACGGGAGACAGCGATCACTCACGTTGCGGCCATTCTGGCCGAACTGCTCACCAGCCCTTGCAATATTCGTATCTGGAGAGCAAAATGAGCGTATAAACGCGCGTCGCGTACGCAGGCGAGCGTCTAGGATCACCGGTCGCTGTAGCCGCCAGCCGCCTTCGGGCGGCTTTTTCTATTGGATGAACAACCGATTTCCCGGCTTGCCCGGGACCACTAACATGCGGTGGTGTTGGTTGGTTGTCTGCACCCTTCTCGTTCTTGGACAGGGGTGCGGTCTGCTTTCCTTCACCATCGAAGAATTCGCTGTCATCTGCGTGACGGCGAGCTACCTTCGCCGCTAGTTTCTCTCTTTCGATATCCAAGTAATTCGTGAGAGACAACCAGCGGTTTTCTTTTGCCTGGGAAATGAGCGATTCCGGAACCGGAATGCGGGTGTCGTAGCCACTGCTCTAAAACGCGCTGACGCCCAGCACTTCGCGGCCGAGCAGCAGCTTCTGGATCTGCGTCGTCCCCTCGTACAGCGAGAGGCCGATCGCGTCGCGCAGGAGCCCCTCGACGGGGTACTCGCGCAGGTAGCCAACGCCCCCGTGCAGCGAGATCGCCGTGCGCGCGGCCTTGACGGCGGCCTCCGTCGCGAAGTGCTTCGCCATCACGACGTGCTTCGTCGCG
>SDBV01003877.1_pt1 | contig 21753 bp, 11 predicted proteins | sample 2277081 | NCBI WGS metagenome assembly SDBV01 (sample SAMN10402039, study PRJNA504765) | marine sediment metagenome | isolation source: marine sediment core GS10_PC15, 223 cmbsf | place: Arctic Ocean: Southern Knipovich Ridge | collected 2010 | reverse complement strand
ACTGTTCAACTGGCTCGCCAAGGAAGCCGGATTGACGGTCCACGGCCTGGAGCTTCCCGGGCACGTTATGAGCCGGGTTCGATGGGACGATGAGTCGCTGGATGTGGAAACGACATGCCCCGGGTGGTTTCGCCTGATCGACGACCCCCAGCGGCAAGCGGAACTGGTCGAAAAGACGACCGGCCAAGCGGCTTCCGCCGACCGGTCGCACGGCCGAGAGCTTTCTGCGGTGCAGATGGTGGCCTTGATCTACTACAACCGGGCGGTCGACCTGTTGGTGGCGAAACGCTTCGAAGAGGCGACCATCGACAACGCCAAGGCGGTCACACTCGATCCGGCCAGCACCACGGCCGAGGGGAACCTGCTGGCGACGATCAACAATTGGGCCATCGACCTGGGCAATTCGCAGCAGTACGAAAGATCGGCCCAGTTGCTGCGGACCGGCTTGTCGCTTGACGCAGGCTACGAAGCCTTTGCCGTGAACTACGTGCACGTGCATCACGAGTGGGTCGAGGAGCTTTGCCGAGCGGAACAATTTGCCGAGGCACTGAACACCCTGGCCGAGGCCGCCGACGAACTGCCCGAGAATCCCTTTTTCCGCCAGGCCACCTCGAATGTCTGCCGCCGCTGGGCCGGCAGCCTGCTGGGCCAAGGTCGAGCGGACGAGGCGTTCGACGTCTTCTTTCGGGCCAGACAGCGCTGGGGCGATTGTCCGGACCTGGACGAAGCCCAAGCGGCCGCGATCAACGACGCAGGCCTGGCCTTGCTCGAGCAGGGGCGGTCCGAGCAGGCCCTCACGCTGTTCGATCGCGGAATGGCCCAACTACCCGACGACGAACTGCTGCGGAACAACCACGCCGTGGCCCGCCTTCGTGAAGAGGCCCACGCGAAAGTCATGCCCGAGGGTCGCTGATCCAAAGCAATTTGCTATCAGCAGTCAGCTTTCAGCAATCAGAAGCCGAAGTTTTGGCCCTTTTCTCGTTGCTGAAAGCTGATAGCTGACTGCTGAAAGCCGCGCCGTTTACAGTTCGAGTTATTTACACCAAGCCCGCCGACTGCGTCGGTGGGATCCCCCGCACGCAGTTCGCAGCCCTTTTCTCATTTGACAGGGCCCGATTCGTGACCTAGGGTTTCAATGGTCACCGCATGACCCCAACGGAGCGGGGCACTCTTCTCGACCGCTTTTCACGATTTCCGATCACTCCGGCGTTTTATAACTCATCGGCTTGGAATCCGCGAGCGGCCAAAGTCTGTGAGGATTGGGCCAACCGGTCCAGAGATCGGCACACGATAAATCGTCCAGAAGCTTCAGCAGGCTAGTCAGCAAAGAGGTTGTATGATGATCGATAAAGGGAGAATGCCAATGCCGATGTCCTCCATGTCAGGGTCTTCCATGCCAAGGCCCTCCATGCCAATGTCCTCCATGTCAGTGTCCTCCATGTCAGTGTCCTCCATGTCAGTGTCCTCCATGTCAGGGCCGATGATCCACGAGCCCCAATTCGATCTCTTGCCCGAGTCGGGTGATCCGCCGGAAGACGACATCCGCACCCAAGTTTGGGCCCTGCTGACCACGCTCTACCCGAAGAACGACTTGACGGAGCGACGGCGCCATACGCGATATCCGTTCCCCTACTTGGTCCACTTAACGCCGCTCGACGACGAGGGCAACGCCAAGCCGGACGGCTCGCTGGCGGTGATCGGCAAACACCTCTCCGAGCGAGGACTGAGCTTCTATCATTCCCAGCCGCTACCCCACCGGCGGATGATCGTGTCGATCGAGAGCGGCGGCCAACAGTGGATCAGCTTTCTGATCGACCTCTCCTGGTGCCGGTTCACCAAGCAAGGCTGGTACGAAAGCGGCGGGCGATTCCTCCAATCGGTCGAGCCGCCGATCAGTTCCCCCGAGTAGCAGGGACTGGCTCCGGAGACTTCTGGGCGCGACGGTCCGCTTGCCGGGCGTCGGTCGCTACGATTTTCACTTCGCTCGCCCCCATGGCGAAACCGTCCTTGCCCGCCACGAACATGCACACGCGGCATTTCCCACGCGCTGCGGCCGGCACCTCGAGCTGGGCTGTGAATTGGCCGTTCTTCACGGCCACTTCCATCATGCAAAGCCGGCGATCGTTGGCCTGCTCGTAGGTTTGCTGAAACTCCGCCAGGGCCTCGTCCGTTTGCGGATACTCGTCTCGCGGTGGCGGACGGAACGTCAACCGACGTCGATCTACGGCCAACTCGACCGTCCCGCGACCCTCGATCGGACACACGCCGCGTATCTCGACCAGCGTGCCCGAGCGGACTTCCTTGGGGACTTCCAACTGGATCTCTCGGGGATACTTCAATCGCAACATGGGGTCGCCGATCAGATTGAACAGCAGCAGGTGCTCGGCCCGTTCGTCGGTCAATCGTTTCGGGTCGGGGCTGATCGCGGCGGCGATCCGGTCGATGGCGACCCGTTGCCGGTCGGACTCGTCGGCCGGCTGCATCATCTGACGTTTGGCGTGAAGGATCGCTTCGCCCAAGGTCTCTCGACGATGCACGAAGCACTGATCGATCATCCCGCCGGCCAACAGTGACATCGCGTAGGGCATGGCCACCCGCGACGAGGCGATCACGGCGACCGGCCCGCCCGGCTCGCGTAGCATCCGCTCACCCAGGCAATCCACGCTCGCATCGAACGCGCCCGTATAACAGGCCAAGAACAGGGCGATCGGGGCCCCATGCCGGCATTGCAACTTCTCGACGTCCGGATTGGCCAGGATATGGTAGTGCCCACCCGGCACAATGACCCGATCCAACCCCAAAGGGTACCCGTGCCCAATGTAGACCCAAAACCATGAGCCCTCGTTCAGTCGTTTCAGGGTCGTGGCATGGAACAGCCGCGGGTCCGGGCAATAGGGACTCCGCCAAGAGCCGTACGTCATGTTGACTTGGTAATCGGTCGGGATACGTTGGGTCAGAAAGTATTTGGTGCTCGCCTCAAGGGCCATGTCGACCAGCGGGCCAAACCCACCGATGCCCGCAACCACGTTCACGCGTCGCCGCCATGGCCCGAAATCATCCGACCGTTCGTAGGCCAGGATCTTCGTAACGATCCGCCGCAACTCGTCCGGCGTGTCGGCCGTCAACCGCCCAACGGCCAACTCGGGAATCAGGTCGTCATCGAGGTCGGCGTAGTAGTTGTCGGTTGCGATATGCGGCTCGGAACCCCAAAGCACATTGACCTTAGCCCGGGCATGGTGCACCGGCACGCATCGCGCCCGCAGCACCGGATCGCGGTCGTATCCCACTTCGACATCGCCCACCAGCACCACGAACCGCAACGGTCCGCTCTGGGCCATGCGGCGGATCCGTTGCCGAATTCCATGGGCCGAATCCGTATTGGAAATCACCGCGATCGAATGGCCCTGGGCCGAGCGATGTTCCAGCCAAGGCGCCAGTGCCTTCTGAAACGAGTCGGGGCAGACGACCACCACATCGACGTCTGTGCGGGGCGCTCCCACGACCAGCATGATCATTACGGCAAACACGGCGCGTCCTTTCGCCTAGTACCCGGCCAAAACAGCAGGGGAGGCGGAGTCTAACGGCATACCCACCTCGGCCACAAGACCGTTCCCATCACGATTACCCAGAAAAGTGCAATCCCTTGCAGCATAACGGCTTGCAACGCCGCCGGGTTGGAGGTATAAATAGTCGGGAAACATCCCTGGACGGTTTATCTGCATAACGGCGGGGCGGGCGCTGATGTCTATCGTTGTGAAATCGACTGCTCAAGAAAGTCCGTCGCTGTACGCGGCGCCGTTTGCCCATTTGAACCTGCGACGCAACCCCTTCGGCGAGCCGGAACTTTCCCAGCGGGCCGCCTTGGCCGTGGTCCGGGTCGAGCCGTTTGTCAAGCGCCTGAAGCAGCCCGGCTATGCGGTTCAGTTTCTCGGCGATAAGGGACGCGGCAAAACGACCCATCTGCTGGCCATCCTACAACATTTCCCCAACGCCGCTTACGTCCATATCGGCGAAGGGCAACGGCCTCGCATTCCACGAGGCCAGCCGCTGCTGATCGATGAAATCCAGCGGCTGCCGCGTCGGCGCCGGCGACGCGTCTTCCGACGGCCCGTCTCGCTGGCGATCGGGACCCATGAGGACGTCGGCGCCGAACTCGCCCGCGCTGGTTTCGACGTGCAGACCGTTGAGGCGGCCGCGTCGCTCGATGCGGACCGACTGCAACAAATCCTCAATCGGCGGATCCAGTGGGCCCGACGAAGTCCCGGACCGATACCCAGTCTGACCATCGAAACGGCTCGGGAGTTGATCCAGCGGTTCGGCGACGACATCCGGGCCGTCGAGTGGTATATGTACGAAGTGTTCCAAGACCTATCGGGAATCCAAGATGTCTAAGTGCGATTTGACGATCGTGTTCGACCGGCCCGACCGGCAGTATCAAGGCGGTGAAGAAGTCACCGGCAGCGTGCAGGTATCCGTCAACGCCGACGTGCTGTGCGACGGGCTGTCGATCGAACATCGCTGGCAGACCCACGGGCGCGGCAACAGGGCCACCGGACCTAAGCTGAGCAGCGTTGTGTTCCAGGGTCAGTGGCGGGCCGGCGAGTCGGTCAGTTACCCCTTTCGGTTCACGGCGCCCAACGGTCCGCCGACCTACCGAGGACGCTACCTGAACATCGATCATTACGTTCGGGCAAGAGCCGACGTTCCTTGGGCCCTGGACCCCAAGACCGAGGAAGAGTACACCCTGTTGCCCGGCGTCGGGTCCTACGGCAATCGACCCGACACCAGCACGGGGCAAGGGCAGACGCTCCAAACCGGATTGACCGCGTTGGGTATCCCGATCGGAGTAGTGATGATCATCACGGGCATCGTCTTTTGCTTTCCTTTCGGCATCGTGCTAATTCCCGGCGGGTGTATCGTCCTGTTCTTCGCCTCGCGCAGAATGATGGCCGAAAAGAGACTCGGCAAAGTCGACCTGCACTGCGGCCCGTCGGAGGTTGCACCGGGAAGCGACCTGCCCTTGATGCTGAAATTCACACCCAGCGCGGCCGGTCAACTCAACCGAATCACGGCCAAACTGACCGGCGTCGAGCGATGTGTCTCCGGCAGCGGTACCAACAAATCGACCCATACGCACAAACTCCACGATCGCACCGTAACCCTCTCACGCTCACGCCAACTTCAACCCAATCGACCGGTCGCGCTGCAGTGCCGTGTGCCGATCCCGGAAACCACGGCCTTCAGTTTCTCGGCCCACGATAACGATCTGGTCTGGCAGCTCGAGGTCCGCATCGACATCCCGCTCTGGCCCGACTGGATCGCAAAACGCATCTTGACCGTCCGCCCCGGCGTGGAAGCCCCCATCATCGAGGCAACCGCCGTCGAGCCGACATTCATCGAGCCAACCGTCGTCGAAGAAGTCCCACTCGACACCCAACCGGCAGAAACCCCCGTTTTCCCGATCCAGCCGCCGCCCGTCGAACAGCCGTCCGGGCTGGCCTCGGACGCCGATACTTTCCTGGAAGAGCCGATGCCGGCCGCCGCCGACGGCCATACGGCGCTGGTCGACATCGTGGCCGGCATCGCCGCCGCCAGCCGCTATGGCTCCGAGCGGGCGAAACTCATCGAAGAGCACGTCGGCAAAATGTTCCCTTGTTCGATCGACATCTCGACGATCGAAAAGACCTACAGCTACGGGTCCGACGACCGCTTCCGCGACGGCCGAAAGATCATCGGGCAAATCACCGGCACCGACTGCAAGGCCTCGCTGCAGTTACTCGCCTCGCGCAACGAAGAAATCGACGCCCTGGATCCCGACGCGACCGTCAAAACCGACTGCACGTTACTGAAGTGGAACAACATCTACGACCGGCTGGAAATGCAAGAGCCCTGATCGCAACGTGCGATGCCAACATTCACGCCGTTCTTCAGCCACGGATGGAACAAAGCCGAAGGGGTTAGGGGCGAGGGATTAGGGGCTAGGAAATCCTAATCCCTAACCCCTTCGCGGGCGGCGCCAGCAACGCGACGACATCAGAATACTCTGGTTTCACCCCGAGGATATGGCCCCTGGGTTAGACGATCGTCACAATCCTCCGGTTGCTTCGCATACTTTTCAAAAAGTAGCCTGACCCCTTTTTTCTCCTTTTTTCTCTCCCCGAAGCTACTCCCCTTCGTACTGGTATTTCTGCCCGGTCCGCCGGTCGTCCACATTATCGCCTTGCTGGAGGCCAAGTTGGGAAAACGAAAAGGCTGCCGGCTCAACCTTCTGGTTGACGCGGTTCTCGACGAACGTCACCTTGCGCTCGGCATCGCGGCTGTTCTTGTCGCGGACCGTTTTGGTCCATGTCTTGGGGAGCCAGACGCCGTCGTGCAGTTCGTAAGTCCAACGGAACTGCCAGGTCGAACCGGCCGACGCGCTGCTCTCGTAGCTGATCGGGTTGCAGCCTTGGCCGAGGCTCAGCGTGATGCGGTTAAAGGTCCCCTTGTTGCCCATGTCGATCGTCACATGGTCCCCCTCACGAATCACTTTCATGCTACCCATGCTCGGACGGTCGGCCCATCCGATGTATGCCGAGAGATCCCGAGCCACGTCGCCACGTGATGTCTCGAGGTAGAAAAGCGGATTGAAGTCGTAAAGCTGCGGCTGGATACGCCCGTGGGATCGGTCATCGGGCGACCAGATCGTCAGGGTCAGGGGGCGACGGGCCGGATTGACGGGCGACCCGAAATCCCCAAGGCGGTAGAGGGCTTCCGGCGTCTGCATGCCGTTGGATATTTGCGGGACGGGCTGCGGCGTCTTCACGTCCCCTCGGCTTCGCGTCCATTGCTCCAGCGTGGTGTTCCATCGCACGGATTTGCGTGCCCGATCGAACACGAACTGAACCTTCGCCGAGTATTCGTGGCCCGACCTCTGGCTGTGGTAGACGGTCTTATCTTCAACGGTGGCTCGGCCTTGCCAGGTTTGGATCTTTTCCTTGTTCTGTTTGTAGGTCGCAACGACGTAGCGCAGCAGGTCCAAATGATCGCGCAGCCCGCCGGTGCTTTTTGTCCCCGGGGCTTGGGGAGCCGGCGGCTTGACCGGGCCGGGGGTAAGTCTCTTGGGCGACTTGTCCTGAAGTGCCAAGTTGCCCAAATCCAAGGGTTGGTCGCTCACGCCGCCGGGAATCTCGGGAATGGACAAGTCGCAGGTGTAGCGAAGCATTTCAGGCCGCTCCCAGGGCAGGGTCTCATCCTCGAGCATGACATAGACGCCCAGTTCGTACTCTCCCTGCAGGCCGTCTTCGATCCGCAGCGCGCCGTCGCGATCGACCGACACGCGCCGCGGACAGTTCGCACGCTTCTGAGCTTTTGCCTGAAACGCCTTGCCTTCCTCCGATTCCCTCCATTGTTTCATCCACGCACGAACGGCGTCCGGTCCTTGGTCGCGGGTTGCCTTGGGTGGCGACGGGGGCTGGGGCATCTTCGGCCGCAGGTCGGCGCCGATCTGCGAGAGATCGCCCTGCGGCGGTTTTCCACCCGGCCACAGGATCCGCCCGACGACCGGCCGGCCCGCACCGCCGAGCGTGACGTTGAGTGTCTGCCCGGGCGCTAACTCAACGGCCTTCTGATGCTGCTGATGGCCAACCGATTGGCCAGGCTCGGCCGGCAGTTCACGCACCCGCCACTTACCCGGCTTGAGTTTGGCGAAAACGAACTTTCCCTCGGCGTCGGCTTCGGTCTGTTCCTGAAAGCTGAGGAAGGACCACCTCGGGTCAAACGATTCGTTGGAATAAACGTCCAGCTTTGCACCGGGCACGGGCTTGGTGCCGTGGAAGACCACGCCTTCGAGTCGAGCCCAGGCCTTCAGCGTGATCTGCGGATTGGCGATCAGTTCTTGGCTGGTCGTTTGGGTGAAGCCTTGATCGTGAAGCACGATCAGCAGGAATTCGTTGTCCTGCGGCTTGATTCGCAATTGCCCGTCGGCTCCGACTTTCATGCTTAGCTTGCCGGGATCCTGGTACGGGAACCGGCCATTCTTGACGAACAGCACCATGTTGATGAATTTGCCTGGCTCCTCCGGACAAAGGACGACCTCGGCGCCCGCGGCGGGATTGCCGTCGGGTAGCCGGACCGCCACATTCAGATTCTGGCCGTTCTCCAGAGAAAAATCGTAAGACACCGTCCCCTCGTCATTCTTGAACTCGCGGGAGACGGCGGGCTGGTATCCGTCGGCTTCGATCCGCACCAGATGCGTGCGCGACGGTTGGCTGATCGTCAACTCGTACTTACCATTCTTCCCTTCGCGGACCTCCATGCGATCCCAAGTCATCTGCTCGAAGCTTCCTGTCGACATATAGCCTCGGACCACGCGAAAGCTTGGGATAGGTTGCTTCGTCTCGGCGTCGGTTACGCTCCCTGAAATCGCAAGCGCCGGATAGAGGGTCACCACGTGCTCGGCTTCTTGCGGCACCAGCGGCAGATGACGGATGCGCATGTAGTTCACACGGCCAGTCAAGCCGAAGTTCGTTTCCACGGCGTCCTTTGGCGCCCAAGTCCAAGTCCAGCGCCCCTCGGCGTCCGTTCTACCTCTCATCCCCAAGTCGCATAAGACGCGTTTGCCGCGCCAGGTATCCGGCGTGACGAAAATACCACTTATCGGTTTGCCATCCTTGCCGACGACCCGTACTCGGAGCGTATTGCCTTGGGCTAGTTGGAAATCAACGGGCTTCATCCCGGATTGAACGTTGACGCTCTGCAGTCCGGGGGCCAAGCCCGGATAGGTGACGGTCAGGATCGTGCCGCCGGGCGCGAGACTCGCGAACCGATAGTACCCCTTGGGGTCCGTGCTTACCGAAGGGCGATTCGGGCTGTACCATTCTCCCAGGATCACCGTCGCGTTGGCTACCGGCTTTCCTTCCGGGTCGGTCACCGTACCGGCCACGGGAATTCCCTTCTTCATGACCATGACCGCCGTGCGATCCTCGATCTTCCGTTGCTTGCGGGCGCGAATCCCTGCAGGACCAGGGTTGCTGATGTAATCCGGATGTTCCAGACCGACTGCCATGGAATCGATCTGGGGAACATGACCGAGATGCCATCGCCCTTCGGCGTCTGTCAGAAAAACACGGTCCCAGAGGGCCAGACACATGCCAACCTGTTGATGCTTTTCCGACGTAATACTGAGGTGGACTTTCACTCCTGGGATAGGTTTGCCCTGTTCGTCCCGCACCACGGCGCCGATCGTGCGCCCCCGTTCGTAGGCGAAGGTGAACTCCGCGGGTATCAACTCGTTGCCCGCGTCGTTTTTCCACCATTTCCTCACGGGCGGGTATCCATCGGGATAGGCGATAATGCTGAGGTACTTCGCATTAGGCGCGGGAGCGACGACGGTAGCCTTGCCGTGGGCATCCGAGGTATAGTCGGCCTTGTGGCCCAGAAAGGCCACCTTGAGCTTTGTCCCGCCCAGCGGCTTACCCGATTCATCGACGACCCGAACCAGCAACGATTCGGTCTTGGATTCGGAATCGTCGCTCTTGGCGGCCTTTGCCTCGTTGGGCGACGGTGTTGCCGTCTCTTGATCGGCGACGGCGACCGTCTCGGCGGACGGAGATGCGGCCAGCGCGAATTGCAGAGCACCCAGTGCCACGACGCCCAGCAGTGCCGTAAGGCAAAGCGCCGTGACACTCCGGCGGCGCAACGGCATGTGAAAGACTTTTCCTCGCAACATGCTAAGCCGGTGGCTGATGGCGGAGCCTCTGGCCATGCCAATTCCCGCGGCGGACGGCAATACGTGAACATCGACGGCAACTCGGGCCAGTATCCGACAGTATTCGCTCACGTCCCCGACGAAGCTCGCCGAAACCGCATCGCAGACCAACTCAGAGGCCGCCAGATGCGCCTTGCGGATCCGCCAAACCAGCGGATGGAACCAGAGCACCATCGAAATCAACTGGAGTCCGACGTTCCAAAGGACGTCGTGCGAGCGCACGTGCGTCAATTCGTGGGCTAGAATACCCGGTAACTCCCGGCAATACGAAGCCTCGCACATCGGTGCCGGCAACAGCAGCCGCGGCCGCCACAGCCCGCAGAGAAAAGGCGATTGCACGTCCGCTGATTGTACCACTTCGACGCGGCGGCGGCAGCCGATCGCCCGGGCCACCCGGGTACACTCAGCGCGAATCCGTTGCGTCGGTTGCTGGGCACGGCAGGCTATTCGCCAAATCCGGTAGTGCCCGATGCACAAACGAAAAGCAAGGACCGCAATCCCACCGAGCCAAACGATCCCCAGCAGTGTTGGCATTGTGACAAGGGAGCGTTCTAACGGCGCCGGGGTGAGTGTTTGTGCCTGCGGCGCCGGGGACGAGTCGGCGAACGGTTCGGTGACGGTGTTCTGCGAAAGCCGCCTTGCCTCTGCGTCAGATGGATTGACTCGCAAGTCGGGGAGTACATGTCTGGGCGCAGCCCAATCGGCCTGCGGAACGTGTGGCGTGGCGGCCGCCACCTTTATGGCTGGAGGCTGCTCTACGCGGATTTTCAACGCCGGCAAGAACCAGGCAATCGCCGGCAGGCTGATCAGGCCGACCGCCGTCACACGCCACAGGAAGACTCGCCAGCGAGGATTGGTTCGCGCGATCGCCAGGTGGACCAGCCAGGCGACTGAAAGAATCGCGGTCGCCTTCAACACCAGCACAACCCAGACAGGGGCGTCAACGATCGACGGCAATCCGCCCGAAGCCATCAACAGGGCGTTCATGATTTGGTTCTCCTGTAGGATTTGGTTCTCTGGGAAGCATCGGAGGGCGGCGGTTGCTGTTGGGCCAGGCGTTGCAACTCGAGCAACTCCGCCCGGGAGAGCCTTTCCTTCGCCAGCAGTTCACACAGCAGAGCCTCGGTCGATCCGTCGCAAAAGGTGTCGACCAGGTCGCCGAGCATCGAACGAAACGTCGATTCGCGTTTCGTCTTGGCGCGATAATAAAAGGCCTTGCCCTTGGCCCGCCGTGTCAAATGGCCCTTTTCGACCAAGATGGTGAGATAAGACCGCAAGGCGGCGTTCTTGATCGGGCGGGGAAAGAGCTTCTGGATCTCCGCCGGCTTCAACCCGCCGTGCTCCCAGAGGATCTGCATGACTTCCATCTCGCCGGCGGTGAATCGCATTATCCGGGCCTCCATTGTCAGTGTGTCCTTTGACGTGCAGATGATTCTACACATCGGCCAACCGTCCGTCAAGAGGGAAATGCAGAGTATTCTGCATATCAAGAAATCCACGCCGATCGAGGAGGGAATGAGATCGTCCCCCCGCGAGAGAGGGGGAATGGATCAGGCTACTTTTCTTCTTTGGTCTTTCCTTGGGGCGTAATGTCGATTCGGGTCTGAGTGTTCTCCAGGGGCAGTGTTTTCCAGTGATTGGGCCTACTCCGGAGAATCCTCGGTGCTATCCGTTCAACGCTCGGGGAATAGGTTCCTAGGGCGGGTCGAGCAGCGAAGACCCACGCGAAGCAGTAGGCAGCGAAGAGGTCTCACGCAAAGGCACGAAGACGCAAAGAAGGACAGGAGAAGGATGGTGCTTTCGTTGCGTCTTCGCGCCTTTGCGTGAGACAGTGTCATTCGTACCTCTTGCCATGGATCGCCACTAGCATAATCGAGGAACCACCCCGAAGCAAGCTCCCATGTCAAGAGAATGGCCCCTTTCCCTCCAAAAAATCACCACGCGCTAGACATGGGGGGGCTCGATGCTAGAATGGCGAGAAGTTGGATCTTGGAATACTGGACGATTCAAAGGGGACGAGTAATGAGTCTGTTCGATCGTACGAGCGTCGTAAGGAAAAGCTGCGCGTTGGTCCGGATCTGTTGTGTGGCCATCGGGCTGACGTTTCTTGCAACGGCGGCCAGGGGTGAGTCGGTTCGGGTTGGGCGATTGCAGAACGGTGCGGAAGTGTTTGCCGTTGAAATCGAAGATGGTCAGTGGGGAGTGGCGGTGCGCGGGGCCGGGTCGGCTTCGATGATGCAGCCGCGGCCGTGTCAATTGGAAGTCTGGGGAACGGCCGGATATGTGACGGCCAAGTCGGCCGGCTATCGCGAAATCACAAAAGAAGACGACGGCTTTCGCGGCGTCGGTTCGGTGACGCTCGAATCGGGCGCACGGTTCGAGTTTGCCGACCGGTGGACCGTCTCGGGCAACGTCTTACGAGTTGTCCGAACGGTCAAGGTGGTTGGCAACGACGATGGGGGATTCTTGTCGGCCGTTACGCTCAACACGGTCGAGGATTTGACCTGGCCCGACGTGGGGTGGTTTGCGCCGGGTATGATCTATGGCGGATTCGAACATTTGACGGTCCAAGCCATCGGAGGTCGGGCCCATTACCAGCCCGGCAACTACACCGTGCGGATTCGGGAGGATCGCCTTCCCGCTCCGATCCTGTCGGCCTACTTGGCCGACGGTTCGACGGTGGCCGTGCTCAATCCGGCGCCGCGTGGCGACACGACCGCCGCCGAAGGCCTCGCTACGCAAGCGGATACCATGGTCGACGCGCGTTTCCAGTTTGGGGCCATCGGGGCGCAGGAACTGGATCGCAGCATGTCCTTGGGATACTGGATGCCCGGCGCCGAAGGCGAGACGACCTACCAGGGCAATACCTATCCGGGCGGCCAGTTGCATCAATGGCGACGACGCTATCATCCGATTCGTGACGGGCTGGAACAACACTACGAAGTCGCCTTTCGTTTTGCCAAGGCCGAGAGTCTTGCCGACTCCTATCGGCAGGCGTGGCGTTGGGCCTGGAGCACGCTCGATCCTAAGATCTATCCGCACGATATCGCGACCGTGCGCCGCAGCATCACGGATATGCTGGCCGGCAACGTGATCGAGACCGACGCTCGGGCCGGGCTGTCCAACGCGATGACGGCAGTGCCTGAAGGTCCGCAGCACAAGGACCCCAAGACGGTCATGGGATTCACGGGCAAGGCCCTGGAGTCGGCCGAGTTTCTGCTGGCCGAGGCCGCGTTGGAAGAGTCGCCGCGCGGCCGGGAGCAACGTCGCCTGGGCGAGAAGGTCATCGCTTCGTTCCTTCGACTGAAGATGGATCCACCGGAGGCCGAAGGTTTCATCATCGAAAACGGCGAGCTGGCGACCGCCCTAGGCCATGCGGGCCATAAGGAGGTTTATCTGCGCTCGTTTGGCGACGGGGTCAAGGCCCTGCTGCGGGCATATCAGCGGGAGAAACGACACGGACGCGAGCATCCCGAGTGGCTGGCGTGGGCTCGGAAGTTCGCCGATTGGTTGCTGGCCCAGCAGCGAGCCGACGGGAGTTTCCCCCGGGCATGGCTGCCGCCGGACGGAGACGTGTTTTCCGATTCACCCAACTGCTCGTACAACGCGATCCCCTTGTTGGTCCACTTGCACCGGATCACGGCCCAACAGAAGTATCTCGCCGCGGCGATTCGCACGGGCGAGTTCTGCTGGAAGAACGGACAAGCCGGCGGACGTTTTGTGGGCGGCACGATCGACAATCCCGACGTGCTCGACAAGGAAGCGGGCACGCTCTCGCTGGAAGCCTATCTGATACTCCACGAGGCAACCGACGACGCCCGCTGGCTCGATCGGGCCCGGGCCGCGGCCGACTTCGCCGAAACCTGGATCTATCTGTGGAACGTTCCTATGCCCAAGGACGCCGACAACCAATCGCTGCACTGGAAACGCGACGTGCCCACGATCGGTCTGCAGTTGATTTCCTCGGGCCATTCGCTGGTCGACGCCTACATGTGCTTCGACGTCGACGAATACGCCCAGCTCTACAAGCTCACCGGCGACGAACACTACCTGGACGTCGCCCGGCTGTTGTTGCACAACACCAAGTCGATGGTCGCCCTGCCGGACCGCGGCTACGATCTGAACGGCCCCGGCTGGCAACAGGAGCACTGGTCGTTAGCCCCGAAACGAGGCTACGGGCTACATCGCCTCTGGCTCCCCTGGGTCGCCACCAGCCAACTCAACGGCATCTTCGGCCTAATGGAACTCGACCCCGAACTATACAAGCGGCTATCAGAGAATCGTTGACGTGGGTTGGGTCACCCTTCGTGTAGGGTGGGTCGAGGAACGAAGACCCACGCGGGTGGCTTTTCAAAAAGTAGCCTGCCTGCTCTGTAGAAAACCAGCGGTGAGGGTGGCTGGGGCATAGCGCAGCGCTGCCCCAGCGGCTCAAGAACCGGGGCTTCACTTCGCTCAGCCGCCAGCCACCCACCTCCCTTATCTCACACGCTAAAAGCGAAATAGCCAAGGGAGGATAGGTGACGGTCCCGCTTTTCCCCGCTTTTCCTGTTTTCCGACGATGATATGCTAAAGCATAACCTACGTCACTGGACTTGGATGCGTGCCTCGTTGATCCACTCCAGGAACGTGGGCGTCTTCGTCTTGTCTGACGATATCAGAAAGACCTTCCTCCGCGCACGTGTGAGGGCAACCAGGAAACCACAGATATCCTGATCTGTCACTCGGCTCTTGTTCCTGTTTTTTATGAAATACCGGTCATCAAAGTGCGTGATGAATACATAGTCGGCCGCCAATCCTTTAGAACTGGGAATCGTCGTTGCCTTCATAAAGACCTTCCTGATGGCATGATCAACCAACGGTTGTGTGGAGGACTTGACGCGGTCGCGCAGGGACTCAGTTGCCATTCTTACGCCGTCAACTCCTACCAGCTTCAGGAAGTCGTCCATCTCCCTCTCATCTTCGGCGCACTTGCCGTCTCTCACAACACGGAGTAACTTCAGCAATGCTTTCACTTCCCGCTTCCATTTCAGTGCCAGAATGTCGCACAATCGCCGTGGACTGTCAGTGTCAGCCGTTTCCACCAAAAGAGACCGGAACTCCGGATCCGGAAGAAGGGCTTTTGTCGCCACGCGCCAGCCCAGATTGCTCGCCTGGTCCTTAAGCAAAAGGTTCAGCCCTTCCAGCAAGGTCGGCTCATCGCTCTCCTGCTTCTCCTTGTAGTGAACGTTCTCAAATCCCTTCTCCCGCAGTGCAGTGACGACTTGCCTCGATTTCGTTCTTGTTGGCGAGATCACCAACACGGTAAACTTGTCCCTGACTTCTTTGGCGATCTCCTTGACTCGCTCTTGGATGACCCACGGAATCTGCTTTGCGTACACTTGGCTGTAGACGAGCCGCGGATTGCGTTCGCTTTCTTCGTCCTTCTTCGGATCGTCAAAGTATCGGAAAGGCTTGTCGATTCTGCCACGAAGACAGCCGCTCTTGATAGCGCCCGAGATGACGTCATTGGTCGCATCGACGATGACCCGAGTAGTTCGGGAACAGAACGGCAGCGTGAAGCTCTCGTACCCGGAGGTCGCATCCCCATGCCTTTGACGGATATGCTGGGTGCTTGCGCTCTTGAGTTTCTCGTAGAGCGCTTGGTCATCATCTCCGGCGAGGAGAACCGGGCTTTTTGAGGCAAGCATGTCGATCAGGGACACCTCCAGTGCATTGAAATCTTGGAACTCGTCGACTACCACTTGTGGATATGCTGGGATTGTGTCTGGACGTTCCTCGAACAACCGCACTGCCGCGTAGACCATGTCCGAGAACCCATAGTGGCCATAGTACACCCTTCTCATGCGGTAGAACTCAATATATCCATCGGGGTCAGATTTGTTATTGAACAAAGCGTCGAAGTCAATGTCGTCGTCCAGTAAGAGTACAGCATCCTGTCTGATCACTACCGACAACTTGGGGAAGATATTCACGGTCTTCTGCGTGGCTTTCTTCAATTGCTGGCGTGCAAACCCGTGCAGCGTCCTGACCTCGGAGAGCCCATAGAGTTCGAGTGACAGATCCTCGACAAGCGCGTTTACGAAAGTCAGGGTGAGCGTGTTGTTCTTGCCGTCGAGTACTTGCCGGAATAGATAAGTCTTCCCCGTTCCAGGTCCGGCGACAACTATTTTGTTCCTTGTGGTTGCGGCGACAACGGCATCAACATGCTTCTGCCGTTCGCGTTTCGCCGCCGCATACTTGTCTACGTCATGCGTCGTGTGCATACGGATTCCTCGTTAGAGAATCGGATTTCGGGGGACACAGTCGGCGATCATGGTGTCGCCTCTTCGACAATCGCGATTTCCTCGTCGGTCAACTCATACAACTCATACACCAGCCGGTCAATCTGCCGGTCCGTCGCGTCGATCTGCCGTTGAAGGACGGCCTTGTCGTGACTCGTTTTGACTGAGTTCAGTTCTTCCTGAATCGATAGCCTCCGCTTCACCAAGTTGTTCATGTCCTTGGCGGAGGTCTTGTCGGCTGGCTTGTCACGGTCAGCAAGCCGGATAGGAAATTGCTTCAGGTACGGTGCGCTAAACTTGTAATACCCGCCCTGGAACACGGGACTGTGGCTTGTTGCGTAGAACGACATCAGTGACGAATTCAAGATACCCAGAAGGTACGAGAGATCTACGCAATCAAGATCGGGTATTATCGACGTGACACCCGCCGTTCCTGTCGCAAAAAGGAGACCTTCTCCGAGCGCAAAGTTCGATTGATTGCTGAGGCTGGGAGTGAGCAAGTGGGGCTTGCGAAATGCCGAACAAGAGTCGAGGTACATCATTCCATACCATTGTCCCGATAGCTGTTCAGCATTCTTCCCAAACCAGATGCGTTTTGCCAGTTTCTTGTTATGTTGATCCAGGTACGCATAGGCACGCGGAAACTTGGAGCGAAGGGCTGGCTCATCGAAGATAGCGAATTCGCCACGTCGCTCTGTGTATGGGAATATCACTGCCTTTAGCTTCTTTCCGAGTTGATAACGTCTCACATCCCGTCCACGAAGGATCGGGCGAAAGATCTCCTGCTCAATTCCACACTCTTTGGCGGTTTCGGCATCGAACGCTAGGATTCTGTCGGCTCCAGTCTGCGTTCCGGTGCCGAATCGCCCGACGATCCCGCCAAGGCGAGTGCCCACGGCTTCCATCTTGTCAAAGAGAGACCGCTTTCGCGGCGCAACAAAATGCCAGCCGCTGTCGTCCAACTCCGACCAAGGAATTGGATACGATTCGACAATCGACAGGCCGGCCAACGATTGAGCAAACTGTATGCAGTCGATCGGCCGCTTCTCCAACGACAAGATACACGAGTAGTTTGTTGCACCGGAGAAGATGCGTTCATAGCCGAAGTCGACGATCGAATGGAGAAAGCATTGTGAGGAAAGCTGACGGCGCAGGGCACGTGCCGCCCCAGTATGGAAGAACTTATTCGGCACGATCATGCCGAACCGTCCTTTTTCGTTCAATAGACGAACTCCCAATTCGACAAACAGGTAATAGAGGTCGAACTTGCCGGTTGCGCTTTCAAAATGACTCGTCAGATACTGCAATTCGTCGCCAACATAATAGCCAGCCATTACCCATGGCGGATTTCCAATCACCGCGTCGAACCCGCCCTTCTTGCCCTTGAAAACCTCGGGAAACTCCGCCTTCCAGTCGAATACATTGACCCGGTATCGTTCCTCCTCATCCAGCAAGCTCATCTGCCTGTCGTCGTAAAACTCCGGCCCGATTAACGAGTTGCCGCACTTGATGTTGTTGGATAGGTCGGGCAGGGCCCGTTCCTGGAAGAGGCGCAACTGGTTCGAGAGGGTCTCTTGGGACTCGCCTTCGAGGACCTTCAACAACAACGAGAGTTTTGTTACTTCGACAGCCTGGGGGTCGATGTCGACGCCGTAGATGTTGCTCAACAGGATCCGCTTCTTTTCGGCCGTGGTCAGCCGCCACTCGCCTGTCCGGCTGCGGTAGAGCTTGGGCGGGCGGCCGCGGGCGTGCTTCTCCGGGTCGTCGGCCTCGTAGCGGTCGCGGTGCCAGTCCAAAAGGTGTTGATACGCGCCGATCAGGAACGACCCGCTGCCGCAGGCCGGGTCCAGCACGCGCAGTTTGGCCGCCTGACGGGGCGTCTTGCCCTCGAGCAGCTTGCCGACGGTGTGCTGGACGATGTAGTCGACGATGTACTTCGGCGTGTAATAGACGCCGCCCACCTTGCGAACCTCGGGCTTCTCCTCGACCTTGGCCTGATGGCCCTTGGTGAGCCGGATCACTTTGCCGAGGAACTGCTCGTAGACCTGCCCGAGGATCTCGGCCGGGAGGACCGAGAATTCGTAGGGGCTGTCGGGATAGTAGAACCGCTTGATAATGTCCTTCAGCGATTTGTCGTCGATCGTGAGGCCGAGCGTCAATTCGTCGGGCGGATCGTCGCGGCCCTTCTCCGGGGTGAAATAGAAGAGGCCCGAGTTGTAACGCTCGTCGGCCCGCTGGAACAGTTCGCCTAACCGGCCATACACGGTCGGACCATTGAGCAACGCCTGTAACTTGCCGTAGGGCTCGATCCCGCGATCCTCGCAGATCCGCAAGAAGATCATCCGATCGATCGTCCGCTGCACGGCGAAGTTGAGATCCCGCTGCGAGATGCCCTTGTTCCGCAGCGCGATGTTCTGCGCCAGCAGCTTCCGCCACGACTCGATCTCGTCCAAGAACGCGCTGTCGACCTCGGCCGTTCCCTTCTTGACGCGCTTGCTGGTCACGAACTTGTCCAACGCACCCCGGCGGATTGCCTCCGGAGAAAACAGCCCCGCCAGCTCGTCCCAGCACTCGGCGTAGTCGGTGTATTGGCGGTAGATGACCCGGGCGGTGGAGGCCTTGTCGGTCTTGACCGGGCGGATGCGGCAGTCGTAGACCGCGAACTCCTCGAAGTCGGTCAGGATGCTCACCGGCAGCTTCGCACTCCAGGCATAGCGACGAAGTTGGTAGGCCGGGCTCAGCGCCTCGCGGATATCGACCGACGGCTTCTTGGCCTCGACGAAAAAGCTCCGCACGCCTCCGCCAGCGCGAAAACAGTAGTCGGGGGCCTTGGTGCGGCCGCCGATCTTGATGGCGTCCTCGTGGATCACCTCTCGATAGGGCTCGGCCCAGCCCTGCTCGTTGTGCACGTCCCAGCCCAAGGCGGCGAAAAGCGGGTCCAGAAAATCGCGGCGGAGCTGCGTCTCGTTATAGCGGCCCGAGCGGTAATCCTCCCGCTGCTGCTCGAACCGCTCGACCAGCCGCACCACCGCGTCAGGCACTGCCATCCGGTTGACTCCTTTGTCTCGTGGCTATTCCTACCAGTATTCCGGGGACACCGGCACCCAGTAGCCTTGAGGGTAGATCACCGGCCGGGCGGTGTCAACTGCTGGCCAAGGCCCCCAAACACTGAAAAACCCGCCGTTGAGGGTGCTCGTTGACCTCGCCCTGGGTTTTTGGTAGCTTGGCTCGTTTGGCTTCTATCGAAACATGCAGCAGTAGGGTGAACCATGGCTCATGAAGTGACGTTGATTACCGGGGACGGCGTGGGACCTGAGTTGGCCGAGGCGGCTCGTAAGTGTGTGGATGCGACGGGTGTGGCGGTCAATTGGGATGAACAAGAGGCCGGCGTGGATGTGATGGAGCGGGTTGGCACGCCGTTGCCCGATGCGGTTATGAAGAGCATCCGCCGGACCCAATGTGCCTTGAAGGCCCCGATCACCACGCCGGTGGGGACCGGGTTCCGCAGCATCAATGTCCATCTGCGGCAGGAGTTGGGGCTGTTCGCCTGTATTCGACCTTGCAAGTATTACCCCGGCGTGCGGACCTTCTTCGCCGATCGCAACGTCGATCTGGTCATCGTTCGCGAGAATACCGAGGACCTTTACGCAGGCGTCGAGTTCGAGGCGGGCAAACCGGCTACGGCCGAGTTGGTCGACCATATCAACAAGGTGGCCGGCGATCGGCACATCAAGTCGGGCCGCGAGGAGACCGGTATCTCGATCAAGCCGATCAGCATCTCCGGCACCGAGCGGATCGTTCGTTGTGCGTTCGAGTACGCCCGGGACAACGGTCGTAAGAAGGTCACGGCCGTGCACAAGGCGAACATCATGAAGTACACCGACGGGCTGTTCCTGGCGACGGCCCGCAAGGTGGCCGAGGAGTTTGCCGAGTGCGGGATCGAGTTCGAGGACCGGATCGTCGACAATATGTGCATGCAGTTGGTCCAGAAGCCCGAGCTGTACGATGTGTTGGTGCTGCCGAACCTCTACGGTGACATCGTCAGCGATTTGGCGGCGGGGTTGGTCGGCGGATTGGGTGTGGCGCCGGGCATGAACGTCGGTCCCGAGGGGGCCGTGTTCGAGGCCACCCACGGCAGTGCGCCGAAGTATAAGGGCCAGAACAAGGTCAACCCGACGGCGTTGATCCTCTCGGGCGCGTTGATGTTGCGGTATCTCAAAGAGGGCGAGGCGGCCGACCGGCTGGAAGCGGCCGTGGCGGCGGTGATCGTCGAGGGTAAGGACGTGACCTACGACATGAAGCCCGACCGCGATGACCCCACGGCCGTCGGCACTCAGGAGATGGCCGAGGCGATCTGCGAGAAGCTGGGAGCTTAGCAGCCCGTTGAAAGACGATAAGCTCCGACGCTGGTGTGTGCCACTGCTTCGCAGAAGCAGTGTTTTCGTCTAGCAGGACAAGCGGCACTGCTTCTGCGAAGCAGTGGCACACCCGTCATGGCACCCGCGCGAATCCGATCGTGTCAGGCGATTTTACCCAGCGGCTTGTCTTGCCAGGCGAGGGCTTCCTTCAACGGGCCGAGGTATTTTTCGTAGTTTTTCCAGCGGCCCATGGCGTGGCGATAGATCGGTTGGCGGACCTGCCAATTGCTGGCCGTGCGGACGGCGCGGCTATTCTGGTGGAAATTGAGGCAGTCGGGATGCCACTTGAGCCCGCAGAAGTCGACGAGTTGCCGGCTTACGTCCTCTTGGTTCTCGACCAAGTCCTCGTAGTCGACTTCCATCATCTGCAGCGGCAACACGGCCCGCCAGTGTTCCATCAGCTTGGTGTACTGCCGGTGAAAGGCTCCCAGATTGTGCAGGTCGTAAGTATAGGGCGGTCGAGTTTGGAAGTTTCGGAAGTAGCAGGACAGGCACGTATCCAAAGGATGGCGCCGACAGTGGATAATCCGAACCTTGGGAAGCAACATGGCAATCGTTCCTAAGACGAGGAAATTCACCGGCGTCTTGTCGGTAACGCGGATCGCGTTGCCCGATAGGCGGCGGTAACGTCCGACGAACTCCTGGGCAATGTCGACGATGTTCTGGCAGTCGATTGTCACGCTTCCCGTGTCGGCTTCACGCGGCCGGTTCATGAGTTCCATCAATTTCTCGGAAGCATGGAACGCATCATCGCATTCACCTCGCCCAAAGACGTGCGGATGGCTGGAGACGATTTGCTCGACCAGCGTGGTCCCCGACCGGGGCATTCCCACGATGAACACGAGCAAGTCGTCGTCGAGCCCCACGCGGGTCGTCTCCCGTAGCAACGGCCCGCCGAAGATTCGCATCATATCGTCCGTTTGATCGGCACATTCCTGTTCGTCAAAGGTGGCGTCGGCCAGTTCGTTCGCCACACGAAAATGGCCAAAGGCTCGATCCCATTGCCGGCAATCGTCGTAGACTTTACCCAACGCAAAGTGCAAGTATTCCTGAGTCCCTCGCGACACGCCGTCGCTTGCGAGGACCGCCTCGATTTGCCGCACTTCAGGGCAATCGGGTGAGGTGTAGCGTTTCATCTCGACCAGACTTCGGTAGGTCACCCCCAGATCGGGATTCAACTCGACCGCCCGACGGTAATGGTCCTTGGCCTGCTCGAAATTTCCCTTTTGCCTGGAGACGTTTCCCAGGCCGTTATGAGCATTGCCGAATTGCGGGTCGATCCGCAGCGCGTGGCGATGGTGCTCGG
>SDBV01003876.1_pt1 | contig 21755 bp, 42 predicted proteins | sample 2277081 | NCBI WGS metagenome assembly SDBV01 (sample SAMN10402039, study PRJNA504765) | marine sediment metagenome | isolation source: marine sediment core GS10_PC15, 223 cmbsf | place: Arctic Ocean: Southern Knipovich Ridge | collected 2010 | reverse complement strand
TAAAAGTATTGTAAATAATTTAATAAGATAAAGATGGTAAAAAAGAAAAACTCAAGAGATAAAAATACTGCTTTAATTATAGTTGCATTTATTATAGGCATAGCTATTGCAACTGCTCTTATTTTAGGTGGAATTTTAGGTTGGTTTGGAATGATTCAATTTGGTGATATAAATATACTTGAACAATTTAATAGAGATCCAGATGCGGAATGTACATTTACAATAGAAGATAATACAGTATGTATACGGAACAATGTTACCGGAACACTTAATGCTAATTCTCCAGTTTGTTACATAGGATATAATTATAATAATGAAGGATGGAGATTTGCAGGAATTATTGATGAAGTATCTCCTGGATTATATCAAGAATCAAGACAAGCAACAGTTCTTGGACATTATGTATTTGCGGCAATATGTGGAACACCAGCTGATTTCTGTAGAACTAATGATGTTGAAGTAGATGTAATTAATTGTGATGATGATACTCCAGCTTATACTTGTGGTTGGGCGGAAGATCAATGTGGAGGAACTTGTCCTACAACTCATCCATTATGTGTTGATATGTGGTATGAAGATAATGTATTATTTGGAGATAACAGTTATGTATTTTGTGCTTGTATAAATCCTGATGATGAAACAGTTCATCCTGATTGGAAACCAGATGGACAATACCATGATGATGAAGGACCATTTCCAAATGGAGAACCAGCACTAAATTGTATAGATAGTGATGGAGTAAATGTGTTTACTGTTGGAACAACTACTTATTTAGGAGTTTCTCATCCTGATGTATGTCATGCAGGAGCTTATTATGCTGTTGATGAATATGTTTGTATAGATGATGTAGCAGTTAAAAAAGAAATTCAATGTCCTTATGGTCCTGTTGGTGGTTGTGCAGATGGAAGATGTGTTACTGGAACAACAACAGTTTATAATGAATGTCTGAATATAGGTTATGCAAATGGTGGAGGATGTTATTCAGGAGATAACCCAGTTGCTCATCCAGAATTAGACTTATTTTGTGGAGATTTATATCCTTTAAATCATGCAATATGTTTTAATTAAACAAAATGATAAATAAATACAAACTAAAAGATTATTGGTGGATTTTTCTAATATTAGCAGTTGCAGCCATAATTACAATTTATTCTAGTTTTTTTTATAATCCGGTTGAATTTAAAATAACAGAAGATGGTATTGAAACTAATGAAATTTATTTAATAAGTGCTAATCCTAATGAGATTGGTGGTCCAATATCTCTCTTCTGTAAAAATGATTTTGATTGTTATTATGAATACATAAAAAAAGAAGATTTAACAATAGAATGGCTCAATGAGAAGTGTGAACAAATAATAGATTTTACAGAATATTCATGTGAAGATTATATTGTGGAGGTAATTGAGAGATGAGAAAAAGAAAACATAAAAAACTAAAAACAAAAGTAAGAATATTTAGGTTTATTAAAACTATAATCATAGTTTTATTTACTGTAGCTTTGTTTGCAATGTTTTGGAAATGGATCTTAAAACATGCTATAACCGTAGTTATAATCACTGGTGGATTAATAATAATTTTTATTATAGTTGGTCATTATGCTATTCCAAAAGAAATTAAAAGAAGATTCAAGAGAGAAATGAGGATATAATAATATGGTAAAAAGGAAAAAACAGAAAAGAAGAGAATTAATAGGCATAATAGCGGTTGTAATTGGTTTTTTAATTGCATTAAGCTTTATGATTATAACAATCATTGCATTAATATCAGGAAAATGGACGTGAATTAATAACCAATGAATTAGTTATCTTCTCTTTTCATTGAAGACTCTTTCACTATCTCTAGTAAAGAGGAGTCCTCTCTGAGAGGGCTAATTCCTAGCCCAAAATATTTAATTATGTTTTTTGTAGAGTTTGTGTCTCTGTCTAAACTCAATCCACAATTAGAGCAATTGTAGGTTCTTTCATAAATTTTTAACTTTCTTAACTCTCCACAATTACTACATTTTTGTGTAGTTGGTTCAAATCTATCTACTACTAAAATCTTACAATCAGCACTTTCAGCCTTATACATGAGATATTTAGTAATGAATGTTTTCCAAGAAGATATTTGATAATTTTTAGCATTATAAGATTTCATTATTAGACCTTTTAAGTCTAAATCTTCAATAGCAATGACTTTAGAATTAACAACTAGATTGTGTGATAACTTATGAAAGAAATCATTTTTCATATTAGTCTGACTTTGGTAAACATTTTGTAATCTATTAATGGCTTTTAATCTTCTCTTACTTCCTTTCTTCTTTTTAGATAAGTTTCTATGAGCTTTCTTTAATTTCTTTTGTATTTTTTTAATGTTATTAGGTATAGATATTTTATTGCCTTCATTATCAGTATAGAAATTAATTAATCCAAAATCTAAACCAACTTCTTTTTCTCCCTTGGCAATTTGTATATTTGCATCAGTTTGAATTATAGCATACCATTTATTAATTTCTCTTTTAATTATAATCTGTTTAATATTTCCCAAAACTTCTCTATGAACTTTAATCTTTATTTCACCTATTTTAGAAAGAGAAAGTCTTTTGTTATCAATTAATTTAAAACCAGACTGATTAAAAGTAAAAGTCTTCTTCCAACCTTTTCCTTTAAATCTTAATCTGCCAACTTTATTGCCATTTTTCTTTGAGGCAGATAATCCAGAAAGATTATAAAATAAATTATCATTTTCTTTTTGAATTACTTTAGAATATACTTCTTTCATTTCTGGATTTATAACTTTTAAATCTAGCAAATAATTAGCTAATTCAACTTTAGTAAATCCTTTGTCTAGTTCAGCTAAGAGATAATTGTAAGTTCTTCTACATATATCTAAAGCAAATTCTAACTTTTCTATTTGTTCTATTGTAGGAAATAGTCTAAATTTGTAGCTTATCATTTAGAATTATTTTTCTGAATAAATCTACTATCTTTGAAAAAGATTCTTTTGGCAAACTTATTGATGTTAGATTATCTCCAAAATAGATATCGAAAAATTCAAAGGACTTACCATCATCTGTATAGTATCCCTGTATCCAACTATTTTCTATTTCTACAAGTATTTTTGGGTTTTTTGTCATTTTTTTACCTCCATCTATTTCTATATTTTTTCAATTTTTTTGAATATACTACTGACTTCATTTTTTGTTTAATAACCTCACGATTATATCTTCATAAGTATCTCCCTTATTTCCTAGCTTATCTAATCTTTCTTTTGTTTCTTTACTCATTACTATATGCTCTTTAGGTTTTTTGATTTGTTCCATTTTAACTTAATTAATCTAATTAATTGAAGTATTTAAATGTTTCTACCAGAAAATGAAAATTTATATAAATTAGATTAATAATATTTAAAAATGCTGAAATATATAATATATAAGAAAGATGACAGACATAACTCCACAACTACTTGAAACTTTTCATAGTCAAGTTACAGTTCCAAATCTACTTATCTTATATATTACATTTTCAATATTCTTCTTGATTTCTGGCTTTATATTAATAGATAAAAAGAGAGGAGAACATCCTTATAGAAAATTTATGTGGATTTGGTTCACTGCAGTTTTACTTTCTGGAATCATTTTAGCATTCTTAATTGCATCTCCAAATTTAGTAAATAACTTTGTAGAATGGGTGAAAATACTATGGTTTTAGAATTTTTAAGATTAATAATATTTTTAAACTCGAAAAATTATAATAAACTATAGAAAATGAGAGGAGTAAACACAAAATATTTTTTAGCTGTCCTTTTAGTAATATCTCTAATTGGATTTGTTTATGCAGCTAATACTGTTGCACTAATAACTCCAGTTGCAGATGAATCTATTTCTGGAGCTGCTTATGCATTAGGTGCAAAACTTGATACAAATACTCTAAATTTAACTAACGGTCATTTTTTTTATCAACTTGGATTAGTAAATATAACAATTGAGGCGGATGTATTAAATGTTACTCTTACAGAATTTAATACAACATGGGATACAACTGCTATACAAGATGTAAATAATATAACAGTATGGGCAAATATAACAAACAGTACTGGTTTTCAAACCATGGATGTAAGTTATGAAGTAGCTATAGATAACGGAAATCCTACTGTAATATTAGCAGCAAATAACTTTCATGATAATTATGCAGCTTCCGCATCTGATACTATACAAATAGCAATAGATGCTGACCTAGCAATTGGAATAGATAATTGTACTGTTTATTATACAAATATAAGAACATCAGTCATAGATAATATTACAAAAATTGCAGCTGTTGGAGATGCTTGTTCAGGCAGCTATGTTATATCGAGTATTGGTGGATTAACTGCTGGAGACAGGTATAAAGTTCATATAGAAGCTACTGATAATAATAATGATAAAACAAATTCTTCTGATAGATCATTAATGTATAAAGGAGTATCTGGTGATATTATTACTATTGATGGAGCAGAAGAACCTTTCTTAGGAAGAGCCAAAGTTCAACTACAAACTACTTTTAGAAACATTTCAGATTCAATAGGTGGTTTCTTTAATAGAATTCAAGCATGGTTTCAAAATATATTCAGAAGGGGTGAATGATGGTAAAGAAATGTAAAAAAAAGTTAAGATGTATTGATATAACAGCTTTAATATTTTTAATATTAAGTGGTGTTACACATTTTATATTATCAACATTTAATTTTTCTTTAATTAATAGCTGGTTTGGATTAGTTCCATTTTTACCAAAAATACTTTATATCTTAATGGGTGTATCTGCTCTTTGGATATCTATTAGATTAATAACAAATAAATTAATGAAAAAATAATCAATTAAAATAAATAAAAAATGAAAATACGAACAAATGTAACGCCAAGAGGAATGCAAATATTGCTTTGGGGTATTGTTTTATTAGTGCTGGTAGATATCCTGGATAAATTTGGGGTAATGAAAATATCATCTTTTGTAAGTCCAGTATTTATACCAACAATAGCATCTCTGTTTATTTTGTCAGAAATTGGTATTATGCAATTAATCAAAGGGAAGAAGAAACTTGATGGAATTCAAGCTTTTGGTTTAGTTGTTGCAGTTTTGGCATTAATAGCAGTAATTATTTCTATTGTAGGTGTAACAGTAGCTCCTCTTGCAGTAATACAAGGAATTATTAGTGTAGCACTTGGCATTTTTGTAGTAGTAGAAATTTTCAAGAAATAATATTCTGACCAAAATAGAATTTGTTTCCATGAGTCTTCACTCGGTAGGATAAGATATTACTTATCCTACCTCTCCATTTATTTTTTAAGATTAATAATATTTAAAAATGCTTATTTACTAATAGAATAGAATAAAATGAAAAAATCAATTGCTGATATTGCAAGAAAAAGAAGAGAATATGTTAATTATGAATTTGGAAGAAAAGTTGCTGGAAGTCACATGAGCAACAGAAACAAATCTAAGTTAATGAGAAGTCTATGGAAAGAAGCTAAGAAAAAATATAAATAATTCTTACAAAAAAATATGAATTCCTATTTTTAAGAGAATAAGAAAACTCCCTTGCCTTGCCTGACCTTGCCAGGCCGCTCCGGGACCTGCCGAGCCATACCTTGCCTAACCCTACCATGCCAGGTGAATATGAATTCCTATTTTTAAGAGAACAGGAAAAACTCCCTTGCCTTACTTTGCTACACCACACCCTACTATACCCTACCTAACTATACCTCACTACACCGCAAAAGTGACAACCTATTAAGGCTGAATATGAATCCTATTTTTAAAAGAACAGGAAAACTTCCATGCATTGCCTTCCCTAGCCATGCCTAGCCTTACCGTGCCTGTCCAAGCCCAGCTGAATATGAATTCTTGTTTTTATAGAGAACAAGAAAACTCCCTTGATTCTTGCTTTGCCTTGCCTTACTATGCTATGCCTAGCCAGGCTGTTCCGGGCCGTTCCGGGAATATTAATTCCTGTTTTTATAGAGAACCAGGAAAACTCTTTTGCTTTGCTATACCGAGCCATGCCTTGGCCGGCCGTGCCTTGACGTGCTGCATAAAGGCGAATATGATTTGATAAATCAGACTTCTATTTTAAAAGCTCCAAAGTTTCCAGTCTTTTCTTTTCTAAATCCTCCAACTCCAATATGAAAACCTGCCCAGTTCAGAACATTTATTATTTGTTCTGCACTAAGATTAGCTTTATTATATTCTATTTGTAATTCAGCTGACCAATCATAAAAAGCATTTCTCATAATCTTTCTTGGTGAACCTTTCATTCCTGAAGTTCTTCCCCAATGAGTTAAAACTTTCTTCTTTTTGAATTTAATTGGTAAAATATCTCCTTTAACCGTGACTCCTTCTTTAATGTTTCTCATTCCACCTTGTTTAATTTCAAACAAGTAAGAAGAAGCTCTAATCATAGAGTTATAAAATGCTCTAGCTGGTATTCCTTCCTTTCCATCTTCAGTATAATAAAACTTAGCTTTTACCTTTTCTTCCTCACTAATAGTATCTTTAGTGTAATTCTGCTTACTTTTTATTTTATCATACTTTTCCAACACATCCATATCCATTGGTTCTGGAAGATAAGGAGATGTTCCAATAACCTTTATTTTCAAAATCCCGATCTTTAATGATTGTATATTTATTGTTTCTTCTGTCATTTTCTAGTTAATTTTTTATCTACTTCCTCAATTGAAGAAAATACTGGTTCAAATTCTCGAAGTATTATTCCATTATAACTTTCACATTGTTCTTTCCAATATTTTAATTTCTGAAGTGCATTTGCTACAAATTGTTTTCTTAAAGAAGCACTACTTAGAATTTCTTCTCTTCCAAGATAAACATGTTGCTCTTGTGGAGTTCCAATGTTTACTTTCATATTTTCAAAAGCATATAGTTCTTTATCTTCAACAATTATTTTTACTTCATTAATTAATAAACGAGCTTGATGCATTCTCCAATAATGTCCTGCTGATTTATCATTCCAATTAAAAACATCATGCAATGGGCTATTTTTATTCTTAGCACATTCAATTAAATTTTCTGCTGTAAGTCCATACTTTTCTTTAATTTTCAATATTTCATTTAACCGTTCTGAACTTAATCTTTCTGTAGTTTTATACTGGAATTGTAATTGTTTTTTCTTCATTCTCTCTCTCTCTTGCCTCCTTTTATCTTTATAAGTATTTCATGAATTTTATCTTTATAAGATTCATTTTTCCTACACATTCTTTCTAAAACTTCTTTATCTTTTAGATATATTGCAACTGTAGTTATTTTTTCTTCTACCATTGTTATACTATTTATAGATAAAATAGACCTTATAAATGTTTATATACTAGCCTGCTTTCTATACTTCAAGGAAAATGACATCAATTTCTAATAAAGATGAAAGGAGGTTAAAATGAAAAAGAAATTTAATAAGAAGTTATTGATGTTCGGAATATTAGGAATATTTGTGATTGCTTTGGTTAGTGCAGGATTATTGACTTATTATGGACAAATTCAGCAAGAAATTGAAGTTAAATCACCAATTATTGTTAGTCCAGATACATCAGATATAATAACTAATGTTTGGGCTGGATTAGGTGGAGTTAGAGAAGGAGAACAAGTAACTATTGAAAATGTTGCACCTTTTGATGTTGAAGTTGAAATAAGTAATAATGCACCATATGGAATTGAAGTTAGTTATTTAGGAAACTTGGATTTGAGTAATAAAAATTCTGAATGGTTACCAATTGGAGATATAATTGAAGTTGAATATACAATTATTGGAGATACATTTGAAATTACAGGAGTTCCAGAAGGATATACTGCAATCTATTATAAGGACATTGTTGTAGGTCTTGAAGAAAGAGAAGCAAATCCTCAACCAGCTATTTCAATTGTTGGAGTAGGAAACTTGCCACATGTTGATGATGCTAATATGGATGAACTTGCAAACTATTGTCAAGCACCAGATAACTACAATCAATGTAAAGGAGCAAAGCTTTGGGTAGTACCAAATGAAGATTTAAGTGAAGGAGTTTTGAATTGGGCAAACATGGCTAACTACTATTACGAACTTGATTTAATCCAATACAATGCTGAAGGAAATATTGTGATGTATGGAGATAGTGAATTGGTTATTACACCAGTTTATACAATAGCATCAGACTATATTTCAGACGGTGTAGTTACAATAACAACAGAAGTATTACCAGCATAAACAAAACAATTTAATTTATTTTTTATTTTTTTATTTTATTTTCAAAATGGTTGGAGAACCTAAAACTCAAAAAACAAAATGAGAAAAGAACAAAAACATACAGAAGAATCAAAAAGACTAATAAGTGAAACTTTGAAAAGAATTGGTGGAAACTCTGGAACATGGAAAAAAGAACATACTCCTTGGAATAAAGGAATAAATTTTAAAAATAAAGAATATAAATGTGGATTTAAAAAAGGACATGTAAAATATAATAATGCTGGATTTAAAAAAGGAAATAAAAGTTGGAATAAAGGATTGACAAAGATTGATGATAAAAGAGTAAGAAAATATTCTAACAAAATATCTAAAAAACTGACTGGAAGAAAGTTATCCGAAGAATGGAAAGAAAAGATAATAAAAAATGCTAAAAATAATCCATTTTTTGGTATGAAAGGGAAAAAACATAAAAAAAGTACTATAAAAAAAATAAAAGAATCTAGAAAAAATATTGTTTTTCCTCTTAAAGATACTACAATAGAAGTAAAAATTCAAAATTTCTTAAAAACAATGCAGTTAGATTTTACAACCCATAATTATATGGAAATTGAACATGGTTATCAGTGCGATATTTTAATTCCAAAACAGATTCACATTTATTTAAATGGAGAAATCTTTGAAATAAAACACCCAATGATTATTGAAGCTGATGGAGATTACTGGCATTCTTATCCAAAAGGTAGAGAAATAGATTATATTAGAACTAAAGAATTAATTAAAAAAGGTTATAAAGTTATTAGGCTGTGGGAACGAGATATTAGGGTTATGAAATTAAATGAATTTAAGGAAATGTTAATATGAAATATAAATTATTAATGTTAGTTATGATATTTTTATTTTTTCCATTGTCTACGGCATTATACTCTGGAGATTGTTTACCAGTAGATTTAAGCGAATTAGAAAGTTTAGATAATGTAGTTTATGATGTTGTGGGAAATGAATCAAATCTTGAGGGATTAACAATTGAATTAAATAGCACAATAGCAAATATTTGTACAGTTCAAAATTACAAACCGGATTCATTCACAGTAATCTTCATAGATAATTCAACAAAAGAAATAGTCAAGGAAATTCACCACTATTCATCTGGAGGAGATTCTTCAAGAACAATATATGAGGATAGAAATATTACAACTTATGTAGATAGAATAGTTTATAAGGAAAAAGATGGAACAGGAAAGATAAAATTAACTCCAAAGGAAAAACCATTATTACTTCTCCTTCTATTGATTGTTGCTAGTTTTTTGAGTCTATTATTTCTTATACGAATGATCCTAAATATGAAACATAAGCATACTTAATAATTCTTAATATATATTTTAAGTAAATAAGATTTTTAAAGCAAAAATACATAATATAAATGTGTAAGGAGTTGATAATGATCAAACCATAAACTTCTTCTTTTCTCCACTCCTTGCACTCTCCTCTCTAAAGCACATATTTAGGCAATAAATATATAAACTTAGCTATTTTCTATATATTAAGTAAAAATGATAAGAAATACAAAATTAAAAATACAGAAGATTGGCTTTATAATTGCAGGTATATTAACTGTTATTGCTTATATTCTTATATTTGCAGTTTAGAATGAAAATTTGGAAAGTTGGAACTATTGGAACATTGACAACAACATTTGGTGTAGTACTTCTTGGATTTACTAAACTTGGAACAGGTTGTTTCAGTTCTACAGAAATTGCTGGTGGATTACTTCTTCTTATACTATCTGTTATTTTTTCTATACTTGCTCAAATTGATAGGTGATGAAAATAACTTAATATATTCATAATTCTGATAATAAACTTCTTCTTTTCTCTTCTCCTTACACAATCTCCTCTTAAAGCACATATTTAGGTAATAAAATTGCCTGTATAAAAGGTTATAACAATGTTTTTTTGTATAGCTATATAGAATTATTACTCAAATTTTGTACAATTTCAGTGGCATTCTGTGTGACATTACCTCTTGTATCCATGACTCGATCACCCAAAGTTGCAATTGGCTTTACCATATAAGGAAATGCTTTTGCAAAATCTCTGAAAGCTAATATTGGCGTCATCATATTTCCTTTATCTGTAAATGCAAGAAAAATCATTTGTAATCCAAAAAAGAAGAGTACTCCAAAAACAAATGCTGTAGGTGTTCTTGATTTATCCATTAGTGGAAATCTTACGAAAATCCAGGCGAAAACTCTGATCCATAATAAGATAATATAGAACTGTGAAAGAATCTCTAAGAATCTGAGTATTGTTTTCAATATTCCTCCAATTATATTTGGTGAAGGTACATGAATTCCCTGTTGTTCAATTATTTCCAATGATGTTTCTTGTAGTATAAGAGTCGGAGTTAAAAATCTTCTACCTAATTCATTGACTGCAACACTAGCATCTCCTGCCTGGATTCCAATAATGACTACATTTATTAGAATAAATATTAAAAAAATAAATAAAATTTTGAATTTAAATATTCCTTTAAATAATCTAAATCCACCTCTACCTAAAGCTTCTGCTGCTCCTTGTATTGCCATTTTTTAATATTTTTAGACATATGAAAATTTGTCTTTCATTTGTATAATATTTTTTATCTTTTCACATAATAAAGAATTATAAATTAATGTTAATAAAATCTTTCTGTCAAATTTATATTTCCAATAGCCATGTCTATCTTTTTCAATGGGTGTAAATATTCCCATAGTCTTTAATGTAGTTAATAATACTCTTAAATCTGGTTGAGGATTATTAAAGCCCATAAAACGTTCAATATCCTAGAATACAACTAAATTATCATTACAAAATTCTTTAAATTCTATATTTTCAATTAAAAAGAATAAAAAAGTTTGTTTTCTTGATAATTTAAATACTTCATCTAAATTCATGTCCATTTTTTAAAGCTATATTTGGATTTTTTAAAATCTTTATTTTTATATGAAAAAAGCTTCAAATAGTCATGATAATCCATTAGTGAAATAAATGTGTATAAGTTTTTAAATTTATCTTTTAGTAAACTTAATTTAATATTTATTAAACATTAAAAAAACTATTTATAAATGATTTATATTTAAGTAATATATCTATCTTTAGATAGAATCTTTTATACAGATGAAAGGAGGTATAAATAAAAAAATATGAGAAGTTTATTAAACGATAAAGCTGGTAAAAAGATGGGTGGTGGTCTAAAAGCTATTTTAGTTATTATAGCAATTGCTGTAATTGCTATACTAGTAATTGCATTAGTGCCGATGAAAGTAGTAACCGATGGAGATGATGATATTACTACAAGTGCAATTAGCTGTCCTTCTGATATGGATTGGGCTGGTACAATAACTCTTCAAAATACTCTGAATACTTCTGGAACTACTACTTTTGATGCTAGTCTGTATGTTTATGCAGTAAATGGTGGTGAATTACAACATCAATCTACATTAACTGATACTACAAGCGGTGCTGCTACATTAACTTGTGGACAGCCATATGCTGCTAAAGTATTATCAACAAGTGGTGCTGGTGGTGATTCGTCTGCTATAAAAGCTGTTCTTTCAAGTTCTGGTGTAAAAAATGCTAGAGTTGAAAATGGTGTTCTTTACTTTACTCCAAGTGGAGCAAGAGGTTCATTGACAGTAGCTGGTGAACAAATGGGTGTACCTGAATTTAGAGTTTTTGATGTTATAAATAATGATTTTATGCATTTAAGTGGTTCTGCACTTGTAAATCAATACACATATAATGATACAGATGGTGGTAATTGGACTTCAGGAGCAAGTAATGAAACTGGTGTTGCTGTAAGTGCTGGCGGTGAATATCATTCAAAAATCTATATGAGAACAAAGGTTGCTGGATGGGATTATAATGACCGTGGTATATATATGTTAGTTGATGCTGCACCTGCTACATGGCTAAATCCAACTGTTAAATTTGATGGTGCTGCTGCTACAGAAGCAAAATCTAGTATGACTGCAAATGAATTAATTGCATATGCTGGATATGAGTATGCATTCTTAATTCCACAGAGTAGGGATATTGTTAGTAATAAAGAATTATTAGTTGATTTTAGTATGTATGCATTGCCTGGAACAGATCCTAGCTCACAATCACACTTCCAAATAGATTGGGCTCCAATTGGAACATATGCTACAATAGCAAATGCCAATAATTTAGCTTTAGGAGCAGTTGATGATACTAGTTCAAGAACTCAAATTAACACATTAACTGATATGTTATTTAATGTTGCCTAGTTAAACTAACCTTTTTTATCTTTTTTTCTTTTTTTCTTTTTTCTTATTATATACATCTGGTATGCATGTTATAGAATAATATCTATAGAAAAAGTATCTGCATTGTTTATATATAACATTGCCCTAATTAATCTATGAATAGAGATGTAAGGAGGTATAAATAAAGATGGAAGAGAAAAAAATAAGCATATCTGTAGTTGTTTCTGTAGCTATTTTGTGTTTACTAATTGGAATTGCAATTACTTACTTTGGTTTTCCAAGAGAAGTTATAATGCCAGGTGAAGTGTGTGAAGATGTTGATACTGGAGAAACATGTGAACCTATCAAAGATTGTGAAATATGTAAACCTATAGAAGAACAAGAAGAAGAAAATAAAATAAGTGAAGGTTATTTGCTAGATAATTTGTTTTTAGAATCTGCATTTGTAGATACATTGTCAGATAGAGAAATATTTTTATTTGATGATGAGATTGACTTTGATGGAGATGATTATGATGCAGAAGAAACATTTAGTATTGATGGCATTATACTGAAAGCTAATGAGTATGATTTTGATGGAAATACTTATTTAACAATTCCAGCAAATAGTATTTCATATGAATTTATAATTGAGCCAGGTTTCAATGCAAGTCTTATTGGAAATGAAGATGAAAATAATGAAGATGAGACATTAGAAATTTCTCTATTAGGTCAAGATATAGTAATTTCAGAATGGGATATTGTTAATAATGAAATAACTCTAATACAAGGAACTAAGTATGTTATGGAAGAAGATGAAACTCTAACTATTGATGGTAAAGAAGTTACTTTGCTATATGTTTTAGATGATAATGTATATATTTCTGTAGATGATGAAGAGAGAAGTATAAGAGACGGATATACTAGAACAATTAATGGACTTGAAATTAAAGTTGATGAAGCATTTGATTATGGTTCAAGAACTGATAAAGTAAGTAGAGCTATTCTAATAATTGGTGAAGAAATTGAAAAAACTATTTCTCATGAAGATGAGTATTCAGATGAAGATGATAATATCTGGGAATGGGTAATTACAAGTAATTCTATTGGATTAGTTCTTATTGAAGACTTTGTTGAAATAGATGAAGATTTCAATGCACTAGCACCAGAAGAAATTATTTGTCTACCAAATAAGTATGTTTGTATTAAATATAATGGACTTCTTGGACAAGATACAGAAGAATATAAGTTTGATTTAAAAAATGGATTTGTTAGAATAAAAGGAAATTTCTTATATGGCATAAAAGAGTATGATGAAATTTATGTAAATACTACTGGAATTTTTGATGATGATAATGATGGAGTTCTAATTGGAACAGAAATTAGTATTGCAGATACAGATTCAATTTTAAAAATTATATCTGATGAAATTGTAATTGAAGACTTTAGAGTTAATTTTGATTTGAATGTAACAAATGTTGGAGACGAAGAAGAAAACTTCTTAACAAACTTTGGAATCTTAGTAGAGAATCCTGAAGATAGTATTGAAAATAATGAATTTACAATTGTTATTCCAGAGGAAAAAGCTGAAGGAATTCTAACAGTAAAGATATTTGGATTTGATATTGTTGAGGAAGAAGTTGTTGAGGAAGTTATAGAATAAATTTAACTTATTTTTTTTGCAAAATTTTCAAAAAAAAAAGAAGCACCTCTCTTGAATTAATGAGCTTCTGCTATCTTAACTTCAACAGGTCCTTCTAATCCCAAATGTAAGTTAGTCATTAAGTCCAGCTCAATCTTATGTAAGATATTCTCAAAAGCACTATTATTGGAAAAGAAGTTTGTAGTTACTTTAAATCCCATTTGTTCACAGGCCTCCTTATTTGTAACCACAGCTATCCATTTCTTATTATCTTTTTCCATTCTGACCTTTAGTTCTGCTTTTCTTTCTGTTTCCATCTTATTGTGTCCTCCATTCTAATGATTCAAATCGCCGCTACTATATATATCTTTAGCCTTGTATAATGATTCTAACAACAGATCAAGAATTCGTAATATATTTCTTCTTGTTCAAATGTGTGAAAATAATACAAAAGTAAGATTAATAATATTTAAAATGGGCTTTTACTTATATTTTATATGAAAAAAGCACATCTAAACAAATTATTTAATGTTTTTACATGGGTATTATTTGGTTTAATTCTGTGGCTTATAATAACTAGTATTTTTTATCCTGCATATCTTTCTTATGTGAACATTTGCAAACCAACAACATTTGATAAAATAAATGAACTATTAGCTAAACAAGATAATACTCTAATTGTTGTAGGTATGATGAGTGCAAAAGGAGAGGAAGAAGAAGATAAAAGAGAAGTAGAAGAGGAAGATTTGCCCAATATAGTAATTAATATACATGCTATTAATGAAGTATTATTGAAACATGAAATAATACATCTTAATCAATTATTTAGAAATGTTAAATTATTACAATGTTCATATCCAGTTTTGAAATATTTTTCAGAGGTGGAAGCTTACACATTCCAGTGGCTTCCTGGATTTTTGTATAAAGGAATCTATGAAACAAATATAGAAGAATTCATTGTTCAGGGTGTAGAAATTAAATGTGAAATGTGTGAGAAAATCTAATACTGAATAAGTCCACCGTGTTCTTCTGGATCATATTCAGTAACTCTCTTACCTAAAGCATAAACAAATATAAGTAATTTGTTTATATTATCAACATTATCTCTAAATAAATTTATGGTAGTTAATTCTACTTTTGATCTTCCATAATATCTATCAGAATTTAAAAAATACATGAGATTTTGTCCTTCTATATAACATTCTTTCAAATTATTTAAAATATTAGTTATTTTAATTACATCTGTAGATTTTTTATTTGTCATATTTTCTTTAGTTCTATATAAGAAATCATATGCATAAAGAAAATATTTGAGCTTTTCTTTTATATCTAAACTATAAAATCCAGCAGTATCATTAAGTTCTCTCGGTCTAATTTTATTTGCTACCTGTTCTATATTTTCTACTTTCTTATCATCTGTATTATTTTCTTCTGTCATATAAATATCGCAAGGATACCCTATGTTTAATTGTAAAGTATATAATCTAAACAATTAAACAATCTTTTTAAGGTTAGGAGGAATTGCGAACCTCCTGTTTTAATTCCTCAACCCAAGAACCTTTTTCTTTAAATCTTCCACAAGCAGAAGGATTTGTTCTATGAGCATAACAATCCATCCTCTTTTCAGCATTTCCTATTTTTAATTTAAATAGTTTTGCTAAAACTTTAGCTCCACCATGTGCTTCCCACTCACAATGTTCTCTACAACATCCCCATCCACAAATCAGATGAGAAATTTCATGCAAAATATCATAATCTGTTGCATTCTCGCTAATAATTATAGTATTTTTGTGTGGTTCTGCACTGCACCTTCTTCCCTTTCTAACCTTTATTCCTAATTTCTGTATAATGTCTTTTGTTTGTTTTACCATTTTTCTTTAAGATACCCTAACCTTTAGGTTGTGGGAGTATGTCATATTAAGATTTCCTCCTCAACATATTCTTCTTCTTTTTCCTCAGGAACAATTTTTATTATTGGTGGTGCTGTAATTTTTATTTTTTCAAGTTCAATTTGTTTCATTTTATTTAATGAATCTTCATAAGCACCAGTAATAATATTTAAATCTACTAATGAATTTTTCCAATCATTTATCTCACTTTTCCAAACTTTTAAAAAACTATCATATTTATAACATCTACATCTTGGTGGTTGGAAAGGCTTAACTAAAATAGCCTTTTGTTTTCTTTCAACAATTATCATCTCATCCTGTTCAAGCATATGTAATCTTAATAAGATTCTTTTGGGCATTCTTATTTCAGCTCTCAATTTATCAAGAATATCTTTAATATCTATTCTAGAAATTTCATTAATACATAATAAATCTTCCTGACCCTCAATAAGTCCCCGCGTATCTGAATTATGAGAAAGTATGTTGTTAGATAAAAAGAAATTATGATACTCTGGAACATTTATGTCATATACATTCATCTTTCCTATTTTCTTAATTGATTTTATTCTTACTTTTTTTAACATTTTGAAAAGTTTATTATTCATTTAATATCTCATCTCCTACATTTAAATCTCTAACAAAAACTTCATCTTCATTCTCATTGAAAAATCTATGATTTTCTGTTGCTAAGACCTTTTTTCCATTATCCAATTTAATTTCATATACTTCTCTTTCTCCTATTAGAAACTTTTGGGCCTCACAAATAATATCTTTTTTACCTTTAAAATCATAACTTATAACATTAAATTTATCTGGTAAGTCTCTTATTTTTTTATTTATTATTTCATTATCAAATATTTTTATAGAAGTATTCTCTTCTAAACACGGACTCTGTGTATCCATGAATAGTATTAATCCACTCCTGCCATATCTTGCAACTTTTGTTAAGAAATTTCTAAATATTTGAACTTGTTCACCAGCTTCTAAATCTTTATCAACTTTTTTCATATAATCACCAGCTTCTCTAAATAATCCAATATTTTCTTTTGGAACTTTCCCATTCATTGCTAAATCAAATAATATTATCCTCATCATATATCCCATAATAAACATAGCCCAAGTTTTATTTGGTATATAATCATGACATAATACAGAAATAATATCTTTTTCTTTACATTCTGCTATAAGATCTATATTTAGAGGAAAGTTCTTTCCTGCAAGAAGATTATTATCTATTGCTGGTTTTAAAAATAATCTATATATTGAAAGATTCTTCATCTTCTTTAGATGTTTATTTACATATATATCAATATCCATTCCATTTGCATTGTTTGGAAGATTCTTTACAATCTTATTCCAGTAATAAATTGCACTTTTTGGAACATCACCAATAATAAAAGAAATATCTTCTACTGTTATAGTTTTAAAATCAATTGTAAATAACTTAGTTGATATTCTTGGAAGATGTTCAGGTAATTTCTTAGGTATCTTCATTGAGAAACAAGGATATAATAAATTAACTTTATATTCTTTAGGCCCATTATTTTTCATATCACCTACAATATTTTCAAATCTTTTCCATAATTTTTCTTCATTGCTTGGAAAGCACCAGAAGGTATTTTCTTTTCTTTTACCAGCACCAATATCAAATATTTTGTAATTAAATCTTGAATTATATAACTGAACCATTGCTGTAAGTTTCCAACTCTTCCCTGAATTGTGAGATAAAATACCATTGTCTATAAAGAAATTATTATATTTAGGAACATGCAAATCAAAAGTATTTCCAATTCCTACTTTCTTAATAGACTTTACTTTCATTCCAATATTATCATCTAGCTTTATATCTTTGACTTTTACTTCATTTCCTTCGTTATCAAAAAATCTATGATTAGCTGATGCAAGAATCTTTGTACCATTAGAAAATTTTATTTCAAATAATTCTTTTTGTCCGCTATCTATTTTTTCAGCATTTGATTCCACTATTTTTTTATTTTCAAAATCATAAGATACTACTATAAAATTATTTGGTAATTTTTTAAGTTTTTCTGTTAGAAATTTGTTATCTCTCTTAATAAAAATCTTTGTATTTTCATCTAGACAGTCTGTTCTACCAAATGAGTAGCAAGGTCCACTCAACTTCATTTTTGGCTTCCAATATCTTAATTTCTCTTCCATTGTCTATCCATCCTCAAATGTACATTTATTGTCTTTCCAATAATATCCAGGACCAAATTGTCTTTCACAACATTCACTTCTATAGTCTGGAGATGCTGTTCCACAAGATTCTCTAACAATTGGTTCTTTTACTCTGTATCCGTCTAGAGTATCTAGATATCCAGCTTGGAACCTCAATAAAAACTGTGCAAATTGAAATAGAGCAATTACCATTCCCATAATTGCTAACCACTTTCCTGCTGTTGCAATTCCTCGTCCTATTGTAAATTCTTTATTTTTCATAATTTCCGTCAGCCAGGCATTTAGTACAGATTATTTTAGCATTTCTTGGATAATAAGGGCGAGAATAACATTTTTTTCCACATACTGAGCATTTAACTTCTACATCATCATCAAAAAAACTATTTTCTTGTACTAAGTAATAATCCATTTTTGCATCTTCAATATCTTTTCTTACCTCATTATGTATTTTTTGTATATTGCTTCTTCTGCTTATTCTATACGGATGTTTTTTATTTTCTTTCATTGAATTACTTTTATTTGGTCTTCTTTCCTTTTTATTATTTTTCATTTTTGATTAAACTACTACCTCCCTATTACATTCAGGACACACTCTAATAAGCTTTCCAATATCATTAATTCCAACTTTCCAACTTTTTATGTAAAACTCTTCATTACAATATTCACATTTTATTGTTGCTAATTTCATTTTTTTTGATTAACTCCCTTACTTATTTTTCTTAAGAAAAACAACATTAAAAGTCCACTGCCAAGATTAAGCAATTGAATTGTTAATTCTAATGTTTTCATGTTTATCTATTACTCCCTTTTGTTTTGTCTTTAAAAATCTTTTTCATAATCTTTTTACAAATATCCTGCATTAATTCTAATACCTCTGGTTTTTCTTTTCCCATTACTTCTAAATCACAAACAGCAAAACATTCTATTACAATTTCTTCTGCTAATGTTAAAGAAATATTATGTCGTTTTCTTCTTAGACATTTCAAACAATCTTTATTTTTACAACTATCCTCATATCCACATTGTATGTATATTATCTTTGTCATTTTATCATATCTATACTTTAGCAGTTATGCTTTAGTCTTTTACCTCCTTATCCATTTTCAAAAATTTACAAGTTAATTTACTCCATTCTTTCCAATGCTTATCACACAAATCTGTTTCTTTTGCCTTTGTTGGTTTTTCAAGTTTTTTATAAGTTCCATCTTCATCTTCTGTCATCCATCCTTTACAACAAACAACTTTATGCCAACCATCTTTTTTACATCCCATAACATCACATTTAATTTCTGTTCTTGTTACCATCTTTATCTATTACTCTCCTTTTGTTTTGGTATTTTTTTCTTTAATTTTTCTTTTAAATTTTCTATTTCTACACCGACAATAAGTCCATCCTCAGTAACATCAAATCTCATATCCTCATCAACTTCAATTGTAGAATCTACTTTCTTTTCTCCTCCAAACCATAAGTAAAATATATCATATTCACTATCATATTCAATACCTGGTTTGAGTGCTTTCTTAAATTCCTTTCTTGACTCTTTTATTTCTTTTAAAAAATCTTTATTTGCCATCTTTATCTATTGTGAATTTTTTCTTATTCGCTTCCTCCCTAAACTTTAATCCTTCTTCAAAACCATATTTAATAAAAGTAATAGTTCTTTCATGGTCTCTTATACTATCTCTTGTTACTTTCCACCCTTTTTCTTCAAATTCTATCATTTCTCTAAGTACCTTAACTTTCCATAAATTATCAACCGGATTAATTATTTTCTTTGTCATTTTTATCTTTTACTCTCCTTTTGTGGTAGTGTTTTGTCCTCCAATTTCTTCTCTTCTAATCTTAATTCATCTGCTAACTTATTAAAATCATTTCCGACAACTTCTCCAAAATCTTTTTTCTCTTTTCTTGCTTTTTCTATTCTATCTCCAATCCAATTAACAATACAACATTTCACATAATGAGTAACATCATATTTATTAGCTTCGCTATGAACTTTAGCTATTCCCCCATCCTCCATTTTATATCTTGTAAAACAAATATATTCTGTTCCAAAACCTTTTCCAATAAATGCTTTTTTCATCTTTAACAATCCTGCACCTTTTCAGATGAAGTTTTTTAACCTCTCAAATTTAATTTTATCAAATAAGTAAAACAATCTTTCAGAAGGGATTATTAAACAAGACCATTTTAATATGGTTTCTTCATCATCTTTATCAATAGATTTCTTTTCAAAACAGGAGTTTAAAGTATCACAAATATTGTTTTTCCTTTTCATTGCTTGAATTGAATCTTTTTATTTATTTCTTCTAATTCCCTTTTAACTCTTCCATTTGCATATTTATTATCAAGTGTTTTTATTTTTCCCTCAATCAATTTCAAAACATCTTTTAAGATTTGTATTTTAGATTCTATAATATTTTTGTGTTCCCAGACATCAATAGAATGATATGGTTTATGTAAAGAATATTCTTTGATTAAGTATTCTATTTCTTTATTTAATTCTTCTAGTTCTATTTCTAATTGTTTTATATTTTCCATCTTATCTATTATGAACAAACCACTGTTCATTTTCTTTCTTGAATTTCTTAGATTCTTCATAGTCATTCTTTAAAATAATAACATTCTTAATCCATCCTTTCGGAATAATATGAACATCCCTAAATACAGTCATCTTATTTTCTCCTAACATTTCATCATATCTATCCGGAAATATAAATCCACAAATAGCAATACATTTATCATCTTCATAAACTAAATATCCAATTGTATTAGCTGTAAGTAGTCCTCTCTCTTTAATATCTTCATAATCTGATGTTCCGGTCATAGTATTTGCATCTTCCCAAATAACTCTTACAATTTTAATTGGTTCATCAATTGGGAATTCTAAAAGAGTATGTAGCATTTCTTTTGATTTCTCTTTATCTTCTTTTAATTCTTTAAACCAATTCTCTAAATATTCTTGTGCCTTTTTATTGCAAGTTACTCCCAGTTTAAGGAATTTATTTAGATTCTTTTCTGTTTTGTCATAGTCAAGTAAATCTTTCTTTTTCTTTTCCATCTTTATCTTTCACTCCTCCTAATCTTTCTACTTGTTGTTGGTCTTCTTCTAATTACCTTTTGTGGTGGTATTTTGTCAGGTTGTTCACATATAAATTCAACATTAAAACTATCTGGACATAATGTTATCCCAACTACTTTATATCCCTTAAATTTCTTTTCAAATTCTGATATTTTTTTTGAAATATCGCTTCTAAAATAAATTCCACTATGACATTTTCCTTTCCAACCATCAAGCCAAAGAGTATCCTTTATTGGTGGAACATCTTTTCCTTCTAGTGTTGTTGTTTTTACCATTTATCTTTTACTCCTCCTTTTGTTTTAGTCTTTCAAGAATCTTTTTTGCATCTATATATTTAAAATAGTTTGTATAGTCAACTACTTGTTTGCAATAAGCACATCTTGTAACTCCTAGCTTATCAATTGATATACAAACTATCTTTCCTTGACATTTTTCACAATTATGTGCTTCTTTTAATTTATTATTAATGTCTTCATTGAATTCCATCTTTTACTCACCATCCTCCCAATAGC
>SDBV01003875.1_pt1 | contig 21756 bp, 19 predicted proteins | sample 2277081 | NCBI WGS metagenome assembly SDBV01 (sample SAMN10402039, study PRJNA504765) | marine sediment metagenome | isolation source: marine sediment core GS10_PC15, 223 cmbsf | place: Arctic Ocean: Southern Knipovich Ridge | collected 2010 | reverse complement strand
TCGACTGACCGAGATTGCCCCCAAGACCCGGGCTGTAATCTAGGCTTGAAGCTTGATGTCGAAGGGACCAACATTGCTCAAAGACCTCGGCTGGGAGGAGGAATAATCAAGACAATAACGGAAGTATCGGAACTACGTCCCCCTTTACGCCCCCCTTTACTTCTGCCCATGTAGAGCACCGGCTCCTTTCCCACCCGGTCGCAGGAGACAAAAAAGACCCTGTTTTCATAGGCCCTGGCAAAACTCATATGAGGGAGCATGTCCTCGGGTTCCCTTTTGGCCCGGTTAAAGATGCAGCAAATGATCTCCGCTCCCCTGACGGCAAGCACTCTCGAAATTTCTGGGAAGATGGCATCATAGCAGACCAGCATGCCGATATTTCCCAAATCGGTTTTGTGTACATCAATTTTGTTGCCGGGGGCAAAGTAGTGTTTCTCTTCTGCGAAAATATGTATCTTGCGGTGAACGCCTGCGATACTCCCATCCGGACCGACCATGACTGCTGAGTTGTAGAGTGTCCCCGGGATCGCAGGGTGACGCTCACAAAGACCGAAGATGAGATGGGCGCCATGTTCCCTGGCGGCTGCTCCCAGGGTCTCGGTGAAGGGGCCCGGTATCTTTTCAGCCCTCTCAAGGAGTCTCTTGCCGAATTCCTTGTCTCGTTCCACCACATAGCCCGTGTTGGCCAACTCAGGGAAAACGATCAAATCCGCCCCCCTGTGTTGCAGGCCTCCTCGATGAAACGAATCATTTTCTTCAGGTTCTCTTCAGGTCTCAGCCAGGCAATATCCATCTGAATGACTGCAACCTTTACCTGTTCCTTCAAAGTTTTTCCCCCTTTAGGTTTTTTTCTACCCTCCCGGAAAAGAGGTTTTGATGGTCATCGCTCCAGCAGGCTTTCATCATGCTAACGTTCGTTTCGCCTTATCAAAGCGCATCTCTCTTCTTGGACGAGGCAATCGATATCACCATGCATAGTCATTCCACAGGGACTCCCTTTCCCGCCAGCTACAAATCTTATCAAACACAAGAAAATCCGGATTCCCTTCCCAGGTTTTAAAATTTTCCTCGAATATCCTTCATCAAGCTCAAGAGGGAAGCCGGATTTCATTTTTCGAGCCCTTTCCTTTCAAAGGCCTTGTAAAACATCGCGTCTAAGCTGCATCGGCAGGAAAGGCGAACCGGTCCGATGAGGGCGGGTAACTCGGTCCTTCCCTGCTGTTTTCCCCTGAAACGGTTCCCTAATAGCCTAGGAATGAAAGTCTTTCTTCCACGGTTGCCTTTGTCGTTCCCTCATCCGGGTCTTTTTTCTTTTTGGAAGGGGGGATGCTGGGCGCCCGCTGTTTTTCCACGGCCAACGGAATCGGATCTTTCAATCCCTTGTATTCCATTCCATATCGATAAGCGGTACAAACCGTCTGACTCCTTGTTTGGGCAGGGTATGGCTCATAGTAAGGGAGGTGGTTGGAAAACTCCCAAACAATCTCACAGCGCGGGTTAACTTCGAAAATTCGCCCTGTCATTCCTTCACAAATTAGGGTATTCCCATTGGGTAAACGTTGACAACTGCCCAGTATTGACGAATAGAAATACGGTCGTTTTCTCCCCCACCAATCTGCCCAGTGTTCCTTATCTCCGCCGCCATAATCCCAAACAACCTCGTTGCTGCCTGGCTTGACCTCAACGGCCCTTGAAGCACTGAAAGCAAACCCGTTGACATGCATGCTCGTATCAAATAACAAGATCGTCCCCTGGTCCAGCATAGTGGAGCATTGCTGATGCGCTATATCCCCAGGCCCCCAGCGCCACTTTATGTCACCTGTTTTCTTATCAATAATGGCAATCGTGTTGAGCTTGGCAAAGCTGACCAAGATATGGCCGTCAGATAGACCAGTCACAGAATTGGCATGAGCCCAGGTATCTCGCGGACAGAGAATGCAGCGAGGGGTCACTTCTGGATCAAGGTGCTCATGAGTGACCCATTCCCAAGCGACTTCGCCTTCGGGCGTGATTTCCTGAATAGCGTCACCCCACATGATTCCGTCTTTCTCTGTGCCAGGGTCACCACCCTTTACTCTGGCCGCTAGATCATGAGGCATCATGACCCATTTGAGGACCAACGTATTGCCATTTTCCAGACGATCAAAGGAGTGATGGAGATAGGGGTCCTTGTATTCCCACACAACCTGGCTATTCCAGTCCACTTCTGACAGGATACCGCCGCCTGCATTGTAAACATCGCCTAATGGGCAGTCATCCGTCTTTCCGGCATATAGCAGGTTTCCGTTTGGAAGAAGTTTGGCATCGTAGGCTGGCAAGTAGGGGATTTTCCATTGATTCACAAATTCCCCCATCATATCGATAAGCCAGGCGCCCAGTCCCTTTGCCGGTGTGAACAGAGTGAACCCCTTATAAGCCTTCGATGAATCATAGAAGGTTACTCCTTTCAGACTCGTTCTCGCATAACTCATTGTAATTCTCCTTTTTCAGCAAGCATTCGTAATCTTAGAAAATGCAAGGCTTAACATCCTGAATAAAGGTCTCTTGCCCCCACGCTCGATTTACCCAAGCAAGCCTATCTGGGTCCAGGTCTTTCCCCTTCAGCCCAGGATAATCAGGGGGATATCGATGGAAACGCCATATCCAGTTGCCAAATTGACCATGGTAGGGGACATAGCGAGGATTAACCCATTCCCACACGATTTCACCATCAGGCGTGACTTCGAATGCTCTACCTTTTTCCGACTCTATGATCAGGGTATTTCCATTTGGCTGACGTTCACAGCCGCCGGAGTGAGGTGAATGAAAATCGGAAGGTGGATCAGCCTTGTACTCCCATACGACTTCGTCTGTCTTGGAGTCAATCTCCACCGCCCGAGAATATACAGGTTCGTACGCGTGACGATGTGTGCCGTTGTCAAAACAGGTAATATTCCCATTTTCAAGCTCCTGGGCGTCATGCTGATGGAATATCTCCCCTTTGCCGTATCTTCCGATCACCTTCCCGCTTGGATATTCGATTTTCAGGATCATATTGAGAAACCGTGCACTAAACAGAATACTCCCATCACGGCAGATCCAGAGGGAGTTGATATACGGCCATTGGGTCCGGGGTTCTAGGGGACAAATGACATCGATGTCAAAGTCCAGGTGGTTATAGGCAATCCACTCCCATACCCGATTCCCGCTACGATCCATTTCAACGATCACGTCCCCCCAAATTTGCCCATCTAACTCGGTTCCAGGCATGCCGCCTTTCACCTTGCTGGTGAGTTCCTCGGGGAAGATTCCCTTCGGCTCCCAGGCCTGATAGAGAATATTGCCGTTGGGCATGACTAAAAAATCATGGGTCTGATAAGGCATCTCTGCTTGCCAAATGAGATTGCTATCCCAGTCGTACTCTATAAGCCGACCACCGCACCCTCCGAACCACCCCGGCCAACCGTACTCATCAGCCTCTTTTATCTTTGCAGCTTGCATAACGTGACCGTTGGGTAATAGTATGGCTCGCGCCCCAGGACAGTAATCCATTCGCCATATGTTGACATACCTGCCTTTCATGTCCATGAGCCAACATTTGGAATCTCCGTTCTTAGTGGGCTCAAAGGGATTGAAAAAATTGTAACCATAAAACGCTCGGGCAGGGTCATAGAAGGTAACTCCCTTCCGCCCCATATTCGCTACACTCATTCCTGTTTCCTCCTTTCTCTAATTGCTAGAAACCATTGCAAGAAATAGTTTCTATTCATATCCATTTAATAGTAAATGGCTCTCTGGTAATTCGCGTGGTTCGTATCTTACTGATAAATCATATGAATTATGAATATCTGGCGAATATGTAATTCAATAAAAATAGGCCTTGAAATACCCATCGGTCTGAATATTCAAGGGATTGTGGTGATCACGCTATGCGAATTGAGAAAGTTTAAACCTTTTTTGTGATTCGCTAAATTAAGCCATATCAATTGAAGGATTTGAATATAAATTCTTTCAAACATTTCGATTACTGTTTTGCTTAGGAACGCGAGAGTCGCATTAATTTGCATTTGCTCCGAAACGAATCAAATCCGCGTTTTTACGTCCTTAATGACTGTCTTGGGGGATAGGCGCGGAGGCCTAAAACCGAAAGAGAGTTTCATATGCAATTAGTAAAGGAAGCAAGCCACACTGTGGCTGCCCCCCCAATTTCTTTTAACAGATGTTCACTCTTGTCGCATTGCTCCATCCTATGGGCACATCTGGGATGGAAGCGGCAACCGTATGGTGGATTGATTGGGCTTGGCACATCGCCCTTCAGAACGAGCCTTTCCTTCTTTGCTTTCGGATCAGCCACTGGAATAGCGGAGAGCAAGGCCTGTGTGTAGGGATGTTTGGGGTCCTTGTAAAGATTGTCGTAAGCTGCCATCTCCACAATCTTACCCAGATACATCACAGCAATGCGATCGCACATATGCTCTACTACTGCCAAGTTCCGCTCGATGATAATGCAAGAAAGGTAAAATCCTTCCTGCCTTGCTTTGTTGTTGTTCAAAAGTGACTTTTTCTGGCCAATTACCTCACCTTTCTGGTTTCATCTTTCCAATACATTTCACGGAGTTCTTTTTTGAGGGCCTTGCCATAGGGGCTCTTGGGTATGAATTCAACGAAATCCACTGATTTGGGTTTCTTGAAGCTTGCCAGATGTTCTTTACAAAAGTTGATAATGTCTTGTTGGGTTGTTTGAGCTGCATCCTTTTTCAGCACAACAATCGCCTTTATCGCCTCTCCCCACTTTTCATCAGGGACGCCAATGACGGCAGCTTCGAAGACCGAAGGGTGCTTGATGATAGTGTCTTCGATCTCTCTTGAGTAGATGTTCTCTCCCCCACTGATGATCATGTCCTTGGCCCGGTCGAGGATGTAGACATAGCCCCGGTCATCCATGATGCCCAGATCACCGGTGTGGAGCCACCCGTCTCTCAGGGCCTCGGCCGTGGCCTCGGGGTTTTTCCAGTAGCCCTTCATGACGACCTCTCCTCGCACGATGATCTCCCCCATAACCCCGCAGGGGACATCTTCATCATCCTCGTCCACGATCTTGACCTCCACATCCGTCCTCGGGATGCCGGCGGAGGTCAACCGCTTCATCTGTTCTTCTGTCCCTTGCAGGATATGCTCTTCTTTCTTTAGGTAGGTGATGGTCATGGGAGATTCCCCCTGGCCGAAAAGCTGAACCAGCACCTGTCCCAATTTTCGGAGCGCCTCATGGAGATCCTCCACATAGATCGGCCCACCGCCGTAATGGATGCATTTGAGAGAACTCAAGTCATAGTGGTCAATCTCCGGAGAGGTCACAAGCCGTTTGATCATAGCGGGTGCTAAAAACATGTTTGTGACGTGCCATTTCTCAACGGTTTCAAGGACCGCCTTTGGCTCAAACGATTTTGATGCCAGGATCACATTGGCCGCCGCTTTTGCCACATTGGGCAGGCTGTAGAGGCCGCTTCCATGGCTCAAAGGGGCTGCGTGAAGGATCACGTCATCGGGACCAAGGGGACACATGTCCGCATAGAAGTTCATGGTCATGGCCATCAGGTTATGGTGCGTAAGCATCGCACCTTTGGGTTTGCCTGTGGTCCCTGAAGTATAGAAGAGCCAAGCCAGGTCGTTCCGGTCTACGTCCACCTCTTGAAAGTCAGAAGGCTGGCCCTCAAGGAGGGGTTCATAGGGAAGCATCCCTTCCAGGGGATCGGTAAGGCATATGAAATGCTTCACTTCTGGCATCTTGCCTTTCAAGTCATATAAGGAATCCCTGAATTCATGACCCAGAAAAACAACCTTGGCTTCCGAATTATGGATGACAAAACTACATTCCTTTGGGTGGAGGCGGAAATTCATGGGAACGGCCCCTATTCCGGCTTTAAAGCACGCAAAAAGGATCTCCAGGAACTCGGGGCAGTTTCTCAAAAGAATGGCGACATTCGACCCTTTTTCGACGCCCAACCTATGTAGGACGTTGGCCACCTGATTGATTCTTGTGTTCGCTTGCCCGTAGGTTAGCTCATAGCTTCCATGAGCAATGGCCAGTCTCTCAGGGAAGGTCTGAGCACTCTTCGAAAAAAGCTTACCCACATTCATGATTTCTCACCTCCCATGGGAATCGGACTATTAGAAATTGACCTTATTGGCGCCTTTGAGACCGATGATCTCCCTTGCCTCGTCCGGAGTCGCCAACTCCCGTCCACAGATCTCGGCTATAGTTTTAATGTCTTCCACCATTTCCACGTTGCTTTTGCACAGACGTCCCTTGCGGACATAGATATTGTCCTCCATGCCCACCCTCACATGGCCGAACATACCTATGGCCATGGCGCCCAATGTATACTGGCGAGGATAGCCCACCCCGATAATGGACCAGTTGAACTTGTCCGACCCGAAGATCCTCAGGGCCTCGGTTTGCAGATGCAGAGCCTCGGAGTGATACCCCCCTGTGCCGCCCAACACGCCTAGGACGAACTGCATCCAGATGGGTTCCTCAAGGATGCCTTCGCGCCACAGATACCTGGCGTTGTAAAGCCCACTCGTGCCGAAAAATTCACATTCCGGTTTGGTCCCATACTCCCGCATGGTCTTGGCAAAGATCATGATATTTTCAAAGGTATTGACGAAACCCAGTTTCGTGTTGGTAAGGAGATACTCCTTTTCCCAGTCATATTTGAACTCCTTGATCTTAGGAACCACATGGTGAAGTGTCAGGCTCACGCTTTCAGGGGTGAATGAGGCCATTTCCGGTCTGAATTCCCTGACAACCGACAGTCTTTCCTCTGGGGTCAGTCCATAAGCACCCCCTGTGGTTATGCCGATGATCAGGTCGGGGCATTGTTTCCTGACCTTGGGCAGAAGCTCGCCCCAGATATCCAGTAATCCACTGGGCCTTCCGTCGGGCTCCCGAACGTGCAAATGCACCGCCGCTGCCCCAGCCTTCCAGACCTTGTAGCATTCCTCCATCTGATCATCCACGGTCAGGGGAATGTACGGGCTTTGAGAGGGAACCGTGTCGGTCCCGGAAATGGCCACTTGAAGAATCAATTTGGGTACTTTGATCATAATCTTCTTCTCCTTTTCTGTTTTTATTCGCTATCACGGCTGTCCAAAATATATTGAAAACAGGCTTTCAAAACGGCTGAATGCCTGTGGGTACGTGATGCCTCACGGTGTCCGAAATTCAGATTCCCATGGTCACCTGTGATGCCGGGACTTCAGCTCTCCATGAGACGGACGTCGAGCGCCAGAATGCCGCCTTCATAGACCCGAACCGGATTGAGATCCAGTTCCCGGATGCCTGGATGCTTCGTGACCAAGTCCGACACCGACACAACAACTTCCACAAGCCTGTCCACGTCGTAGCCCGCATGCCCCCTCGCTCCGGCGAGTATGGGATAGCCCTGGATCTCTTTGATCAAATCTTCGGCATCGGCCCTTGTCAGGGGCGCAATACGGAAGGCCACATCCTTGTACACTTCGGCATAGATGCCGCCCATGCCGACCATGATCGTGGGCCCGAACACGGGATCGCGCAGGGCCCCCACGATCATCTCCAGTCCCTCTTCGGCCTGCGTGCATACCAGAACACCAGCGATCTCACTGTCGGGTATTTGTGACCGGATCCGACCCACCAGGTCATCATAGGCCTTGGCCACCTGGTCGGGACTGTGAAGGCCGACCCTCACCCCGCCTGCATCGCTCTTGTGAACCACTTGGGGAGAGACAATCTTGAGGACCACAGGATAGCCGATTTCCTCAGCGAGCTTGACCGCCTCGTCGGGAGTTGTCGCCATCCCGTGGGCCGGATAGGGAATCCCTGCCTCCTCCAGGTATTTGACGGCATCCGGCTCCAGCACGAAACGGGTAGGCTTATCCCCCGCCTCACCTTCATGCCTGGCAGGGACCGGCACCCTCCCGGCCCGGCCCTTTTGCCGGCTTGCCCGGGCAAAGGCACTGGCTTCATGGGCGGCAGCGAGACCCCTCATCGCCCTCTCCGGGCTGGGGAACACGGGAATCCCGGCCGCCTGGATCTCCACCCGGCCCCTCTTCTCCTCTTCCCCCCCGCCCAGATAGACCACGGCGAGCCGCCCCTTGATCCTGGAGGCCAGGCGTTTCACCATCTCCACACCCCCGGCAACAGGATCTCCTAAACCGAGCAGAAAGATGTCTGCAAAATCCAGCCCGTCTGCGGCAAGAACCGCCTTTTCGAAGTACGCTGCATCAATGGATACCATATCTAGGGGATTAGACAACACGGCCAAGGGGGGCATGCCTGCGTTTTTGAGTTCCTCTAAAAGTTCCTGTGACAGCGGCGGGAATACAAGCCCCCCTGAGTCCATCTCATCCGACGCGAGCACCCCGATACCGCCCGATGTCGATATGGCTAAGACGCGGTTGCCCTTGAGGGGATAGAGGGTGGACAAGGCTTTGGCGCCGTCGTAGAGGTGCTCCAGATCAGAGGCGCAAAAGACCCCGAATTGACGGCAGGCCGCCGCAAAGACCTCGTGCTTCCCGGCCAGAGACCCGGTATGGGATGCCGCGGACTTCTGCCCGCTTGCGGTTCGCCCGCCCTTGAGAATCGCAATCGGTTTATCAGGCGCCGTGCGCTGAATCGTCTCCAGAAACCGCCTCGCGTCTTTGACGCCCTCCAGGTACATGACCACGGCCTTTGTGTTCTCATCCCCGGCAAAGAAATCAATATAGTCCGATTCACAGAGATCGGCCTGATTGCCCAGGTTCACGGCCGCGGAGATGCCCAGTCCTTCGTGGGCAGCCCATTCCGAGAGGGCGGCGGTGAAGGTGCCGCTCTGAGAGACGATGCCCAGAGGCCCTTTCGTTTTGATCACCGGAAAGAACATGGCACACAACCTGTTCGGAAGGTAGTTGACGCCCTGGATGTTCGGCCCCATGAGCCGAATCCCCCGTTCTCTGGCGATAGCCGTAATCTCCGATTCCAGATCCGGGCGTCCCGCCTCACGAAACCCGCCGCTCAGGATGACCGCGCCGCTGATTCCCTTGTCCGCCGCTTCAGCCAAGACACCGGGCACGAACTTGGCCGGCACGATGATGACGGCCAGATCCAGGGGACCCGGTATGTCGCTGATGGACGGGAAGACCTTGACGCCCAGGATTTCACCGCCCTTGGGATTGATGGGATAAACCTTGCCGTTATATCCTCCTTCCAGAATAGAGTTCAGGGTCATGTACCCGAATTTCCTGGGGTCGGACGAGGCCCCGACCACAGCAACCGACCGTGCATTGAAGATCTTCCTGATGCTTTCCACCGTTTTCCTGAAGTCGTTCATCTCTGAGCCTCCTTTATGATCCCATCCTTCTTCATCGCTCTCAGTCCGGCCAGGAGCATCTCAGCAAGTTGCTCGATCTCCTCTTCTCTTGTGACCGTTGAGAGGGCTCCGATACCCATGCGATTCATCAGGATACCATGGTTCAGCAAATACACCATCAACCACTCAATCTGCCCTTTCTCCTCCCCGCTCTGGTAATAGCTTCGATAGTCCTTGAGTTCCCTCTCGGACGGGTGAATCCGGAAGAGGGAACCGATGCCGCTCACCTGCCAGGGGATCCCGGCGATTCGGAAGACCTCCCTGATCCTTTCGCGGGCATGTTCTCCGAGGGTTCCCAGTCTCACGAAGCTTTCGTGGGTCAGGAGTTTCATGGATGCCAGGCCGGCGATCATGGACATAGGATTGGCGTTAAAGGTGCCGCCGTGCCACACAGCAGGGCCTTCTCCCCTGGGATCAAAGACCGCCATAAATTCATCTTTTCCAGCAATGGCTCCGACCGGCAATCCCCCACCGATGAACTTCCCCAGCGTCGTGAGATCGGGATCGATCCCGAAGACGGTTTGGCCGCCTCGATGATCCAGGCGAAAGGAGATCACCTCGTCCAGGATTAGGAGAGCCCCGTTCTTAGTGGTGAAATCCCGGAGCATTTTCAGGAATTCCGTTGAAGCAGGGATCAACCCGACACGGACAGGCATGACGTCCATGAACACAGCCGCCAAATCCTTTGCATGTTCCTGGAGGATCCGCTCCGCCCCTTCGGGATCATTAAAGGGGATGATCACCACATCATCCACGATCCCTTTCGTCGTGCCTTTCGAGGCCGGGATCGAGGCCGGTCTCTTTCGGTCGCCCCAGTTGTCCGGACCGGGCGCAATACTCACCTCAAAGGCATCAAAGGTCCCATGATAGGCCCCTTCGCACTTTGCGAACTTAGACCTTCCCGTGTAGCCGCGGGCCGCCTTGAGGGCATTCATGGTGGCTTCGGTCCCGCTGTTGGTAAAACGGATCTTCTCAAAGGAAGGCACCCTGGAGCAGAGCAACTCGGCCAGCTCGATTTCGGCCTCTGTAGCGTAAGAAACACACGTGATCTTGCCGGCCTGATCCTGGATCCGCTCCACGACAGCCGGATGGGAATGCCCGTGAATCAATACGGTGAAATTGTAGTGGAAGTCGGTCCGCTCCACGCCATCCACATCAACCACACGGCTTCCCGAGCCTCGGTCTGCGTAGATCTGATAAGGGGGCCAAAAAAGGCTTGTCCGGGTGTTTCCGCCGGGCATCACCTTGCAGGCCCGCTCATAAAGCTGTGCCGATTTTGATGTAAAGTCAGGAAACATGTGTTTTTTCCTCCTTGTTAGTCACAAAAGCCTGTTCCGCCCGCAGCGATTCATGTCACGACCGTCCCGGTATTTGCTGTAAAAAAAACGTAACCAGACCTGGCAATACTGAAGGTGAATTCTTGGAGGCATCGCGCTCCCTAACGCAAGGGTTTCGGGTATCGGGAACAGTGCGCCCTATCCCATAATCAGCTCCAGCGCATTCCGTTCGACATAGGGCACAAGTTCTGAGAGGGAGCGCTTCAGGGCGTCGCCCATCTGCTCGATCTCAGGCTCCCCCATGGGCGTTGAAATGCAGTAAAAACATCTGGTGGCACTGAACACGCCCTTGGTCATCATCAGCAGGTGCAGCAGGGACCTGATGGGGATGCTGGCCGTGGCCGCACTTCGCCACCCCGTCACCTTCTCTTTGGTAAAATGGATCTGGCCCAAAGACCCCACGCCCGTGACCTGGGCGATGATCCCCACTTCTTCCATGATGCGTTTGAAATCGGCCCGCAGTTTTTCGCCGAGGCCGTTGATCCGTTCGATCTCGGAGGCGGTCAGGGCCTTTAGGGTGGCAACCCCGGCGACCATGGTGAGGGGATTGCCGTTGAAGGTGCCCGAATGCACCAGCTTGTTGCCTTCCAGGGGAGAAAAACGCTGCATCAATTCCTCACGGCCGGCGATACCACCCACCGGCAAACCGCCGCCGATAATCTTCCCCAAAGCCGTGATATCAGGGACCACACCGTACAGCCCTTGAGCGCCGCCAAAGGCCAACCTTAGGGTGATCACCTCATCGAAGATCAGGAGTATCCCGTACTCGGAAGTCGTCTCGCGGAGCATCTCGAGAAACCCGGGGTCAGGCGGGAGTTGGCCTGCAGCCCCTTGAACCGGCTCGACGATCACGGCGGCCAGTTCCCCCTTGTGACGATCGATAATGGACCGCGTGATTTCGGTTTCATTGAACAAACCGATGACACAGTCATTGATTACACCCGGAGGGACGCTGATATCTTCAGGCACGCTCGCAGGGCCCTCCAAAGGACCGACCTTGTCCAAGGAAGGCCGTATGCTGACCTGCACCGTATCCTGGGCCCCGTGATAGCCCCCTTCCATCTTCAGGATCTTATATCTGCCGGTAACCGCCCTGGCCAGACGTATGGCCGCCGCCGTCCCTTCCGTTCCCGAATTGCAGAATCTTGCCCGGTCCGCGCTGGGCAGCCGCTCGCAGATTAGCCTCCCCAGCTCATACTGACTCTCTACCGGGGCGCCGTAGACAGACCCCTTTTTTACTTGATCGCTGACGGCTTTCACCACGTCGGGGTGGGCGTGGCCATGAATCAATGAAGTGTAGTTGTTAATGAAATCCAGGTATTCATTCCCATCCACATCAATGAGTCTGCAGCCCTCACCACGGTCCATAAAGGTCGGAAAGGGATTGTAGAAGGTGACCGTACGGGTATCTCCTCCCGGAAGGAACTGCTGCGCCTCCTTGTACATCTTTTGCGACTTCGGCCTCTTTGAGACATAGGCCGCATGCAGTTGGCTTATGAATTCTTGGTTCCACCTTTCCTCATCCATGAAAATTCATCCTCCTTCACTAGAACATTCGACAAAAGGACATCATTCAAACAGGGCTGTTACGTCCGCCCTGAATTCCTTGTTCCTGTCAAAGTTGCACTTGCTCAGACCGGAATCATCCCTCCCAACGAAATTAACTGAGTCTCCCATCTTTGGACGGCACCGGGTGTATGACTCTAGCGCCCCGTACCCTGCATCCTCTCGCTTCGTCTCCTGAGCATCTCCATGATCAGCAGCATGAGAACGGAGAAGACGATCAGCACGGTAGCGACTGCCGTAATGGTTAGAGTAATCTCCTCCCGAACGCCGCTCCACATCTGACGGGGCAGGGTTCTCTGGTCTGACCCTACCAGCAGGATTGCAATGATCAGTTCATCGAAAGATGTCACAAAGGCAAGTACACCACCGCTGATAACGCCGGGCAAGATCAGAGGCAACACCACCTTGAAAAAGGTGGTCACCGGCCCTGCCCCAAGGCTCGCCGCTGCCCTCATGTAGTTCAGGTTAAAATTAGAAAGCGTCACCGTCACCGTCATGACCACAAAAGGGGTTGCGCATGCGGTATGAGCCAGAATCAGGCCGCACAGGGAATTGAGCAGTTTCAGCGACGAATAGAAGAAGAACATGCCGACACCGACGATAATATGGGGGACCATCATCGGCGACAGGAGGACCCCGATGATAGCTCCCTTGAATCGAAATTTCGCCATGTTCAGGCCCAGGGAAGCAAGGGTTCCAAGAGAGGTGGCAAGAATGACCACGGAACAGGCAACAATGAGCGTGTTCTTGATGGCAAGTCGCCAGGCCGGAGAATAGAAGAATTCTTTATACCACTGAAGAGAAAAACCAGGCAAGGGGTATGTAAACATGCGGTCGGAACTAAAGGACAATGGTATGATCGCTATGAGAGGCGATACAAGGAAGAACAGAATACAACCACACAAGACATAGAATGTATACTGCCACGCCCGTTCCGCTGCCACTGCATCAAGTCTCATCATCGAACCCCTGCGCCCATTTGTAGTTTATCTAACCGAAAGATGATCTTGAACAAGAAAAATATCACCCCTGTAAAAAACAAAAGAATCGCCCCAAGCGCTGTTGCCAGACCCCAATGCAGGGTTTCGTTGGTGAAATACGCAATAAAGTAACTGACCATTTGATCCCTGCGTCCGCCAACCAGCGCAGGAGTCACCCAAAACCCGAGGGCCAGAATGTAGACAAACAGACAACCCGCTCCCACACCTTGGATGGTTTGGGGCAGATACACCTTTCGGAAAGCCACAAAAGGATTGGCCCCGAGGGACTTGGCTGCGCGGATGTGGCTCGGCGATATCCTCGACATGATACTGTAGAGGGGTAGCACCATATATGGCAGAAGAATATGAATCATTGCCACATAAACGCCATTTCGGTTATGGATGAGCTGTATCCTCTCGGACCAGAAATGCAAGAATATGGCCACATCGTTGACCACGCCCTGGGTTTGCAACAGAACCACCCAGGCCGTTGTACGCACCAGGAAGGAGGTCCAGAAAGGAAGGAGCACAAAAATTAGTAGAATGTTACTGACCCTCTTTGGCGTATTGGCTAATAGATACGCCAGGGGATATCCAAGTAGGATGCAAAACACCGTGATGACGAAAGCCATCCAGAAGGTGCGTATCCAGAGTCGAACAAAAATTCTACTGGTTTCCGGTACCCGCACGATCTTGCCTCTCAGATCTCTGGTCAGGTCGAAGGCCTGAAGAAAATAGATCGTCGTAAAAGGCTTTGTAGCCTGTTTGATAACATGCCAGTACTTTGCTTTCCCCCAACGCTTATCAATTTTTTCCAAGGCCTCCCTGGATGAACCAGCAACGCCCTTCGGGAGCTTACGCACGGTCTTTGAAATAAGCGCTTGAAATCCCGGCATGGCTGAATTGAGCCGCTTTGCGATACTCGTAAATTTCTTGGCTTTGTAGGCATCCTTGAGGTCGGCAATTAGTGCAACAAACGTGGCGTCCTTCGGCAAATCCTGGCCATTCCACTCAGAAAGAGCGCGGTCTGTTCGCTTTAGCCATTTGCTGGGTTCTCTGTTATCCGCACTTTTGAGGAGAAGAAAGGCAACTGGAATAATGAAGTTAATCAAGAGATAGAGGAAAAGCGGCGCAATCAAAGCCATGGCAATCAGCTTTTTTCTACGCTCGCTCCGACTGAGTTGTCTTTTGAGAGTCTGAACAGCGAAACCGGTTAACCCGGCAACGGATTCTGTTTCGGCCATGATTACCATTTACAACAGTATATGAAATAACGGGAGACTAAGATGCTTTGTTGCCGGTCGCAGTCATCTCCTGCATTAAATCCGCGCCCCCAATGACACTCATAACTCTGTGTCTTATGAATCAGCCTCCTCATAAGCCCTCTTTCATACCTTGTCAAAGCAAGCGCCACTATTCATAGCTCGTCAAGAGCACGGCAGTCTTCAGCCAGCCATCCGATCCTTATTGTCGACCCGACCTGCAACTGATCCCCTTTTCTGGACACCGGCATCTTGACCGTCAAGTTAGCAGTAGCACCGATCAAACTGACTCGCAACTGGGTGTACTCTCCCTTATAGATCAATTCTTCGACCTTAGCTTTGTATTGATTCTCACAACTGTTTTCATCGGGGTCGATCACAATCCGCTCGGGACGCACAGACAGCAATGTGCGGAATCCCTCGCCTTCGACCTTTATGGGCAGGGCCTTGACCTTCCCCCCGCCGTCCAGTTCAATCTCGCAAAGGCCCTTACTCATGGCACCGACCTTACCTGGTAGCTGGTTATTCTCACCGATAAATTGTGCGACAAAAGAGTTTTTCGGTCTTTCATAGAGCCCGTCGGGCGTGTCCAGTTGATAGACCTCACCGTCATTGAAGACCCCAATCCGGTCTGACATGATCAAGGCTTCCGATTGATCATGGGTCACATAGACAACGGTGATGCCCAGCTGCTCCTGGATGTGTTTGATTTCCAATTGCATTTGTTCGCGCAGTTGCTTGTCCAAGGCACCGAGCGGTTCATCCATGAGAACAAGCCTCGGTTGAAACACCAGTGCTCGTGCGAGAGCGACCCGTTGTTGCTGGCCACCGGAGAGTTGTGCAGGATATCTCTTCCCGAAACCCCCTAGCTCAACCATCTCCAGGGCCAACGCCACTTCTTTTTTAATCTTAGCTTTGGGCAGTTTTCGGACTGTCAGTGGAAATGCGATGTTATCCCAGACCGTCATGTGGGGGAAAAGGGCATAATCCTGAAACACCATGCCAAAGTCGCGCTTGTATGGAGGTTCTTTGATGAGCGGTCGACCGTCGAGCTCAATCTGGCCGGACGTGGGGCGTTCGAATCCTGCAAGCATCAGCAAGGTAGTCGTTTTGCCAGACCCTGAAGGTCCTAGAAGTGTAAGGAACTCCCCTCTTTCTATTGTCAGATTTAGGTTCTTGATTACTAGTGTTTCTCCATCATACGTCTTCTGAACGTCTTCAAACCTTACAGAAATATCAGTCACTTTTAGCCTCTTCAAAACCTAGAATCATGTCCCAAATACACCTGAAAATCCAGGTATCTACGCACTCGGTTTTAGAAGCAACCCTCGTCACAAGGCTTCTGAAAACTATCGTCTCGCAAGGGGTCCGGTCAGTTATCTGAATTCTTCTAGGCGGAGCCATCGAGGCCTAATATGCCTCAGCTTTTGAGCGGGGCACATGGTCAAGTCATATACATTTCTGAATAGGTGACCAGGCCCCGCACCAAAAGTGGCTATTTAGCTAACCAGGCGTTGAAACGGATTGACAGGTCATCATTGTGATCACTCCACCATCTTGAGTCGATATTCCACGCAACGTCCATATTATCAGGATGAGACGGCATCTGCTTTGCAAGTTCAGGGTCCAGCATGCTGATAGCTTTCTTGTGGGTTGGTCCATAAGCAATATACTTGGAAAACTCTGCCTGGTTTTCCGGTTGGCAAGCGAACTTAATGAATTCAAGCGCAAGTTCTTTGTGCTTACACCCCTTCACCACAGCCCAATTGTCAAATCCAAGGCCCATGTTATCCCACATAAACTTCACATTTGAGTGAGACTTCTGAGCAACCAGGAGGCGACCATTGGTTCCGGTGGACATGGCCACTTCGCCGTCTGCCATGAGCTGACCCGGCTGAGCCCAGCTGGTGAACCAGACCTTAACATGGGGTTTGATCTCATCCAATTTCTTGAAGGCCCTGGCAATACCTTTTTCGGTGCTCAGGACTTTGTAGATATCACCCGGTGCAACGCCGTCCGCCAGAAGGGCGAATTCCATATTGTGCTTTGGCCACTTCTTCATGCACCGCGGTCCCGGAAATTTCTTGACATCCCAGAAGTCCGCGAGTTTTGTAGGTTCGTTCCCCTTGAATTGATTGGCATCATATCCAATAACGATGCCGGCCACGAGAAGCTGGATGCCGCATTCCGTCACGGCCCCCTCAATATAATCCTCCTTTGCTCCATAAGCCGACGAATCTAGTGGTTCAATGAGACCTTCGTCACAGGCAAGTTCCAATTGCCCATCGGAGATATCAAGAACGTCCCAGGTGACATTTCCAGCTTGCACCATGGCCCTCAGCTTGGCCATATCGCCGTGATATTCGTCTTCGATGATCTTGACGCCATACTGCTTGGCAAAAGGCTCAAAGTAGGCCTTTCGCTGAGCGGCCTGGAGGGAGCCACCAAAGGATGTTACGGTCAGCGTTTTTTCCGCTGCCGTCACGGTAGGTGCGGAGAATCCGAAAGCCACCGAACAAAATACTCCAACAACGAGGCACAAATACTTTCTGTTTTTTTTCATTTTTCCTAATCTCCTTTCTTAAGGTTATGATGGGTTAAAAAACAATGATCTTTCCCAAAAAGCCGCATTCACCTCCTTTCCCCTCTCTCGAGGTATGATTTGCAAAGGGACCATCACATGTATCCCAACTGACGCATCCTCTCCATCGCCTTTTCCTTGTCTTGTCTTCGGCCAGCCCTCTCCTCCGTATTCTCCAGATCCTGCTCCCACGCAGGGATGTCGGACTCTTTCAGGCTCGTCGTCTTGGCGCCCAGGGAGCGGTATCCCTTTTCATAAAGTTCGCAGTAGGGAATATTGAAGGCCGCATAGGTATCCCACAAATCCTTTTCCGTAAAATGCAGGATAGGTCGAATCCGGGTATGCGCTGGAACCAGATAAGCCTCGTCCATCGCTTCGAAGTATTCATCCTCAAACCGGGCCACGTGCTCATCCCAGCGGAGCCCTTGAAAAATCCCCTTAATGTTGCTTCTTTCCAGGAATTCATTGAAGACAACGGTCTTCATGAGATGATTGCCCACATAGGATTCAGCCTCAAATGGGAACGTCTCTTCATCAAAACCGATTCGGGCGATTTCCGCCCGGTTTCGTTCATTGAGATCCTGGACCTTGACCGTGGCGTTCAACGTGTAGTTGGCTGCCTTCAAAACATCTTCGTTTCTGCAGACCTCGAGGGGCACATCCCACTCTTTCTTGATCCGATCCACAAAGCTTTCGATCTCCTCGAACTCGTCGCCTTCGCCGATGATCATCGCCTTGGGCAGGGGAACGCTCATTTCCTTGCAAACCTCCCGAATAATCCACAGGCCCAATCCGCTGTCTTTTCCGCCGGTCCAGGTTATGCCCAGCTCTTCGGGCTTGAAACGACCGAAAGCCTCTCGAACAACCTTCTTGGTTAGGTCCACGAGTTTTGCACACTGTCTTTTTCTCTTCTCACTGACCTGCTTGGTAATGGCCATGCTTTTATCTCCCTTCAACGATAGATATTAATTACCCTGATGTCTTCTTATCCTTGGGTTCAACTTTACCTTCATAGAAACCGCATCAGGGGACGCATCCACGATGTTCTTTTTTTCCTTCGGGTCTGTCTCGAGGTCGTACAATTCCCAGGAGTCCTCTCTTTCTCGATAGATGATCTTCAGGTCGCTTTCCCGGTAGTAGTGAACCTCCTTCTCATCTCCTTTTTCCCGGCTGCCATGCTTGTCCACGGCCTCCCCGTAAACCCCCATCTCCGGGTACCGGTCCAAGGGTAAAAGGGAATGCCCCTTAAAGGCATCGGCGCTCTCGAGGCCGAAGAGGTGGGCTATGGTGGGAGAGATGTCGATGGTGCTCACGAGGGTGTCGCACACTTTTTCTCTCTCTCGATCGGGCTCATAGAGCATCAAGGGGACGTGGACAAGCTCTGAATACATCTTTCCGTCGTGGGAAAGGCCTCCATGATCGTCGAATTCATCGCCGTGATCCGTGCCGATAATCACGCGAGTATCTTTCAAGGTCCCCAGTCGGTCCAGAATCCCAAAGAAGTCCTTGACCCGGTCGTCCACTTCTCGGACGCGAGCGCTGTAAAGGGTTTTGAGGGTCTTTACAGTGCCTTCGTCAGAGACGTCCCGTTTCAGCAAGACGTTCTTGAACAGCCCAAACATCTCTTCGGGACTCAAACGAATGGAGGGATCGACCAGGTCGAGATAGCTCCTTTCGGGGATATAGGGCTCATGCACGTCCATGTAGTGAATCCACATAAAAAAAGGCTTTTCCTTTCCCAAACCCGGATAGGTAGACATCCACATTTCCGCCTTCCGGTTAATCTTTTCGGCCCTGATGAAGGGCACCATGGGGCTGACATCGTCCTGCAGGGAGTCATAGAAGACATCCCACCCTCTGTTCCAACCGAAGTGGTCGGAGATAAAGGGGTTTGAGTGAAAAGCGGCCGTAACGATCCCGGCCTTTCGCAGGTGCTCGGAGATGAGTACCCGTTTCGTGGACAGATCGGCTCCCTTTCCGTACTCAAGGTAATAGGAGGAGGTCAGAATTCCGGGAAAAGAGGCACTGGTGTAAGGCCCTGTTGAATGGGCGTTGGTAAATCTGATGCAGTGGTTTTGGATGGAATCGACAAAGGGCGTTAGAGATCCGCCCCCATAGCATCCCAAAACGTCCCACCTCAAGGCATCGATGGTCAGTAGGATTACGTTTTTCAATGGATCACCTCACTATTCCGCTTTGCACAATCCTCGAAACAAGGCATGAATCGAGCTTAGAGCCTTAACCCTCTTAAATCAACTCATGATGTTCTTTCTTCTCTCTCCTATGCTTCAGTCCAGTTCTGACATGGACACCGGTTACATCATTCTGGTTGCTTGCAGCAATATTAATAGTTTACTTTGTCCAGTCCTTTTAGGCCAAGCATTTGTCTTGCCTCATCAGGACTAGCTATATCAATGCTTAGCTCTTTGGCGATGCGTACGATTTTTTCTACCTGCTCAGCATTGCTTTTCGCCATTATACCCTTGCCAGCATATAGGTTATCCTCCATGCCGACTCTGACGTTTCCTCCCATAGTTAGAGCCATAGTGCAGATGGGGAGCTGAAAATGGCCAGCAGCACAAGCTGACCAGATAAAATCATCGCCAAAAGCACGCCTGGCTGTTTCATATAAGAAGAGTAGATTCTGAATCGTAGCAGGCATACGGCCAAGAATACCGAGCGCAAATTGGAGGTAAAGAGGCTTCTTCAGGTATCCTTGCTCAATCAAGTAGGCTACATTGTTTATCATGGCGGAATCATAAATCTCTATCTCGGGTTTCGTATCGCTCTCAGCGAAAGCCTGGGCAAACATCTTTATAGATCTAAACGTGTTTGGGAAAATAAGGTCTTCAGTCTTTTCCAGAAATGGCTGTTCCCACGGGTATTTCCAATCCTCTATTTTCATCTGTTCAATTAGATCGAAATTGCCAATGTTTAGAGATCCAGCGTTGAATGAGGCTAACTCAGGCTTGAAGGTGGGGATCACTTCCAGCCTCTCTTCAATAGTCCTCTTGTGCCCACCACCCGTAGTTGTACATACAACCGCGTTACATTTATCTTTAATCATCATTAGTACCTGGCGAAAAAGATCCATATTTGATGTGGGTTCACCCGTTTCAGGATCTCGGACGTGAATGTGGACTATGGCTGCTCCGGCTTCATAAGCTTTGATTGCATCCTCGGCAATCTGTTCGGGCGTAATGGGCAGATAAGGACTCATTGAAGGAGTGTGAATGGCTCCCGTAATTGCTGCGGTTACCACTACTTTATTCACCATAAATCCCTCCTTCTTTTATTCTACCGATATTGCTTAGTAAACCGCTGTATGTAAGGTCTCCGCATATCTCACAGTTTATCGCCAACTATACTTCCCGGTTTCACCTGATAGGGATTATATCTCCTCTTTTCGCTCTGCAAGCTCCGTCTTTACATTGAATAAACTTTGGGGGTCCAAGAAGGCTATTCTGGAGCCTGCTACACCAGGACGAGGCTTTTCATCTATCACTTTTATCCTTTGCCCAACTTCCTTAAGCGCCTTATCGATGTCTTGTACCCTGAAACAAATATGGTGAAATCCCTCACCTTGTTCTTCGAGAAAATGCTGGACCCTGCCCGGACCAGTCGGCTCTATCAATTCAAGCAAAACCTCTCCAACCGGTATAAGGGCTATCCTTGTTTGATTCTCCTTCATCACTTCAATCATTTTTACTTTGAACCCGAACGCTTCAGAATATAGTTTTATTGCCTTGTCCAGATCTCTTACAACTATTCCTATATGGTCTATCTTTCTTATCATAGATCACCTTCTCATTCGTAGCGGTATCCCCTAACCCGCCTGCTACCTATTATTATGTCAAAATCATAGCACCATTTCCCAATAGTTCCAGTTTATGAATCGTTTTTTGGGATGCAAAATATGGACTGGTTTTTACCCCTTAAAAAACAACGAGATCACCTACTCAGTTGATATCGATAACCATGTCGCAACATCTTTTTTCGTATCCCCTCGGCCAGCTTTGGATGTTTCTTCTTCAACGCCTCGATGAGGTCCCGATGGGCTTTCAGGGAAAACTTCACATTTTCTATATCACCCAGATACTTCAAGCGAATCATCTGGGTTAAATCTCTCATACTCAATATTAGATTGACCAACCTCTGACTTCTTGTGGTCTTATAGATGATATTATAAAACCTTACATTAGTATCAATATATGAAGGGAAGTCCTTTTCAAAATCCTTATCCTCGAAATCGTCCAAAAGGGCCTCCAACTGCTGAATCACTTTGTCGTTCATTCTTTCAGCAGCAAGCCTCATGCAGAGACCCTCCAAATACTCCCTAATCATCATGATTTCAGTGATATCATGATCATTTAGTTTTATCTTGAATGACCCCCGGTTCGGCTTGATTTCAACAATCCCTTCGGTCGCTAGCATTGACAAAGCCTCTCTAATTGGTGTCTTGCTCACTCCAAGGTGTATTGCCAAAAAGGCCTCATCAATTTTGCTCCCGGGCGGAAGCTCCGCGCTAATTACGAAATCTCGCACGGACTCAAAAACTTTTTGCTTTAAATTTCGGTTGGTTATGAGTTTTTGCAGCATAATTATTATAATGTTGATTATAATTTTATTTTCTGATACCATTAAAAGCGTGATCTGTCAAGA
>SDBV01003874.1_pt1 | contig 21758 bp, 19 predicted proteins | sample 2277081 | NCBI WGS metagenome assembly SDBV01 (sample SAMN10402039, study PRJNA504765) | marine sediment metagenome | isolation source: marine sediment core GS10_PC15, 223 cmbsf | place: Arctic Ocean: Southern Knipovich Ridge | collected 2010 | reverse complement strand
GTTTATGATCACCTTATCGCCTGCTTTGATGTTATCGAAAGCCAGGTTTGCGTTTTCGTGTTTGGTTCCGATCCCTGCGGTGTTGATAAATATATTGTCCGCACTTCCGGCGTCGACTACTTTGGTATCTCCCGTAACGATAGAGACCCCGGCCTGCTTAGCAGCTTTTGAGACGGAGGTTAATATCTTATCCAGCGTCTCGATCTCAAGTCCTTCTTCGATGATAAGCGACAGGCTGAGCGCCGCCGGTTTCGCTCCTGCAACTGCCAGATCGTTTACCGTCCCGCATACCGCCAGCTTACCGATGTCGCCACCATTAAAAAATATCGGTTTTACCACAAAGCTGTCCGTCGTAAAGCAAATGTTACTTGAATCGAGAGTTAGCTCTGCGGCATCGGTAAGTTTGTCAACCTGGGCCTGGAATTTCGGAATGACGATCTTAGAAAGCAGATCGTTGCTTATCCTGCCTCCTCCTCCGTGTGCTAGCAGTATTTTCTTCCCGTCGGTTTCACTCATTATCTGCGTTGTCTCCTGCCGTACTTGTACCACGCTGCGCACGCTCCTTCGCTGCTGACCATACAAGGTCCGACGGGTGTGTCAGGCGTACATTTATTATCGAACAGTCCGCACTCAGGCGGGCTGATAAGTCCGCACAGCACCTCGCCGCAGCGACAGCCGCTAAGCTCTTCTGCGGGAATCTCTTTTATGCCGAATCTTTTCATCGCATCGAACTCGGCGTATTGGGTTTTAAGTGTTAATGTTCCGGCCGCTATCTTGCCGAGCCCGCGCCAGTAACCGTCTGTCGGTTCGAGATATTTAGCGACTAACTTTTGTGCAATTAGATTTCCTTCCGGCTTTACAACCGCGTCGTATAGCGAAGTTACGTCTGCTCTGCCTTCGATGAGTTGTCTGCATATTTCGGCGATGCCTTCGATAAGCTGTATCGGTTCAAAGCCTGCCACAACGCACGGCTTTTCAAACTTTTCGACGATGGGTCTGTATGCTTCCGATCCGATCATAATGCTGACGTGCCCCGGACACAGGAACGCATCGATCTTATTGTTCATTCCGGATAGAAGCGCCTCCATAGCCGGGACAACAAGTTTATGCCCGCTGAAAACGACAAAGTTTTTGATACCTTCTTTTTGTGCCTGTTCGACCGCTACAACTGTTGCCGGCGTTGTCGTCTCGAAACCTACTGCGATAAAGACCACAGTTTTGTCAGGGTTGTTTCGTGCAAACTCAAGTGCGTCTTCGCTGCTCATAACGACCTTAACATTTCCTCTGTGGCTTGTCTCAAGCGATCCGTTCTTGCCCGGCACACGCATCATATCTCCGTATGTCGCGATAATGCAATCGTCCCGCTGCGCCAGATCGATCACGATGTCGATATACCCTTGATCGGTGACACACACAGGACAGCCGGGCCCTGATAAAAGCTTTACATTTTCAGGTATCGTCGAGCGTATCCCGTTGCGAAATATCGAAACGGTGTGCGTTCCGCAAACTTCCATGATATTTATTTCTCTGCCCATCGCCTCGCACGCGGCATCCATCAACTCATGAGCTTTACGAATTCTTTCTAACATACTAAATGGAGTCCTTTTTTTCGTTTTGTTCTTCCAGTTCTGCGATCTCTGCAAAGAGTTGCCACGTCTTTTTCGCTTCTTCCTCGTCGACTTGTGCGATGGCAAAGCCGGCATGGATCAGTACGATATCTCCGAGCTTAACTTCCGGAGTTAACGTAGTGCGGATGTTCCAGTGGTTGCCCATCGCATCGGCTACCGCCTTATCGCCGGCAAGGTCTATTATTCTTGCAGGTACAGCTAAACACATAACTAATTGTCCCCAAATATTTCAGCAGCTATCGCCGCCTGCCCTAACGATATTCCGCCGTCGTTGGCGGGTATCTTAGTCTTGAATAATACACTAAAATCTCTTTCTTTCAATAGTCTTATCAAATACTCGCTCAAATAGCGGTTGCAAAACACGCCCCCGCTAAGTGCGACTACCGATATACCGCTTTCTTTCCTCGCTTCTTCTGCAAGATCAGCAAGTCCATTTCCCATACCGTTATGAAACCTCGTAGATATTACCACAGGCTCTGTTCCGTTGCTGACGCCTGCGATAATCTCAATTACCATGTTACGAATATCCAGCAGCGATGTTCCATTGGGATCCTGCTTTATCTCGATTTTATACGCATCTTTTATGTCTTTCCGCGTTATTGCCTCTAACGCCATAGGAAGCTGCGCCTCAAAATGATTGCAGGTGCCCAGCCCTGCGAGCGCACTTACGGCGTCAAACAGCCTGCCCGCACTGGAACAGTTAACCACGTTAAGCCCTTTCTCAAGCTGCTCAGCGATAAGGTTTATTTTTTCTGTGTCCGGCTCTATTGTCTTTAGCAACGGCATGTTCTCTTTGATCCCTTCTTTCCCGAACAGACCGTACAACAGCCCAAGTATCACACGTATCGGTTCTTTAGAAGCTGTGTCTCCGCCCGGCAGCGGATAGTATTCCAGGTGCCCGAACCTTTTGAATTTTTTTAGCGATGCGATAAGACATTCGCATCCCCATATCGCACCGTCGGTCCCTAAGCCCGTTCCGTCAACAGCCAAACCGATAACGGGATCGCGCACATCGAACTCGGCGAGCACCGACGCGATATGTGCCCAGTGATGTTGAACCTCGACGATCTTTTCTGCTTTCAATGACTTTGCAAATTGCGTTGACATGTATCCCGGATGCAGATCGCATGCGACGACCTCAGGCTCAACCTCGAACAGGCCCTTTAAGTGTTTCACGCTCTTTGTGTAATGCCGATACACGTCGCCATTTTCAAGATCGCCGATGTGTTCGCTTAGTATATATTGATTGTTCTTTACAAAGCAGAATGTGTTTTTTAGGTCGGCACCTGCTGCGAAGATATGTTTTTTGCTATTGGTTTTCCTGATGACAGGTGCCGGTACAAATCCCCTTGCCCTTCGCAAAAACGCCTGTTTGCCGTCAATCACCTGAACCACCGAATCGTCCACCTGGCGATATATATCCCTGTCGTTCATTAGAAATGCGTCGGCGATACCGCCAAGCTTTTCGATCGCTTTTTCATTATCGCATATCAGCGGCTCATCGGAAATGTTCGCGCTCGTCATCACCAGAACCTCAACATCATTCTCCTTGAAAAGCAAATGGTGCAGCGGTGCATAGGCAAGCATAAAACCAAGCGCCCAGGTTCCTTCTGCAACCGAAGGGGCTATCGCAATATCATTCTTTCGGTCAAGCAGGACTACCGGTGCCTGTGGGCTTTCCAGCAGCCTCTTAGCAACGCCCGTTACTTCCGCAAACTCTGCTATTTTTTCGACGCTGCCTGTCATCATCGCAAACGGTTTATGGTCTCGATGTTTTCGTTTTCGTAAAAGCTTCACCGCCTCTTCGCTGGTCGCATTAACCGCCAGGTGAAACCCGCCGACGCCCTTGATCGCAAGTATGCCGCCTTGACGCAACAGCCGCCCGGTTTCCGTTACCGTATCATCGGTTCCCTGTTTTATTGTTTTGCCTTTGCTGTCGGTCAGCCACACCTCGGGCCCGCACGCACCGCACGCCACCGGCTGAGCATGGAACCGTCTGTCAGAAACCTCAACATATTGCCCCCGGCAGAGTTGGCACATCTCAAACTGGCCCATCGTCGTGCTGCATCGGTCATAGGGAATAGTCTTTACGATCGAATACCGCGGGCCGCAGTTGGTGCAATTAATAAACGGATACTGATAGCGAAAGTCGCCTGTGTCATTAAGCTCGCCCTGGCATTGTTTGCAGGTAGCGATGTCCGGGCTTACTTGCGACAGCGGGGTACCCGTTTCCTCGCTCGGCGATATCTGGAAAGCGTCCTCATTGTCCAAAGGCTCCATCTCGCCGACGGTACACGAAACGATCTCCATCAAAGCAGGGCTGCTGGTCCCATTGGTTAAAAGCTCGATGAATTTATCGATATCGCATTCCCGGCCCTGAACTTCGATGGTAACACCGACGTTGTCATTGCACACGCTGCCGCTTAGCCCGAGATCCGTCGCCAGCCGATATATAAACGGTCTGCATCCGACGCCCTGAACCCGGCCGCTAATACTGATTTTCGTTCGATTTATCAATGTCGTTTCCTTGTCTGATACGCCCATTATAAATATTAGTCACACCAAGGGAATGTTTTTTTATTTATACTCGTTTTCGCGCCAAAAACGCGGGGTATATAGCTGTTTTTCAGTCGAAAATCAGGGGCTTTTCGGACAGCAAATATCACGTAAACGCCTTTATAACAATGAGTTATGGGGGAAAAATTTCTCAGTTTTTTGCAACCTATCTCCAAATATGTGGTATAATATAAGTGTAAGCTGAGGTAGTAATAAGTTGGGAGATCAATGAAATGCGTATCTCGGCAAAGACAATTAAATATTTTGTTATGGTCGAGGGGGCCCGAGGGCCGCCGTAAAACCAAAGAAAAACCGTTTGTTTTCCCAAACGGTAAGAGAGGCCTTTAGAGGCTTGCGATGCAGTAAATAAAGCAAAAAAGCCGTGTTCACCACGGCTTTTTTATGCGCGCACCGAGCTGTGCGATCAGGATAATGATTGCAAATAACATTTTTGGCGTTAAAATCAACGCATGAACCCAAGAGATACCAGTGCTGATGCCCAAAGAGTTGCAAACGATATTTATCGTAACATGTCTCTTGCGCAAAAAGCACAGCGGCTTTTCAGTGCATGTCAATTTGGAAGGCAGCTCGCAATTGCAGGGATAAAGCACAGAAACCCCGACGCCGACGACGAACAGGTATGGCGGCTCTGGGCAAGACAGAACCTCGGTGACGAGCTTTTTGAAGAAGTCTATGGAACTGAAGAATGAATGAATTTCAGGATATCGATGTTATTGTTCAGTTTGCCGATGTTTTAGATCGACTCGATATCACTTATGCCATAGGAGGTTCCATTGCCAGCAGTTTTTATGGAAAAATTCGATTTACTCAAGATGCTGATATTGCAATAGAACCGTTTGAAAACAAGGCAAACGACTTCTTTGAGTTGCTAAAGACAGATTTTTATATCAGCAAGCAGGCGATGCTTGAGGCGTTGCGACAAAAAACTTCGTTTAATTTAATTCACTTGAAAACCGCATATAAAATAGATGTCTTTGTTTGTTCCAGAGAAGGTTTTAGCAGTGAACTGTTTAATCGAAAAAAAAATCTGAAAATCGATGAGTCTGCTGAAAGGCTATTTTCTGTGGTTGCCCCGGAAGATATTATTCTATTGAAACTTAAATGGTATCTTGATACAGAATGTATCTCAAATCGACAATGGGAAGATGTTCTGGGTGTTATAGAAATGCAAAAAGAAAAACTGGATGTCGATTATTTAAATAAATGGGCCGGTGATCTGGGTGTACGGGATTTGCTGCAAAAGGCTATTTCAGATCAGAGCTAATCTCATCTTTTCGTTATAGGAGTTTTTTATAATGGCAAACAGCAGCATTACAGCACCGAAAGGTTTCAAGGCAGTCGGATTAGCAACCGGCGTGAAAAGATCGGGCAATCTTGACCTTGGGCTCATCTATTGCCCAAGCGGTGCAAAGGCAGCGGGGGTGTTTACTACTAACAAGATCGTTTCGCCGGCGGTAACCGTTTGCAAGGCGCATGTAAAAAGCGCAAAAGTTTACGCCGCGATCGTCAACTCCGGCAACGCCAACGCCTGCACCGGCCAAAAGGGTTTCAACGACGCCGTAACAATGTGTCAAAAAACCGCCAAACAGCTTAACGTAAAACCCAACCAGGTCCTCCTCGCCTCGACGGGCATCATCGGCGAACCCTTGCCCATAAAAAAGATCACAACAGGCATCGCCAAAGCAACCGGCAGCTTGAGTTCATCCGCCAAGGCAGGCATGGATTTTGCAAAAGCAATAATGACAACCGATACAAAAGCCAAACAGGCTGTCAAAAAGATAAAGATCTCAGGCAAAGAAATAACCATAGCCGGCACCGCAAAAGGCGCAGGCATGATCGGCCCCAACATGGCAACTACCATCGCGGTATTAACGACCGACATCGACATCTCAAAACCGCTCCTTGCAAAGGCATTAAAACAATCCATCGGCGACTCGCTCAACAAGCTAACCGTTGACGGCCACCAAAGCACCAACGACACCGCGATCATATTCGCATCCGGCGCGGCGGGCAACAGACCCGTTACCAGTCAGTGCCCCAGGTACAAAACATTCGCAAAGGTGTTAAAGGAACTTTGCTCCGATCTGGCAAAGCAGATGGCCCTGGATGCAGAGGGTGCGACAAGAATGTTTACCGTCGTGATTAATGGTGCTGCCAGCAAAAAAGACGCCACCCGCGCCGCCCGCGCCGTCGCAGATTATGACCTTGTAAAATGTGCCATCCACGGCGCCGATCCAAACTGGGGCAGAATAATCTGCGCCGTAGGCTCATGCGGCGTAAAATTGAACCCGGACAAGCTCTCGTGCAAAATCGGCGATATCAGTGTCTTTCAGCACGGAAAGCCCGTGAAATTCAACGCTAAAAAGGCGTCGAAAGTTATTAAGGCCAGGCACCACACCATAACAGTCGCCCTTGGAGTCGGAAAGCACTCCGATTTCTGCTACGGCTGCGACCTAACTAAAGGCTACATAACAATTAACGCCGATTACCACACTTAGCCGATAAACCACAAGGCTGAAAATAACATTTTTTCGAACATCAGGATTTCGCAAGGCCAAACCTTTTGAGCGCATACAATATCAAAGTTATAGGAAAAGTTGTTTAAAGAAACGTATAAAAGTTTTGTGTTTTCGCATGATTTTGGTTTGCAATGAATTGTTATTTGGTTACACTACGGGTCAATTTCATGTCTATTGTAAAATAACCAGTACTAAATAGTTAAGACAGAAGGAGTTTCACTGTGAACAAGCTAACAAAAGCTCTAACGATTGGGTCACTTATGTTAGTGCCCGCAGGTACAGCGATGGCATCCCAAGGCGGTCTGCAGATTGATACATCGTGGATCGCCCCGGGAAGTGCTGCTATAGCATTTATCGCATTGGTCTTTGCATTTATCTTCTACAAGAAGATGATGTCAGCCCCCGAGGGCAACGAAACAATGATAAAGATCGCCCAGCACGTTCGCGAAGGTGCATACGCCTATCTCTTCAGGCAGTACAAAGTCGTCACCATCGTTTTCGCCGTACTGTTTGCGATCTTCACATTCCTGGCATACATCGGCGTTCAGAACCCCTTTGTGCCCATCGCATTCCTGACAGGTGGTTTCTTTAGCGGCTTGTGCGGTTTCCTCGGCATGAAAACTGCAACAAACGCTTCAGCTCGTACCGCTCAGGGCGCTTCGGAAAGTCTTAACAAGGGCCTTCAAGTTGCTTTCCGTTCTGGTGCTGTTATGGGTATGGTCGTCGTAGGCTTCGGTCTGATCGATATCGCAGTCTGGTATATGGTTCTCGATAAGATCGTATACACCGCAGCTAACATGACAAGCGGACTTCAGTTCCTCGGTCTTACACTTGTCCCTGAAAACATGGACACCCATCACAAACTCGTTGAGATAACAACAACAATGATCACATTCGGAATGGGTGCTTCGACACAGGCACTGTTCGCACGTGTTGGCGGCGGTATCTATACAAAAGCTGCTGACGTAGGTGCTGACCTGGTCGGTAAAGTAGAAGCAGGCATCCCCGAAGACGATCCTCGCAACCCTGCAACTATCGCTGACAACGTCGGTGATAATGTTGGTGACGTAGCCGGTATGGGTGCGGACCTTTACGAAAGCTACTGCGGTTCAATCCTGGCAACCGCAGCTCTCGGTGCTGCTCTTCCAGCATCAGCCCTTCTGGCAAACAACATGGATCAGACCATGGCGGTTCTTTCGCCGATGGTCGTCGCAGCTATCGGTATCATTCTTTCGATCGTAGGCATCTACATGGTCAAGTGTAAAGAAGGCGCTACGCAGAAGAGCCTCTTAAATGCACTTCTCTTCGGTACTCTTGGCAGTTCGGTGCTTATTCTTGTAGCACTGGCTTTGATGGCTAAGTTTGGCTTGATCACATGGGGTATCTTCGGTTCGGTTGTTTCAGGTCTCGCTGCTGGTGTTATCATCGGTCAGCTCACAGAGTACTACACTTCCGCAGAGTTCAAACCTACAAAGGGTATTGCAGCACAGACTGAGATGGGTGCTGCAACAACCATCATCGACGGTTTCGCAACCGGCATGTACTCAGCCGGCCTTCCCGCTGTAGTTATTGTTATCGGTATCCTCTGTGCCTATGGCTTCGCAGGCGGCTTTACAATCCCGGCTATGGGTCTTTACGGTATCGGTTTTGCAGCCGTTGGAATGCTGGCAACTCTCGGTATCACACTTGCAACAGACGCTTTCGGTCCTATCGCTGACAACGCCGGCGGTAATGCCGAGATGAGCGGGCTTGGAGAAGAAGTAAGAAAAAGAACAGACGCACTAGACTCACTCGGTAACACAACCGCTGCTACCGGTAAAGGTTTCGCGATAGGTTCTGCCGCTCTTACAGCGATGGCTCTGCTGGCAGCATACCTCGAAGAGGTTCGCATCTGGATCGGAAGACTCGCCGCAGAAAGTGCTGACGGCACATACACTGTTGGCAACATGGCCTTTACGCAGGCTGAAGCAAAGGTAGCTCAAATATCCGATTTCGTAGCCGCTTACGACCTGACCGTCATGAACCCGAAGGTTATCTGCGGAATGTTTTTAGGTGCTATGATGGCATTCGTTTTCTCAGCGATGACAATGAAGGCTGTCGGACGTGCCGCAGGTGCTATGGTTAACGAAGTAAGACGTCAGTTCCGCGAGATACCCGGCATCCTCGAAGGAACAGGCGAGCCTGATTATGCAGAGTGTGTTTCCATCTCAACGCTTGGCGCTCAAAGAGAGATGATTCTGCCGTCTGCTCTGGCCATCATCGTTCCAGTCGCCACAGGACTGCTCTTAGGCGTAGCCGGAGTCATGGGTCTCTTAGTTGGCGGCCTGACATGCGGTTTCACTCTCGCTATCACCCTGAACAATGCAGGCGGTGCATGGGACAACGCCAAGAAGTACATCGAAAATGGTGCTTTCGGCGGAAAAGGCTCTGACGCTCACAAAGCAGCTGTTGTTGGCGATACCGTAGGCGACCCGTTCAAGGACACCTCTGGCCCAAGCCTCAACATCCTGATCAAGCTGATGACAATGGTTTCAGTTGTCTTTTCCGGCGTAGTCGTCAAATTCGCACCGATGCTCTCAGGCGCGGTCTCAGACATGTTGGGAATCGGCAAATAGTCAACTATTGACTAATACACAATTTAGTAGTATCCTACGGGGACGGCCAACAAGCCGTTCCCGTTTTTTATTATACATAGGAAGGTAATTTTGGCAAAAAAACCAGACATTTCGGCAAAGGAACTGGCAAAAGAGGCCGCACGCATTGCTCAGCAGCGCAATTGCACCGACATTACGGTCCTCGATTTAACAGGCATCAGCCCCGCAACCAACTTCTACGTGATAGCAACATCCACCTCCGCCCGTCAGGCAAGAACCGTAACCGACGAGATTTCAGAATACGCCAAAAAGCATGGCCACCAGAGATTCGGAATGGCAGGCTACGAACAGGGCCGATGGATACTAACAGACTTCGTAGACGTCGTCGTACACATCTTTGACGAACAATTCCGCGAATACTACTGCCTCGAAATGCTCTGGGGCGACGCAAAACATTTAAAAATAAAAAAGGAAGCATAATAATGCAGCCGGTAATGGACCTACTAGACGCAAAAGTAACTCGCGCTATGTCCGCAGCCACGGGCGAAGGCGTCTGCAATGCACTGGTTAAGCCCTCCGGCAACCCAAAGTTCGGCGACTACCAGGCAAACGGCATCATGGCACTTGCAAAAAAGCTAAACACAAACCCGCGTGCCCTCGCAGAAAAAGTTGTAGCAGAGCTTGACATTGACGACATCTGCGAAACTCCGGAGGTCGCAGGCCCGGGGTTTATCAACCTAAGACTAAAAACAGCCTTTCTCGTTGACCGCTTGTTAGAAATAAACAAAGACGCCGGTAACAGACTCGCCGTTGACGAAGTAACCGATAAACAAACAGTCGTCGTAGACTTCTCCGGCCCAAACATAGCAAAACAAATGCACGTAGGCCACTTAAGATCAACCATCATCGGTGACGCAATAGCAAGAATGCTCGACTTCCTCGGCCATAAAGTGATCCGACAAAACCACATCGGAGACTGGGGTACGCAGTTCGGGATGCTAGTCTGTTATCTTGACCACCGAAATTCTGAAATAGATGCCGAATACAGCGAAAAAGGATTAACAAGGACAAAAACTTTTGATGTAAGTATAGCTGATATGGAGGAATTTTACCGAGAAGCAAAAAAACTTTTTGATACTGATGCAGAATTTGCTGACAGGTCTCGTCAGTATGTAGTAGAGCTTCATTCGTCTAAAAACACACACGCGCAATTCAACTGGGAAATTATATGTTCACAATCTCTTTCACATTGCCATAAAATCTATAGGTTGTTGGGAGTAATGCTTAATAGAGAAGATATTTGCGGCGAAAGTTTTTATAACGATATGCTGCCCGGTATTGTTGAGGATTTGGAAGAAACAGGCCTTGCAACAGAATCCGAAGGCGCAATGTGCGTCTTTCTTGACGGCTTTAAGAACAAAGAAGATCAACCCTTGCCTTTTATCATCCAAAAGTCTGACGGTGCATTCCTTTACGCTACTACTGATCTGGCAGCGATGCGTTTCCGTCTTGACGATTTAAAGGCCAAACGAATTATTTATGTAACAGATGCCCGGCAGAAACTCCATTTCCAGATGCTTTTTGCCGCCACCGAAAAAACCGGCTGGAAAGGCGATGACGTAAAGCTTCAGCACGTTACCTTCGGAACCGTTCTCGGTGAAGACGGCAAACCCCTTAAGACCCGTTCCGGCGAGAACATCAAACTCTCCGATTTACTCGACGAAGCCGTAACCCGCGCAAAAGCAGTCGTAGAATCAAAGAACCCCGATCTATCCGACGCCGAAAAGGACTCGATAGCAAACGCCGTGGGCATCGGCGCCATTAAGTACGCCGACTACTCTAACAACCGCGAAAGCGATTACATTTTCAGCTTCGACAAGATGCTTGCGATGGAGGGCAATACGGCACCATACATGCAGTACGCTTTCGCCCGCATAAAATCCATCGAACGCAAAGCCGCCGACAAGGGAGTGGATATCGAAAAGGACCTGAAGGGTTTAAAGAAGCTAAATCTTACAGACGCCGCTGAGCTTGACCTCGCCAAACATATATTGAGATATTCAGAAGCCATCGAATCCGCTGCTGCCGAGTGTCGCCCGAATTATCTAACAAGCTACCTCTACGAGCTTTCGCAAAAGTTCAGCACTTTCTACAACGACTGCCCCGTCCTCATCGCAGAACCTGACAAGAGGCCGACAAGACTGCTCCTTTGCAAGCTAACAGAAAAAACAATAGCGCACGGCCTGACAAACCTCCTCGGCATAGACGTAGTCGAAAAAATGTAATCTAAACTTATGGGAAAATATGTCTCAAGAAGAATCTGCTAAAAACGAGGTCTTGCAGAGGGGAAACGATACAGCCAGGGTTTTATTTTTTGTAGCTCTGATCATTCTTGGTGGATTTATTTTGCGCTTTTGTTGGTTACTTTACGCTCAGCCGATTCCGGTATCTGATTTCCTTCGTTACAAAACGCTAGCTGAAAATCTATGGGACAAGGGTTTTTTTGGAGTTGACACTCCAACAGCCTTACGCACGCCGGGGTATCCGTTTTTCCTGGCAGGTTGTATGGTAATATCTCGCTCGGACTTATGGCTGCAGTTCGTGAATATATCCTTATCCCTTATTATCTGTGTTGAGGTCTATTTCGTTGCCGCCAGATTGTTCCATAGAAAAGCAGCAATATGGGCCGCACTTTTATGTTCTTTAAATCCGGCATTTGTTCTGTTTAGCCCGGTACTTGCATCGGAACATCTTTTTTGCGTGCTGATCCTCGGAGCTCTTCTGCTAATATGGCCGGCAAACAAGCCGGGGTTCTTGCGCATATCTCTATCAGGATTTTTGCTGGGGATGTCAATACTCACTAGAGGAGAAGGATTGTTTTATATACCTCTGTTTGCAATACTTGCTTTCTGGAAGGTGGGTACCGAAGGACAAAAAAAATATGGCCTGAGAATTTGCAGAGCAACGCTGTTGTTAGTCATAACGATAAGCTGTCTAATACCTTGGTATCTGCGCAATGCAAAAGTTTTTGGTCCGGGAGCAGGCCTGTCAACGACATCAGGGTTAGCTTTTTATTATGGGCACAACCCTATCAAGTATGGCTATTTTCCATTGCCAAACGAGATATTTGGTGGGCTCGATGAAGTACAAAGCCACCAACTTGCCTTTCGATTGGGCATTAGAATACATAAAGGAAAACCCGGCTTCGATTTTTAACTCGATCTTTTGGGGAACACTTAGATTGTATGAACCTTCCACATACGGTATCAGTTGGAGTACATACGCCGGCAAAAACGCACAGGGGCAGTTTACCGAAAAACAGCTGCCGGGAAGAATGATATTAAAGATCCTTTCTATAACGGTGTATCTCTTTTTGTTACTAGGGGTGCTGGTATCTTTTATCCACTGGAAAGATTGGACCAAACTCAGCGCGTTTGTCGTCGGAGGAGTGATCTTCCTGAATTGGACGGGGCTTGCTGTTCTTTCACTGGGGATTCAAAGATGCCATTACTTTGTAGAAATATTCTTTTGTATTGTCAGCGCCGCTGTGTTAGCAGGGTTTTTCAGAAGTGAATCTAAAAATGCGTGAAGACATGGATGTTAACAACTCAGAACACAATTATTACAAAGTAGTTCAGCGGCACAGAGAGCAGTATTTCCGCAGGCCTGCGCTGCAGGCTGTCTATAAGCACTGGGCTTTACGAATAAACGAACAGTTATCCAGTGTCGACGGCAAGTCAGTCGAACTTGGGTGCGGGTGCGGCGCACTTTCACATCACCTTGATCTGTTAAAAACCGACATTTACAAACACGAATGGGTTGATGAGGTTGTCGATGCCTGCAATATGCCTTATGATGACAACCAGTGTGCAAACTTAGTTGTGATCGATGTATTACATCGCTTGCTTGAACCAGCGAGTTTATTTGATGAGGCAAACAGGGTCTTAGCCGAAAACGGCAGACTAATAATGCTGGAACCCCATATCTCGTGTTTTTCGTATTTCATTTATCGGTTTCTTCATCATGAACCGCTCGACATGAAAGCCTCTCCTTTTGAGAGAGGCACACTCATTGATGCCGAGTCTGGAGAAGCGTGCAATGTAGGGACCCCGACACTTCTGTTTGTTCGCTCAAAAGAGGAATTTTCTGCCAGATGGCCGGAACTGAATTTGATTTTATTGGATTTTTCCGATTTCCTCGTTTATCCTATGACAGGCGGATTTTCACATCGCAGTCTCTTGCCGGCAGGATGGATAGGTAAGTTAATGACAATAGAAGACAAATTACTCGGGGTGCTTGGCCGATTTCTCGGAATAAGGATGCTCGTGGTTATGCAAAAAGGAAAACTTAGTAATGACAGATAGCCCCACCAATGACAATCGCTTAGATCGAGAGCGAAAACATGCAGAAGACCTTATAAGTGACCCGGAGGGAATTTGGGGTTGGAGTTCACCTGCCGGGATAATTCGTGCGAAGAGACGAGCAAAACTCATAATTGAGGCAGCAAATATAACCTCGGATAGCAAGACACTTGAAATTGGCTGCGGAACAGGACTTTTTACCGAGATTGTCAGTAAAACCGGCGCTGAGATTACCGCATGTGAATTGGCAGAACAGCTAATTTCCATTGCAGAAAAAAAAACATATTTCTCAAATGTCCAGTTTCTTAATCAGGATATCTCAAGCGTAGGACCTGAATATAATAACAGTTATGATGTTGTTTGGGGAAGTTCGGTATTACATCATCTGGACCTTGATATATTTCTTCCAAAACTTTTTGATCTCATCAATCCCGGCGGATATTTGGTCTTTACCGAGCCAAATATGCTCAATCCCCAGATTTGGCTTGAGCGTAATGTTAATTATATTCGCAAAAAAACCGGAACGAGCCCGGATGAAACAGCTTTCTACCGAGGTAGCCTGAAAAAACTTCTCCTTGGTAAAGGCTTTATCAAGGTGTCAATCAAACCACATGAATTTTTGCATCCCGCAACGCCGAAATTTCTAATACCTATGGTGCAATCATTAAGTTTTTTAGCGGAGAAACTTTGGGGAGTTCGTGAAATCGCCGGTTCACTTTTAATAAAAGCACAAAAGCCAGAATAAAAATGAGTAATAGTGAAAAACTTTTAAATATTGAGTCAAAGAGAAAAAAGAATCCCTGTTATTATGCAGAGATAGACCGCGCATGTACGTTTGCCATTCCAAAATCCGTTCGAGTTTTGGAATTAGGATGTTCGACCGGCAGGCTTTTGGCCGCCACTAACCCTTCCTACGGATTGGGAATTGATATTGACGAGGATTGTATTGCTGCTGCAATGCAAATACATAGCGATCGTAACGAACTTGAATTTCGCGTTGGCGATGTAGAGCAGTTTGATTTTTCCGGAATCGAACCTTTTGACTATATCATAATTTCAGATCTACTGCCGCTTTTACGTGATGTTCAGAAAACTCTCGCTCGTCTTAAAAGTGCTTGCACACCTCGAACCAGAATAATAATTACGTATCATTCTAATGTTTGGCGCCCTGCGATGAGTCTTGCAACATTATTAAAACGTCGCGATCCGATGCCGTCATACAATTGGCTGTCAACCAGGGACATAGAAAATCTTTTACACCTGTCCGATTTTGAACAGGTTACACATTTTGGGCAAACACTTATGCCCTTGCAAATCCCCGTCATCAGCACGCTATTGAATCGATTCGTATCGCAGGTGCCTTTGATCAACAGTCTATGCCTGACATGGACTATCGTAGCCAGACTATCTCCACTGCCGGCAGCTGAAAAAAAACAGCCAACCGTCTCAATTCTTATTCCAACCCGTAACGAAAAGGGAAATATTGAGGCAGCGTTTACACAAACTCCAAAACTTGGCAAATGGACCGAACTGGTTTTTGTAGATGGTAATTCGAATGATGGAACACTTGAAGAAATTGAAAGGGGCATCGAAAAATACGGACAAAACTGGCACCGCGTTTTGCTGTTAAAGCAGAGCGGTATCGGCAAGGGCCAAGCTGTAAGGCAGGGTTTCGAGCAATGTACCGGCGACATATTAATGATACTTGATTCCGATTTAACAATGCCGCCTGAGGAACTGCCAAAATATTACGACGCAATTGTTTCCGGCAAAGGAGAGTTCATCAACGGATGTCGCCTCGTATATCCAATGGAAACAGAAGCCATGAGATTCCTGAACATGATCGCCAATCATGTTTTTGCAATTTTATTTACGTGGCTGCTTGGCCAAACAATTAAAGATACACTATGCGGTACAAAAGTGCTATGGCGATCCGATTATGAAAAGATAGCCGCAAACCGTTCCTATTTCGGTGATTTCGATCCGTTCGGCGATTTCGACCTTCTGTTTGGAGCCTCACGGCTTAACCATAAAATAATCGACTTGCCTATTCGCTATCGAGATCGCAGCTATGGCGACATCAAAATAAGCAGGTGGAAGCACGGATGGCTGTTGCTGCGAATGAGTCTGATTGCGTTTAAAAAACTAAAACTACGATAGAAGATCTTTGCGGACATATCTGCTGTTAGCTGTTAACTGGAAGAGCGTATATGCAAAGCCGAAAAAAAAACATAGCAGGTTATATTGTTGTTACCGTATTTTTGCTGTTTTTAGCATTGCCGATCTTTAGTGGCATCACACGACTTATCGAAGGCGACCAAAGATACCAAACACAGAACCTAAAATTGTGTCTGATCGGTTTCATCGAAAAGAACAAAAGATTTCCCACAAGCGAACTGGAATTGCAGGAAAAAGGGTTCCTTAAAAAAGAGACCAAGGACGGCAAAACGACCTACTATGTTAATACTGAAAACGGCAGGTATCGTTCCAAAGGCTTTCAGCCGGTACCTGATTTCAAAAAGATAAAGATCGCCTACGGCATCAGGATCAGGGGCCTGGCAGTAAAAGGAAAAGTCGTATACAATAAAAAAGACGGTTACAGCCGCCTGCTGCTTATCGAAGGGCCGTGGCAATCGCAGAAAAAATTATACAAAAAATTATCCTTTGAACTATACGAAGAATTAACGGCACACTTAGGAGCACCAAATAATTAAATGAATATTATAACCGAAACGATCCCGGTAACCACTAACGCACGTAACCAGATGATAGACATAACCGCCGCCGTCGCAGATGTCGTCCGCAAGTCCGGCATAACACACGGCGACTGCATCGTCTTCTGCAACCACACTACCGGCGCCATTACCATTAATGAAAACGCCGACCCCGACGTCGTCCATGATATGCTTATGACACTCAATCAGCTTTTCCCACAGGATCGCCCCGGCTATCGGCACGACGAAGGCAACTCGGACTCACATATCAAAAGCACTCTCGTCGGTTGTAGCGAACAGGTGCTGATCGAAAACGCAAACCTACACCTCGGCATCTGGCAGGGAATATACTTCTGTGAGTTCGACGGCCCACGCAATCGCAAAGTAACAATACAAATAAAAGGAAAATAACCGCCAAATCGCCCTAAATACCCTAAATTACCAAAAACCCTCAAGTTTTCCATTTTAACAGACGATAAATCTGTATAAGAACGCCGAATTGTTCTTAAAAATGGTGTTTCAGACTGAAAACGAGGAAAAATGCCGGATATTAAGGAAAATATCGATTTATTTGCAGATATCACAGCCGCCCCCTCTGAGCCTCCCCAACTGGCAGAAGATACCGCCCAACAGCTCAAGCTCGCAGGTCAGGTTCAGCGGGCCTTCCTTCCCTCACAGCTCCCGGACAGCGATAAGCTCAAGTGGTCGGCGATCTTCAGGCCCGCGGACTTCGTCTCCGGCGACATATACGACGCAACCCGCCTTGACGAGCAGCACATCGGTTTTTACATTGCAGACGCCGTTGGCCATTCGGTCCCCGCTGCTCTGCTTACGATGTTCCTAAAGCAGGCGCTCGTCATGAGGGAGACCACCGGCCGGGACTACCGTATTTTCGGCCCGACAGACGTGATGAAGAATCTCAACCAAAAGATGCTCGACCAGAAGCTGGGCACCTCGCTGTTTGCGACGTGCTGTTACTGCTTGCTCAATACTAAGACAATGCAGGTGACCTATGCCCGCGCGGGCCACCCATATCCCGTGCTTGTAAAAAAGGACGCCCCGCCCGTACAACTCCAAAACCGCGGCGGCCTGCTTGGCATCTTCCAGCAGACAGAGTATTCCCAGGACACCGTACAGTTAGAGCAGGGCGATAAGCTGTTTATTTATTCCGATGGTTGTGAGTCGCATGTAGGGTATTGCGATGACGACGGCGGCTTTCACTTTACAGATGAGTTTTCAAATATCTGCGATCTGCCCGTTGAAGAGATGACCGGCGAGTTCGAGCAGATGGTTATCGCCAACCCAACCCCCGATGACATCGTCGACGATGTTACGGTACTCGCCCTCGAAATACTGAACACTTAACCAAACCATTATGCCTGTCGCGTCGTAGTTTTAACGAAGACGGGTCATCCCAGCGAAGGCCGAAAGCTTTAGTCGCCCGCAGCCGTTGGTTTTATTAAGCCAAACCCTTACAAACCTGCCCTGGTTCGTCTATTCATGCGTCTTTTTGAATTTGCTTGTAGTTACCCTGAGGGTATCGGTTCCATGGAAACCCGTTCCGTCAGCAAACCAGCCTCTAACCATAAGTTCAACATCACCATAAAGACCTAACCCGCAAAGCTCACTCCTTACAAAAGCAGCTTCAACCTGGACAAGCCCTTCGGCATTATACGAAACATCAATACGGTCCGATGTAACGCCAGGCAAGTCGATCGTCACCGCCGTTTCCGTATCAACATCTTCGGTTGTATATCCCTCAGGCAAAGTAAAGTGAGCCTTAACCCATTTACCATTACTTGAACAGTTAAGCGTTCGCGGCGTAAGTTTCATGCTTACTTCTATTGAAGGAATAGCTTCATAAGCCCCCATATCAACGATCGCTTCTCCATCATCGTCTCCATCTACGATCCGCGGATTACCGTCCAGATCGGTGGTAACCGTAACAGCCGAATTATCACCGGCATCGATGCACAATGAACCCGGCAATAATCGCAAATCACCATTTTCGGCATCAACAAACAACGGATCGTCACCAATGTTGCCGATGCCGCCTAAAGCACCTGTCAAACCCTGAATGCAGGAATAGTTGATATCTGGGTTACAACCACTAATCTGCGAGAAACTATTTCCAACCATGTTGCCCCAGAAAATGCAGTTGGTTAAGGTAGACTCTCCGAAACAACAGTCGAAGCTGTACATTCCACCAGCGCTATATTCAGCCGAGTTACCTACGAATGTACAGTTAGTCAAAGTTGAGTGACTACACCAGTCGTCGACAAACCCACCACCTTCTCTTGCAGTGTTGCCGATGAAGACACAGTTGGTCACAATTGGATTGCTGTAATTGTTCATGATCCCACCACCGCCATAGAAGCCTCCCGCGTTGCCGATGAAGACACAATTGGTCAAAGTTGGATCGCCACCGTTGTTAAACATGCCACCACCAGCATCGTCTGCCGAGTTGCCGATAAATGTGCAGTTTAATACCGTTGGACTGCCACCATTGTTGCACATCCCTCCACCTTCGTGGTGACCAGGACCATTAGCATTGCCGCCTGTAATAGTAAAGCCGTCAAGGACAGCGCTTGCATTCAGACGGGTTCCTGATGGATGATAAAAAACATTGTAGCTGTTATCGCCCCGCGTCGGTTCGGCGATTAAGTCAGCAGGATCGCTAACATCTACATCGTTGCCCAGTAGGTCACCGCTAAGAATCGTTTTATAAACCTTTATGTTTCGTTCATCAGGGTCGTCCGCCCCATAGCCTGCATACCCGCCTTCGATCGTAACATTATTTTTCATCTGGAAGCTCGCTTCGCGCGGATCGCTGAGCCCTTCCGTATCCGGCTTATAAGTACCTTGTCCAACAAGTATCTCGTCGCCGTAGTTTGCCGCATCCAGCGCATCGTAAAGGTCGTTATAAGCATCATCCCAACTCGTACCGTCCCCACCAGCTGGCGCGCTGTCATCAACATACATCGTTACAGGCTCGGGAACCGTTAACATTGTATACCCGGCCAACTCGCCTTCAGTAATGTACTCAAGCGTATAATCTAAACCATAGGTCGCGCCAGTGATGTCGGCCCAGCCGGCAATAGAATCATCCCAGTAACGGATCGCATCCGTACCGCCAATAAGCCCCAAAAACTCAGCCAGTGAACCGTCAGCATCACCCCAAAGTGCCAACATCCCGCCGGTGGCCATATTGATAAAACTATCATCGCCGCCGTTGAAATCAATTGTTAAAAGTCCTGCGACACTTACAAGCCCACCGTTGGTAATATCCATCGTACCGTTGCCGTACTCGCCGACCGTGAGGAGGTGGTTATTGGTCCATGTCGAACCCGTACCATCGACGGTAACGACGCCAGCAGAATCTAAATAGCGGCCGATGTGGCCATACTGATTGCTGACCGCGCCGCCATCGGTAATATTCAGCGTGCCGTTGCCGGACAGGCCGACATAGAATCTGTCGCTAGTGGTCCATGTGGAATTTGCACCATCGACGGTGACGACGCCAGTCGAGCTGGAAAGGGCGGCGATGGCGCTATCATTATTATTGCTGACAGCGCCGCCGGCGGTGATATTCAGCGTGCCGTTGCCCTCGGCGCCGACAAGGAGTTGGTTGACATTGGTCCATGTCGAGCCGGCACCATCTACGTTAACGGCGCCAGTCGTGCCGGACTTATTGCCGAGGTCACAATAGTAGTCTATGACATCACTACCGTCAGTTATATCCATTGTACCATTGCCAGTTTTGCCAATGTAAGCATGCGTACTTGAATCCCAAGTAGACGGATTAGACGGTATAACATTGCCTGACCACGTAATCCCCGCCCCCGCAGGCACTGCCAAACTTGTCAACATAACCATTACCACTGCGATAATTTCGATTTGACCAAATCTCTTCATTTTTCTTCTCCTTTTAAAAAGCATTCTCAATTTATAAACTCTCGCCTGTCATGAGCTTGTCGAATGGATCTGCATACCCAAACAACCGATCAAAAGTTTATCACCCTAAAGGGTGCATTTTCTTCTCCTTAAAGCCAATCCGCCTAAGCCAAGTAACACAAGCGTTGCCGGTTCGGGGACGGAGGCGACACGGAAACCCTCATAGGAGACTCCGCTGAACGGGTTGGTGCTGCCGCCCTCGGACGAAGTGAGCCAGGCGCTGTTGTCGGCGTACATACCACCGTGTTTACCGCGGATGGAATCAGCCAGATAATCGCTGCCATATGGACTTTCCACAAACTCCCAAATGTTGCCCATCATATTGAATGTGCCATTGAGTTCCTCACTGCCGCTGCCGACACTCCAGGGTTGATCTACTACGTCGTCATAGTTTGTATCGATCCCAGCTGTTGGAATTGAGTCATCAATTGTAGCATAGGTTTGAAGATTCGTACCGTTCCAGTAGGCAGCCTTGGCCCATTCATCCGCTGTCGGCAAAAAATAATAAGCATTGCTGTTACGGTAAGGATTGTCAGCATCGTAACCTACATCGCCTGATTCCCACACAGCAAAGGTGTAATCACCTGTGCCCTGCGTACCGGTGAATTTGTAAGCCGCCTGATGTCCCGTGCTGGTGTTGAGCCAGTTAACGAACTGCGCCCCCTCATACCAACTTACGTTGTTGGTCGGAACGTATGCAGCCGTCCAAGATGCACTCTGGTCATAAGCACTTAACGGGCTGCCGGTTGGTGTGCCATAAATGTTGGTGAAATTGTTCCACTGGCTATTGGTAATCTCATAGGTTCCTATACGGTAGTCGTTGGTTGGGTCGCTAAACGGTGTTGAAGTGCCAATGCCTGTCCCGTTGGCACTGCTCGCATCGCCAGATATGGCCACAAAGTCAATCTCAAACTGATTTGCTCCACTGCCAAAAATATCTGCCGAAGCAACATTTGCCGTAAGCACTGCGCACACAACCATCAACAACATTAATTTCCGATTCCACATTTCCTGTTCCTTAAAAAATGTTGAGCGAAGCGAAATCCGCCGAAGGAGGGTTGAGGGTTCCGGCTTGACATAACCGTAGATTCGTAGTAACCAAGAATTGATCTTTTGTGGGAAGTCGCCGATAGCACAGTTTCTCCAAAAGTTTCCTATTCTAATACATACGTATTACACAGAATATGTGTTCAGGGTCAATAAAATAAGGCGCAATAAAAGAGTCCCCCGCACTTACATGGTTAGTGCGGGGGACTCTTTTTAGTATTATAGGGCAAATTCGTAATCCCTAATATCTAATATCTAATATCTAATATCTAATATCTAATATCTAATATCTAATATCTAATATCTAATATCTAATATCTAATATCTAATATCTAATATCTAATATCTAATATCTAATATCTAA
>SDBV01003873.1_pt1 | contig 21759 bp, 25 predicted proteins | sample 2277081 | NCBI WGS metagenome assembly SDBV01 (sample SAMN10402039, study PRJNA504765) | marine sediment metagenome | isolation source: marine sediment core GS10_PC15, 223 cmbsf | place: Arctic Ocean: Southern Knipovich Ridge | collected 2010 | reverse complement strand
CATTGACTTGAAATGGTCAAAGAAAACCCCCACCCCCAGATCAAGCGAGGGAGTATATTTTATACAGACCAACCTGGATGAGAGCCAGGAAACCACCCTGTGGACCATTTATAACACACTTACAGAGATAGAGGCCACTTTCAGGGTATTAAAAACAGACCTGTCACTGCGTCCTGTTTTCCACAAAAAAGATGAAAACACCGAAGCGCATTTGTTTTTGGGCTTGCTGGCATACCAACTGGTATCCTTTATCAGGTATCAATTGAAGCAGCACAATATCAACCATGACTGGAGGAATATTGTCCGTACAATGAACACGCAGAAGATGGTTACCTCCAGCATGAAAACAAAAGGCGGCAAGCTAATCAGGATTAAGAAGAGCAGCCTGCCCAGAGTGAACGTGAGAGAGATCTACGATGCGCTGGATTTCAAATATCAACCCTTTACTATGAAAAAATCTGTTGTACCCGAAACATGAAACCGAAAATCACAATAGCCTGTGGATCTGGAAGTTGCGCTCACTCAGGCGCAAGTTGGGTTAATAAACCTGAGCGGGAGCAATGGTTTACCGGGTTGGGATTTGGCATGTTCATCCACTGGAGCTTCGACGTACAGCTTGGAATGGTTATCAGCCACAGCATGGTGGGCGCTTCAGAAGAATACCTTGAACGCTACATTCATGAACTTCCTAAAGGCTTTAATCCCAAGGAATTTGATGCAGGGGAATGGGCCAGGGCGGCCAGAATAGCCGGTATGAAGTACGTTGTATTTACCGCCAAACATCACAACGGTTTCTGCATGTATGATACGGAAACTACAAATTTCAATGTGAAGAATACACCTTATGGCAAGGACATTACGAAAATGATCATCGACGCATTCCGGAAAGAGGGCATCGCCATCGGGCTCTACTATTCGCCCGATGATTTCTGGTTTCTTCACCGGCAGGGAATACATGTATCTCGGGTCAGGCCAGAGGCCCTGGCCGCTAATAATCCTGAATTAAACAGCTATGTGAAGACCCAGATGAGGGAGCTGATGACCCGGTATGGAACCATCGATATCGTATTCCTTGATGGCATGGATCAGTTCGGGAAGACCGAATTGGCCAAAGTGTGCTGGGAGATCAACCCGGAAGTGGTGGTTACCCGGGGTGCCATGGAGACTCCGGAACAGGAAACACCGGATCGTCCCCTTCCCTCTCCATGGGAGGCCTGCTACACCCTGGGGGACCAATGGCAGTACCGTCCCACCAACGATCACTATAAGAGTGCCCGTACCACCATTGAAAAACTGATTGAGATCCGGGCCAAGGGAGGAAATTTCCTGCTCAACTTCGGACCCCGTCCCGATGGAGCCTTCCCGCCTGAACAATTGGGAATCCTCAATGAAATCTCATTGTGGATGTTTATCAACCATGAAGCATTTGAAGAAACCGTGCCCTGTGAGACCATTCGTGAAGGCAACATCTGGTTCCTGCAGCACCCGGAAGAACATACTGTTTATGCATTCCTGCCGGAGGACAAATGGGAGCTTGGAGAGCGAAGATCTTTTCAGTTTAAATCATTGAAGGCCACAGACCATGCCAGCATCTCGGTGCTGGGCCATGACGGACAGGTACTGGAGTATAATCCGGATGTGGATCCTGCCCCCTCCTATAAAAATAACGACAGGGGCATGGAGATTTCGGTTATGAGGGCACAGCGAATCTATAACGACAGGCAATGGCCAAATCCCTTGGTTGTAAAACTGGAAGGGGTAGAATTTATAAATTTTTAAAAATTTAATTATGGAAAAAATGAGAGCATCCTTCATTCCCAGCCTCATGATCATTGTCATGACACTCATTGGTCCGATCACACTGAGGGCCCAGGAAGAGGCCCCCGACTACACATCGAAGGTACCCCGCTACACCTTCGCCAACACCCTTGAAGAGCAGGAAGCACAGTTGAAGACCAACCCCATGTTGCTGCGAATGAACAAGGTACGGAAAACCATGGCCGATGATCCCTACCGGCCCATCTATCACTATGTGAATCCTGAGGGAAGTCTCAACGACCCCAACGGACTCTGTTACTGGAAGGGGAACTGGCACCTTTTCTACCAGGGATATCCGCCTGAAGATCCCCGCCAGCACTGGGGACATGCAATCAGTAAGGACCTGGTGCACTGGCGTGACCTGCCTTACGCCATCTACCCCAACCCCGAACATGCCTGTTTCTCCGGGGCCACCCTGGTTGAAAACGACCGGGTGATAGCCATGTACCATGGAACCAGGGTGGGCAATATGGTGGCTGTTTCCGATGATCCGCTCCTGCTGAACTGGGAAAAGGTCACCGGGAAAGCTGTGATCTCAGGTGAGAGTCCTGACGGTGAGCCTCTGCCCTACCGGGTATTCGATCCCTGCATCTGGAAAAAGGACGGGTACTACTACTCACTTTCGGGAGGAAGAAAAAATGAAGGTCCTGGGGACAAGCCGGTCCGAGCCAACTTCCTTTTCCGTTCAAAGGACCTTGCCAACTGGGAATACATGCATCCTTTTGTAGAAGATGACAGGTTCACCCGGGTGTGGGATGACGGTGCCTGCCCCTACTTCTGGCCCATCGGCGACCGGTACATCCTGCCCTTCTTCAGTCATACTTCGGGGGGACAATACCTGCTGGGTGATTATGACAAGGCCCGGGATAAGTTTGTGGTAACCAACCATGGGTTGTTTAACTTCAATGCATGGGGACCGGGCGGGGTACATGCACCTTCAGCCACGCCCGACGGAGAAGGTGGGGTGATCATCCTGTTCAACATGAATCCCGGAAAACCAACGGAAGGGTGGAACCAGATCATGACACTTCCCAGAAGACTTACCCTGGAACAGAAGGATGTGGTTGGCATTGAACCGGCAGGTGACCTGGAATCACTCCGGTATGATCACCAGCACGTAGAACCCACCACCCTTCCTGCCAATAAAGAGATGATTTTTGAGAACATCAGTGGAAATGCCATGGAGATCATAGCTGAGATCGATACCAAAGGTGCCAATGTGGTTGAACTGAACGTGCTACGTTCGCCCGACAAACAGGAGTATACCCGCATTGCATTTTTTAAAAACAGAGGGAAACGTGACTGGGACCGTTACATGGGTTGGGAAGAGAAAAAGAGATTTGCGGCCCAGTCCAGTATGATTACCATCGAGTCTTCCCACTCCTCCATTCTTCCTGATGTACGCTCCAGGGCTCCTGAAACAGCACCTGTATTCATTGAACCTGACGAGACCCTTAAGCTGAGGGTATTCATCGACAAGAGCGTGGTGGAGGTGTTTGTAAATGGGCGCCAGTGTGTTGCCCTTCGGGTCTACCCGGGGCTGGAAGAGAGTGTGGGAGTCTCCCTCCTCTCCCGGGGTCAGGATTGTGAACTCCTTTCGCTGGATGCATGGCAGATGAAGAACATTTATGAGTAAAGGGCACCTCTAAAAACCAGTTTTGTACATGAGAGCGTGCGAAAAAAGAGATAGCAAGGCGGAAGGCAAAATATTCCGTAGATGTAGCCAAGCTACATTGAGGAAGGATTTTGTCTGACAATGCTGTTATCTCTTTTTGCAGCCGCTCGTAATAATAAGTGGTTTTTAGAGGTGCCCTAAAATCACAACCTCATTCGAGAGATACTTAAAAAACGCATGTAGGAGAATAGTGTATATTTGATATATGTCCTTGCACTACTGTCCGGTTCAGATAATAAGTGATGCTTAACTGATAAAGAATCTACCCTCTCAAAATGCATTGCGCTTATTATATGACAGTTGCAAATAACTCTACTTTAGATAAAGTACTTCTATTGTAATACAGTAAAGACTTTCAAATCAAATCGAAAAATTCAGAATGACCCGTATAAGCCTGTATAATAGCGTCTTATAGGGTTGAGTCTATTTTAAACCGGACACTACTGATGCCTTGAGTAAAACAAATACAAAAGCAATGAATGAATCACAACTAGTGTTAAGTTAAATATATTATGACGTAATTAATTTTTGTATCTTTGATCAAAAACGATGATAAGATACACTATAAAACTAAGTCAGGAAGAAGTAAAGGAACTCATGGCGATAATCAACAAGGGCTCCCACACTTCCCACACGTTTCGTACGGCCTATATTTTATTAAATTGTGATGAGGGGGATTATTCCGAAAAAGTAACTAACGAGCAAATCAGTAAATTATTAAAAGTTGGCATGCGTACGATAGATCGTGTAAAGAAAAGATTTATAGAAGAAGGCTTTGAAGCAATACTGGAACGCCGTGCAAGCTCCCGAGTCTATGATGTAAAAATTGATGGGGATGTGGAGGCAAAATTGGTTAAACTTTGCTGCAGTGAACCACCTCCGGGATTTGCTAAATGGTCTTTAAGATTATTGGCTGATAAGATGGTTGAGTTGCGGTATATAGACAGTATTTCTTACGTTTCTATCGGTAACGTTTTAAAAAAAATGAACTTAAGCCTTGGAAAGTAAAAGGCTGGGTGATACCACCGGAATGCAATAGTGAGTTTGTTGCAAACATGGAAAAGGTGTTGGATGTTTACAAAAGGCCATACGATGAAGATAATCCGGTAGTCTGTATGGATGAATCACCCAAGCAATTGATTTCAGAGGCCCGGCCTTCCTCTCCAATGAAACCGGGACAGGAATCCCGTGTAGATTACGAATACGTCAGACATGGGATGGTCAATATATTTATGGCAAACGAACCATTGAAAGGCAACCGCATGGTGGAGGTCACCAAACATAAAACAAAAAAGGACTGGGCGAAATTTGTTAAAAGAATAGCAGACGAGTTATATCCCAGTGCAAAGAGAATAACTTTGGTGATGGATAATTTCAAGACACACGTAGCCTCCGCATTTTATGAAACATTTGAGCCAGAGGAGGCTAAAAGGATATGGGACAGGTTTGAATTCATTTTTACCCCCAAACATGGAAGCTGGCTGAATATGGCTGAGATAGAATTACATGTATTAAATGGACAATGCTTGAACAGGCATATACCCACAATGATAAAAGTCAAAGAAGAAGTGGATGCCTGGGAAAACCATAGAAATAATAAAGTGAGTTCAATAAACTGGCAATTCACAACAAAAGAATCGAGGATAAAATTAAAAAAATTTTATCCGTCAATTCATGATTAACTTAACACTAGAAACGGAAATCCTGCCCACCGGCGGCGATTTTAAAGTACTTACCCTGGGGGATATTGAAATTTCTGAAACCGGGAATTTATTCCTGATAGTACGCCCGGTCCGTGAAGGGTGGCAGGGCATTGAACTGGGTAAGGTGGTGCTTGTAAAGCAATAGGAAATTGCAGTTTTTATTTATATTCCGGATCAAAAAATTAAATAATTAAGTAAAAGACAAACAGATGAAAAAGCTCACTAATTACAGGAATCTACTACTTGCATTAATCACCATTCTTTGCGGCCAGAGAGCTGCTCTTGCACAGCAGGGAAGTAAAGATTACAAATCACCGGTTCCCCACTACACCTTTAGCAATACACTTGAGGAGCAGGAGGCGGAACTTAAGACAAATCCTCTTCTGCTGAGGTTTAATGAGTCACGCGCAAAGATGGCGAACGACCCCCACCGGCCCATCTATCATTATGTGAATCCTGAAGGCCGTCTGAACGATCCCAACGGACTCTGTTTCTGGCAGGGCAACTGGCATCTTTTCTACCAGGCCTATCCGCCGGAAGATACCCGCCAGCACTGGGGACACACCATCAGTAAGGATCTGATCCACTGGGAAGACCTTCCCCTGGCCATCTACCCCGATCCTGAACGTGCCTGCTTCAGTGGTTCGGCACTGGTTGACGATGACCAGGTTATCGCCTTTTACCATGGCACAGAGGTAGGAAGCATGGCTGCCGTTTCGAGCGATCCACTCCTGCTGAACTGGGAAAAGATTACCGGTAATGCGGTCATTCCCGAAGTCGATCCTTCAGGCTTCCCCCTCCCCTACAGTGTGTATGATCCCTGCATCTGGAAAAGGGACAGTGTCTATTATGCCCTGCTGGGTGGCAGGGTTAACGAAGGTCCGGGCAACAAACCGGTACCCACGGCATACCTCTTTCGCTCAATGGATCTGGCCAACTGGCAATATATGCATCCATTTGTGGAGGATGATCGCTTTACCCTCATTGGGGATGATTACGCCTGTCCCTACTTCTGGCCCATCGGTGACCGGTACATCATGCCCTTTTACAGCCATATGAGCGGCGGACAGTACCTGCTGGGTGACTATGACACAGAGCGGGATAAATTTGTGACCACCAATCATGGCAACTTTAATTTCGGACCTTCGGGCCCCTCTGGTGTTCATGCCCCCTCGGCTGCACCCGATGGCGAGGATGGTGTGATCATCATTTTCAACATGAACCCGGGAATGGCTACCAAGGGGTGGAACCAGATCATGTCACTTCCCAGAAGGCTTACACTGATTTCGGAAGATGAGATCGGGATCGAGCCTGCAGGAGATATTGAATCGCTGCGATACAACCACAAGCATGTGGAAGGCATGACCCTCCCGGCTAACAAAGAGATCAAACTCAAAAGTATCAAGGGCAATGCCATGGAGATCTATGCGGAGATAGATCCAAAGAAGGCCTCCATGATTGAACTGAATGTACTGCAGTCCTCCAATAAAGAGGAGTATACGACCATCTCCATCCTGCCCAACAGGGGATATCGCTCCGGTCGCAACTACTGGAGGGTTCCCGGCGAAAAAAGGGTTAGAAAACCGGTACCAACCATGGTTTCACTTCTGACGGCACACTCATCGATACTGCCCGATACCTGGTCACGTGCTCCGGAGACCGCCCCGGTGCCCATGGAGGAGGGTGAGATGATCCAATTGAGAATCTTCATCGACAAGAGTGTGGTGGAAGTATTTATTAATGGGAAGCAGTGTGTGGCTGCACGCGTCTACCCCGGCAGGGATGATAGCGTTGGTGTTTCCATCCGTTCCCAGGGCAGCAGCAGTGAGCTTCTAACACTGGACGCATGGCAGATGAAAAATATCTATGAATAATCGAATTTGGCTGCTGTCTGAAGAATATTAAAAACACCTATACCTATTATAAACAGATGAATTACAGTCATTTGAAACACTTCCGGATTCTGATCCTGGCTTTTGGAATTTCTACGGTTGTACGCTCCCAGGAGAGACTCACCTACCCCGGCCTGGTAAAACGATTGTATGATATGGAGTATGTAGCCACTCCACCCCGAACCGGAGAACTTTCGGGTAATTTTTCCAGTTTCGACAGGCGTTCTGTCTACAACGCGACAACAGAAACCTATGAGCACTGGGGGGCCAATGGCGACGGAAATGGCTTTATCAGGGAGGAGGGTGATGGGATTGTGGTATTCGAAAAGGAGGGTCCCGGTGTGATCTGGAGGTTCTGGAGTGCCCTTGCCATCGATGGAGTGATCAGGATCTATATCGATCATGCCGATGAGCCGGTCATCTCCTCCTCTTTCAGGGACTTCTTTGAGAAATTTGACTCGCTCATACCGATGATCAACCTTCCCAACCTGGCCATGACCCTCTCCAGGGGCCGCAACCGATGGATGCCCATATCCTACAACAGCCACTGTAAAATTGTACTTGAAAAGGGATAGGGAGCCTACTACCACATCACCTATACCACCTATCCCGAAACAATGGAGCTTCCCGATTATAAAGGAGCCTACACAAGGGAGGATGCGGTTGCACTGGCCGAAGCGGACCGGGTGCTGGCAGCCAGGGGGTTCGAAAGAGAGCGCTATCCCGGTGAAGAGACAGAGCGGATGATGGTGAGTGCAGGGGCCAATGCCACTACCGGAATTAGAACCGTTCAGGGAAACCGGGCCATCACCCATTTCAAAATTCGTTTTGACGAATTTCAATATCCCACACCCGGAGAGAGGCAAGAGATGCTCGATAATCTGTGGATTAAAATTACCTGGGACAACGATCTCAAACCTTCAGTGTTGGCACCGGTGGGAATTTTTTTTTGGGACCTATCCGGATATCTATCCATACCGCTCCTACCCCGTTGGTGCAGTTCCGGGCTATTTCTATTCCAACTGGTATATGCCCTTCTCTGAAAAGGCAACCCTGGAAATTGTCAATAAGGGCAACAGGGACCACCAGATCACCTGGGAAATGGTACATGTACCGCTGGAAAGGTCAGCCAATGATCTTCTGAGATTTCATGCCAAGTGGCACAACGGGCTTTTTAAAGAGAGGGTCCAATCGGGTGGAAGTGAGATTGACTGGCCGCTGCTGGTTACCGAAGGAAGGGGAAGATTCTGCTGAGTGACACTTCACATCCGTAATGAGTGGAAAGAACCCGAAGAAAAAGCAGGAACCTGGTGGTATGGTGCATGGGACAAAAAGAACATTGACTGGTGGTGGGGAGAGCAACAGCTGCCTCTATCAGGCCGTGGCCTACTGGTACCTCTCACACGGTCAGCCCGACGGCTATTGATTATGAAAAGATTCCAAATACCGACAATTCTCCTGCTTTTGATGGCGGGAACCGGCCTCCTGAGAGGCGGAGAGCCGGGGCAACCCGCATCCGGAAAGCTGCCCAATTTTGTAGTCATCTTTACCGACGATCAGGGGTATGGCGATTTAAGCTGTTTTGGATCCCAACTGATTTACACCCCGGCCATTGATAAGCTGGCCCGGGAGGGCAATTCTGTGAATTACAAGGCAAGACAAAACCTCTATCCACAGGCCATCAGCGAGATAGACTGGTCGGTGGAGCAGATCATTGAAGCGCTGAAAAAGCATCAACCGGAAGAGAATACTCTGGTGATCTTCACCTCCGATAACGGACCCGGATCCCGGCTGGCAAACGCCGGACCATTGCGAGGACGAAAAGGATCCACCTTTGAGGGCGGCATGCGCGTACCTGCGGTCGCCTGAGAGAACCATGGCGGTTTATGCTCGGGGTGGAGGCTCTGCCGGCCCTGGCATTTTTTACGCTCCTCTTCTTCGTTCCCAGGAGTCCCCGGTTTTTAGTCAGGATGGGCCTGATCGAAGAGGCAAAAAAGGTGCTTACCAGGGTGGGCGCAAATGATATTGAGGCCGAGATAGATGAGATTAAAGAGGGGTTGCAAGAGGGGAAAACTTCAAGTACGAACCTCTTTTCAAAACACTATTTCAAACCCATAACAATCGCATTCCTGGTGGCCATGTTCAATCAGTTTTCAGGAATAAATGCCATACTCTATTATGCTCTCAGAATATTTGAACTCACCGGTTTATCCTCTGCCGACTCGATGTTTCAACCAGTCATTATTGGCATCACCAATTTAATTTTTACTTTGGTGGGTATGATGATGATTGATAAAGTGGGCAGGAAGAAGCTTCTCTTAGTCGGATCCCTTGGGATGTCGGTCTGTCTGGGATTGATCTCCCGGATATTTTATCTGCAGGATTTTTCAGGATATGGAGTATTTATCTATCTTTTGATCTATATTGTCTTTTTCGGATTTTCAACAGGAGCAGTTATCTGGGTATTGATTGCTAGGTATTTCCCCGAAACCAAAGGAAAATCACTTGAAGCGCTTGGCAAGGAGCTTTCAAGATGATAAAAGAGTTCTCAAAATGAGAATGTATAAAATCGTTAATTTCAACAAAATGACGCAACTAAACATCTACACACTGGCATTATCACTGTTTTTAATGCTGAATCCATTTATTTACGGACAGGAAATCCCACTGCCCGAGCATCCCCGTCCCGATTTTCAGAGGGACCAGTGGCAAAACCTGAACGGCAAATGGTCCTTTGCGTTTGATGCTACTGACAAAGGCCTCAGGGAGGGCTGGACTGAAGGAAAAACATCTTTTGATAAAACCATTCTGGTACCATTTCCATGGGGCTCCAACCTGTCAGGTATAAAAGATGAGGCAGATATCGGATGGTACCTGCGTGAAATTACAGTCGATCAAAGCTGGCAGAATAAAAGAGTCTTTCTTACGATCGGGGCTTCCGACTGGGAGACAACCATCTGGCTCGATGGTACATTACTGGGAAAGCACCAGGGAGGATATGTGCCCTTCTCTTTTGAACTTACAGATCATATCCAATATGACACTGCCCAAAAGCTGGTCATCCGGGTTGATGATGCCCGCCGCGATTTTACCCTGTATGGGAAGCAGGGATATGGAAATGCCAGGGGTATCTGGCAAACCATCTATTTGGAATCCAGGGGGAATGACTACCTGGATGCGCTCCATTTTTCTCCGGATATAGATAATAATTTAACGAAAGTAACCGCATATTTATCTGAAAGTTCCAACCGGGACCTCTTTTTAATGTTGACGATCAATACTCCAGGAGATCCCATAAACCATTCAGCGATCATCCCTGCAGGAAAGCATAAATTTCAGTTTGATGTTGCCATTCCAAATCCCCGTTTGTGGAATCTTGAAGACCCCTATCTGTATGAAGTCAAAGCAACACTCGAGGAGGATGTGGTAAGATCATATTTCGGCATGAGGAAGATCTCTGTGGTCAATCTGCCCGGTACCGAAATCCCCTATATCGCGCTTAATAATGAGCCTGTGTATATGCAACTGGCACTTGATCAATCCTATCATCCCGACGGGTTTTACACCTTTCCAAGCGATCAGTTTATCAAAGAGGAGATTATGAGAAGCAAATCCATCGGTTTGAATGGTATACGGACGCATATCAAGGTGGAGGTACCCCGAAAATTGTACTGGGCAGACAGGCTGGGCCTGTTGGTCATGGAAGATTTGCCCAATAGCTGGGGAGAACCCGATAAAAAGATGCAATCTGAATCTGAATATACCCTTCGTGAAATGATTAAACGGGATTACAACCATCCTTCCATTTTTTCCTGGGTGACATTTAATGAAACCTGGGGCCTGTATAGTGAGGTGGGGAGAGACGAAAATGGCAATGTAATGCGAGATTATCTACCAGAGACGCAGCATTGGGTCGCCTCGCTCTATTATCTGGCAAAGTCCCTGGATCAAACCCGGCTGGTAGAAGATAATTCCATCTGTTGCGGTCGCGGACATACTGAAACTGACATCAACTCCTGGCATGTCTATCTGCCGGGGTGGGAATGGGATGATTTCTTAAAAAACCAGTCAGAGCAAACTTTTGAAGGCAGCAGCTTCAATTTTGAAGATGGATTTAAGCAGGGGAAACAGCCCAATATTAATTCGGAATGCGGAAATGTCTGGGGCTATGAAGGAAGTACGGGCGATGTGGACTGGAGCTGGGATTATCACCGGATGATCAATACGTTTAGAAAATATCCGAAAGTGGCAGGTTGGCTCTATACCGAGCACCACGATGTTATTAATGAATGGAATGGCTACTGGCGATTCGACCGAACGGAGAAAAAAACAGGATTGGGTGAAATTGTCGAAGGGATGAGCCTTAATGATCTACATGCTGCGGTATACCTCTCAACGGGTGTGGATATCTGTAAAACAGTAAATGGAGGTGAGCAAATCGAAGTGCCACTGCATCTGTCTGTTATGACAGGGAAGGAATTTGGTACAGATCTACATATCTCTTATGAACTCTCTACCATCAACTATATTGGAGAGACGAAAAAGAATTTGTCAGGTAGCATGAAGGTGGCTTATACCCCCTGGATGCAAAAAGAACTGGAACCCCTATCCGTTCAAATACCAAATATTGCCGGAGTAGCAACCTTAAAGTTGAGAGTGGCTGACCAGGCAGGCAACACCCTGCACCGAAATTTTATGCACTTTGAAATTATATCTGACCAAAAGATACCTGGTGTTACCGTGTTAAGCACTCCTGCCGACAACTTCTCAGACGCCGGGTGGAGTAAAAAACAATGGAATGTTATGGAAGGGAGGAAAGTCAACGGAGCAGGAGAAGGTTTCTTTGAATATACCATTCCCATTCCGGAAGAGGCAGCCTCAATGCGTATCAAAGAAGCCTGCTTTCTGGTGGAGGTCTCCGCCAAGGAACTTTTTGTCAAAGACCAACAGGAGTATAACAGAAGTCAGGATTTTATGAAGGGTTCAACAGTGGCCCCAAGTGCCAATCCGAACGCTTATCCGATGACCGATGAGACCCTCTTTCCATCAGAAATCTCTGTGATCATCGGTGGTAAAACAATCTGGTCCACCACCCTGGCAGACGACCCGGCAGATCACCGGGGCGTGCTCTCGTGGCATCACCAATTGAAAGACAGGAAATTACGGGAGGCGGGTTCATATGGCTATCTGCTCAAAGTGCCCCTTAAAAAAGTCATGTTGAAAAGTGCTCTTCAGGAGGGTAAGTTGCAGGTGCGAATCCTGACCGAAGGAGAGGGAGGGATAGCTGTATATGGTAAGGAATTTGGCCGGTATGCACTGGACCCTTCACTTGTGCTGAAGCATTAGAGAGAACTGAATGAACGAACATCTCTATATTAATCCAGGAAATACTTGAAGGTTTTTACCAGCAGAACAGGCTGTTCTGCATGGACCCAGTGCCCTGCACCGGGGATGGTCACAAAGTCGGCCACCGGAAAGACCGACCGGATCAACCGGTGGTCTTCGGCCGCGATGTAATCTGAACCGGCCCCCGAAACAAAGAGCGCAGGAAACCCGGTAATTCCACCTTCAGCTACAATGGATTCCACACCGATTCCGTCCATGATCCGGTCCAGGTTGTTGCGCAGCGCCTGCAGGTTGATCCTCCAGAAGAAGTATCCGTCTTTGTCCCTTCGGACATTTTTCAACAGGAAACTGCGTACCCGGTCCGAACCTATCTTCTGGCTCAGGGCCATGTCAAGCTCCTCCCTGCCACCGAACCCTGCCATATCCAACTCCAGCATGGCATCGATCATTTTTGCATGGTCGGCAGCAATATGGGAATTGAGCGCCTGGTCGTGGTAAGACTTTGGTGCAATGTCAACCGAGATCAGTGACTGCACCCGCTCCGGCCAGTTCAGGGCAAAGGTCATGATGGTCTTTCCCCCCATGGAGTGACCAATCAGCACCGCCCTGTCAATGCCCTGTTTGTCCATAAACTCCCGAAGGTCGCCCCGCATGGCCGGATAATCATGAACGGTTGAATGGGGAGATTGCCCGTGGTTCCGCTGGTCCACCACATAGACCTCAAAATTACGGGAAAGCTCCCTGGCAATGGATATCCAGTTATCGCCCGATCCGTAGAGTCCGTGCACAATGATCAGGGGTGTCCCCGCCTCGCCATATTTTCTAAAAAAGAGTTCCACCCTGGTTACCTTTGGCTCATGTGTGCTTCCTTTATCTTCTCCGGCCCACACATTTTAACCGGCTCCCTCCATGTACCTCAGGGAGAGTTCGGCCACCAACTCCCTGATGGTGTCAAAAGCTTTTGAGGTCTCTTCGGTAATGGGCGTCTTTTTCAGCTTCAGGATGAGCAGTCCGTACAATCCGTTCAGCGCCACCTGGATGTCATTGTCCCTGCCAAGGCCCGATCGCATCCTGAGTGCTTCAATGTGATCCTTTGCCCGGTCGTAAGTCCCTTTGTAGGAGGTGTCAATGCCCTGTTTAATGATCTCCTGATGCATCTCATAAAGCTGATCCACAACGTTCTCCAGGATATTCAGGTGGCCCTTCTCCTCTTTTTGCTCTTCGCGCATCATGGTGATGAGCGATTTGTACCACTCCCGCATGTCGCGCTTCACCTCATAAGTCACCTGGAATTTGCTGATCAGGGTGTTCTCCAGATTTTCCAGATCCAACCCGTTTGCACGGATCATGTCTTCGACCTGGTACATGTAGAGGAGGTACTCAGCGATATTTTCTTTTCTTTTTTGTTCTGCAATGATCATGTGCTACTTCGTGTTATCCATCGCGGAGCTGCCGGAGGTACATCTGGATCGTATTCTGAAGGCCATAGTAAAGGGCATCGGCAATGAGTGCATGACCGATGGAGACCTCCTTGAGCCAGGGAATGTTCAGTTTCATGTACCTCAGGTTGTCCAGGTTCAGGTCGTGCCCCGCATTGAGTTCCAGGTCCGCATTGCGCGCCACAGTGGCGGCCTCTATAAACGGTCTGATGGCTGCCCCGGGATCTTTCGGATAGTCCGTTGCATAGGGCTCTGTATAAAGCTCCACCCGGTTGGTTCCCACCTTTGCAGCACCCTCCACGATCCCGGGTTCGGTCCCCACAAAAATGGAAGTCCGGATCCCGTTGCGCTGAAACTCTTTAATTACATCCACCAGGAAATCATGGTGCTCAATGGTATCCCACCCTTCGGATGAAGTAATGGCATCGGGCGGATCGGGTACCAGGGTGACCTGGCCGGGTTTCACAGCAGTCACCAGCCTGATAAACGATTCCGAAGGATACCCCTCAATATTGAATTCAGTGGTCACCAATGGCCCGAGCAACTCCACATCGCTGTAACGGATATGCCGCTCATCGGGCCTTGGATGCACGGTGATCCCCTGTGCCCCGAACCGCTCACAGTCCACCGCCACCTTCTGCACATCCGGAATGTTCCCACCCCTGGCATTGCGCAATGTGGCGATCTTATTGATATTTACGCTCAGTCTGGTCAAAACGAAGCAAATTTACAGATAAGTTATTAATGGGCACCTCTATAAACTACTTTTTATCACGAACGGCAGTAAAAAGAGATAACTGCGTTGTCAAGCAAAATCTTTACAGCGTATAAGCCAATCTCAGATTCCATTTGAATCCCGGGGAGGGTGAGATATTGCTATCCAGCGCCTGAATTGCCTGAAACAAAATGGAAAAAAACACCAGGTATAATAATAGTTTCTTCATTTGTCAGTGGATAAACTAGCCTATGATCAGCTCCCTGATGCTTCTTTTCGGAACATGATGAACTCCGTTCTCATCCCGCCAGTATTTGATATCACCTTCCCGAACCTCATCGATGACCACCTCCTCGGCCGGTTTGCCCAGGGCCAGTACCTGGATGATCCTGTAGCGATCGGGGATGCTCAGGATCTTGCGGAGTTTTTCGCGCTGCACCGATCCGATAATGCATCCGCCGAATCCTTTCTCAACGGCTGTCAGCAACATGCTCTGGGCAGCGATCCCGTCATCGCACCACCAATCATCGGTGAGTTCCAGGTCGCCCAGTTGAATGATATAAGCAGATGGCCGCTCGCCTTCATCAGGTCCGGGCCAATCCTTCAGGTAGCCTGCCCAGGCCAGCGTGGGAAAGATCCTGGCACAACCGGCGGGGTCATAAAACAGCATATACTTCAGGGGTTGCATGTTCCGGGCAGATCCTGACAGTCTGGCAGCATCCACCATCTCATGCAGCAGCTCCATGGATATGGGCACATCCTGGTGAAAGCGGCGGTAACTCCGGTTCTTAAGAATAAGGTCTCTTACTGACATATCTGTGGGTTGATTGGTGCTATTTATTGTTGCCGGTGCTCGTTATGTTTGCAGGTACTCATTATTGTTGCCGGTGCTACTTGTTGTTATATGCATTCATGGTTCTCTGCAATCCGATCACCCCGAAAGAGGTGATGATATCGCCAGCGGTCCGGATCCGTTCCGGAAGGAGTTTCTCCTGTTGTTCGGTCCACCCTCCCAGCACATAGTTGACCTGTCCGCCCTGATGAAAATCATCCCCTATTCCAAACCGCAACCGCGCATATCCACTGGTTCCCAATATGGAATTGATGTGGGCAAGCCCGTTGTGACCGGCGTCTCCCCCCCTGGCGCGTAACCGCAGGGTACCGTAAGGCAGGGCAATATCGTCCAGCACCACCAGCAGGTTCTCCTCAGAAAGTTTCAGTTTTCTAAGCCAGTAGCGAACAGAGTTGCCACTCAAATTTACAAAGGTGGAAGGCTTCAGCAGGAAGTAGGTGCGTGCCCGGTATTTCATCTCCGCCACAAACCCGTAACGCTTGTCCTTAAAAGAAACATTGGACACCCCGGCAAGGGCATCCAATATATCAAATCCTATATTATGACGCGTATGTGCGTACTCGGTTCCTATGTTTCCCAGGCCTGCTACCAGGTACTTCATGGGATAAGGCTCTAAAATTTATCTCCTGAATCCTTAGCGGAGGCTTCTGCATCAGCACCAGGGGTCTCTTCACCCTCTTCAGCCTCTTCACCCTCTTCACCCTCTACAGCTTCTGTTTCCGGCTCTTCTAACTCCATACCCTTCATGCTTATGCGTGAGGATACTACAGCATAGATCATGGAACGTGACGGATCAAGGATTTCAAGGTTATCATAAGCAAGATCACCTATCTTGATCACATCACCGATTTGCACATCGGTAATGTCGATATCAAGTACCTCTGGCAGGTGTTCAATGAGGCCGCGAACTTTAAGGACACGCCTTCTCTGACGCGCTTTGCCACCCTCCTTAATACCGACGGATGCACCACCCAGCCGAATGGGTAAATCAACGGTAACCGGCTTGTCGTCAAACACCTCCACAAAATCGATGTGGTTAAGTTTGTCTGTTACCGGGTGGAACTGCAGTTCCTGCAGAACGGCTTTGTGCACCTTGTCACCGATTTTTATCTCAATAAGATATGCATCGGGGGTGTAAACAATGTGCCTGAAGTCGTTTTCGTGTGCATGAAAATGAACCACTTCTCCACCTCCGTACATCACACACGGTACATGGTCGGCTTTTCTTAGATCGCGGGTAGATTTTTTACCCAGCTCTGTGCGCTTTTCTGCGCCAATGGAAATTGTTTTCATCTGCTGTGCTACTCAGAATTAAATTGAAGATTAATTCCCCATCACACTGTGGGAATCGCTGCCATCGTGGCAAAGCGGCTGCAAAGGTAATGATTTAATTAAGAAATGTATCGCTGATTGACTTATAATTATAGACCTTGTCAATTACGTCGGCAAAATGCGCAGCCACAGAGAGGACTTTGATCTTGTTGCTTTCCCGTCTCATGGGGATGGTGTCGGTAACGATCACCTCATCGATGGGCGATTGCTCGATCCGTTCATAGGCCGGTCCGGAAAGCACCGGATGGGTGGCCACAACCCTGACACTCCGGGCTCCTTCACTTTTCATCATGCCTGCAGCAAAGGTGATGGTCCCGGCCGTATCCACCATGTCATCCACGATCACAATGTTCTTCCCTTCAATGTCCCCGATGGCTTTGATCTCCTCCACCACGTTGGGCTTCTTGCGGAGCTTGTAACAGATCACCATGCTGGCGTTCACAAACCTGGAATAGGCATTGGCACGCTTGGTGCCTCCCATGTCCGGGGCTGCAATGGCCAGGTTTTCCAGGTTCAGCTGCTTGATGTACGGAACAAACAGTGCGGATGCATACAGATGGTCCACCGGTACGTCGAAAAATCCCTGGAGCTGGTCGGCGTGCAGGTCCATGGTCATGACCCGGTCAACCCCGGCTGCAGTCAGCAGGTTGGCAACCAGCTTGGCGCCTATGGCAGACCTTGGCTTGTCCTTGCGGTCCTGGCGTGCAAATCCAAAATAGGGGATCACAGCAACCACCTTATCTGCCGAGGCGCGTTTGGCTGCATCGATCATCATAAGCAATTCCAACAGGTTATCTCCGGGAGGAAAGGTGCTCTGGATGATAAAAACGGTGCATCCCCTTACACTTTCATCGTATGCGGGTTGAAATTCACCATCGCTGAACTGAAAAACACTGGTGCGTCCCAGTTCGGTTCCAAAATTCTCTGCGATTTTCTCTGCCAGGTATGTAGATGCTCTTCCTGAAAAAAACTTAATGGGCGCGTGCCTTTCCATCAGGGCTATGAGATGTTAAGTGGTTTTGTTTCTTTCGCTGCAAAAGTAAGAATATTTCTGAACCTCTCACCGGCCATCTCAATAATTTTTTCATCTGATCAACGGACGATCAAACTATTTAAAAGTGAACAAAATGTTAAAAAAGGCGTTATCCTGAATGAAATTAACTAACCTTAAGCCGCACTTTGTAACATGTCAGAAAATACTCCCACTGTGTTGCTCGTTGAAGAAGACCATCAGCTGGGGCGCATGCTGAAGGATTCACTTGAACTCAAGAACTACCGGGTCGACCTGGAAGTCAGGGGCGACAGGGCCTTGCAATTGTTCAAGGCTGCGAAATATGACATCCTCCTGGTAGACGTTGTATTGCCAGGTATGAACGGGTTTGAACTTGCCAAGGAGATCAGGAAGACCGATTACACCACACCCATTCTTTTCATGTCGGCCAAAGACGCTGACAGAGATAAAATCCTTGCATATTGTGCGGGTGGTGACGACTATATTGTAAAGCCATTCAGCACCACCGAACTGGCCCTGAGGATCTTTGCCCTGCTTAAACGCACCAGGCCTGTCATCGTGGATAACGAAATCCCTGAAAAGATCAAGTTCGGGAAATTCACCTTTGATTATCCCAACCGGATGCTCTGTTCACCCACCGATCAGGTCAACCTTACCAAAAAGGAGGCCGAGGTGCTTCGAATGCTTGCTTCGAACCTGAACAAGGTGGTAAAGCGTGAGAAAGTGCTGACCGATGTGTGGGGTGAGAACGATTACTTCATGGGCCGGAGCATGGATGTGTACATCGCCCGCCTGAGGAAAAAATTGCAGGAGGACCCGAGTGTGTCCATTGTGAATGTACACCGCATGGGCTTCAAGCTGGAAGTGAACGGGATGGCCTCCTGAGTCCGTTGCAAACTCCAGAGTCCGTTGCAAACTCCAGAGTCCGTTGAGTCCCCCTGAAACCAGCGTTTCCCGCGGAACAAAAACTACTCAATACACATAAGTTTCCCGGATCAACAACCACTCAATCCACATAAGTTTCCCGCGGAACAAAAACTACTCAATCCACATAAGTTTCCCAGATCAACAACCACTCAATCCACATAAGTTTCCCGGATCAACAACCACTCAATCCACGTAAGTTTCCCGGATCACGCCTTTGAGTTTCCTGATCTCTGTATTTGACAGTTCTCCCAGCATTTTGATAATTCTTTTCTATCAATGGTCAGGATCTGATCCACAACAATCCATCCTGCTTTCTGGTCATGACTTACCCTGACACATGTGGGGTAGTTACGGGAGGTTGTTGTCATTGGCGCTACCACAATGGTCTGCAGGTGCATGTTCATCTCGTCAGGTGAGATGATAACACAAGGCCTGGTTTTCCGGATCTCTGCCCCTTCACTCCTGTCCAGGTTCACCAGGACAATACTGTACTGACTTAATCCCACTGTTCCAGATCTTCATCAACAAACAGATCATCTGTCATCAGTCTGTCATCACCGTTTTGATGCATCTGTTTGAATTGATCCTCCCAACCTTTCCTTGGAGCGTCTATGGGTCTCAATTCAATGTGGTTATGTTTCATCTCAATTTTCAGTTTTTCTCCGAATTTATACCGTTCAAGCAATGTTTTACTTAAAAGTATTCCTCTTGAGTTGCCAATTTTTATGATTGGGATCTCCATGTTATGTATAAAATATTGTAATAACAATGTTATAAGGGCACCTCTAAAAACTACTTTTTATTACGAACGGCTGTAAAAAGAGATAACAGCGTTGTCAAGCAAAATCTTTCCTCAATGTAGCCAGGCTACATCTACAGAATATTTTGCCTTCCGCCTTGCTATCTCTTTTTTCGCACGTTCTCATGTACAGAACTAGTTGTTAGAGATGCCCATAACATATTCATCAGGATTCCAAACTGTTATTAAGAGGTGCCTTTAAGTTAAATGTTCCAAAGTCTATTTTATCAGCTATTTTTGCATCAAATCACACGACTGCATGAACTACAATGGAAAGATTGTCTGGATCACCGGTGCCTCTTCGGGGATTGGTGCTGAGCTGGCCCGCCAGTTTGCTCGCGAGGGCGCCAAAGTGATCATCTCCTCCCATGAGGCCGAAGAGCTGGAGGAGACCCGAAAGCAGCTGGAGCCCATATCAAAGGATGTACACACGGTTGTGTTTAACCTGGGGGATCCGGAAGAGGTGCAGGCCACAGCAGAAAAGGTACTGAAGGAATTTGGCAGGGTGGATGTACTCATGAACAATGGAGGAATCTCCACCAGGGCAGAGGCCATAGGTACATCCCTGGAAATAGACAGGCGGATTATGGAAATTGATTATTTCAGTGGCGTGATACTCACCAAAGCGCTCCTCCCAGCCATGATCGAAAACGGGTACGGCCACATTGGAGTAACCAGCTCCATCTCCGGGAAATTCGGATTTCCGCTGAGAAGTGCATATGCGGCTGCCAAGCATGCCCTGTTCGGTTTTTACAAAAGCGTATGGGCCGAAAACAATAAAAAAGGGATCCGGGTCACCATTTTCAGTCCGGGCCGGGTGCAGACAAACATTTCACTTCATGCCCTTCTGAAGGATGGCAAAGCCCACGGAGTCATGGATCCGGCACTGGCCAAAGGGATCACGCCCGAAACATGCGCCCGCAAAATGATCAGGGCCATGAAACGGAACCGAAAGGATGTGCTTATCGGTGGGAAGGAACTGATCATGGTGTGGATCCATAAATATTGCAAGCCGCTGTATCACTGGATGGTAAGCCGGGTATCAGCTACATAAAAATTCCATCTGAGTAAGATGCCAAAAAGTGTAAGAATAGATAAATACCTCTGGGCAGTGCGGGTGTACAAGACCCGGACCATGGCCACCGAAGCCTGCAGGAAAGGCAAAGTCGCCGTGGATGATATGTCGTCCAAGCCTTCACGCATGGTTTCGGCCGGCGATGTGATCCAGGTAAAAAAGATGCCCGTGGTTTACTCCTACCGGGTTGTGGATCCCATCGAAAAGCGGGTGGGCGCAAAAATCGTGGGAAATTACATGGAGAATGTCACCCCGCAGGAAGAGTTGCAGAAGCTGGAGATGGAGGACGATTTCTTTGTCAAACGCGACCGCGGTGCGGGCCGCCCCACCAAAAAAGAGCGCCGCCTGCTGGATGATCTGCAGGATCCTAAAGGTTAGAGGAGCTGATCGATCAGCTGACTACTGGCCAACAACCGCAATCCGGCAACTGACTACTGGCCAACAACAATCTCCTCCGTCAACCCCACAATCTCCTGTTTTTATCACTCCTTTTCAGGTGATTTTTTAAAGTACCGATATTCTGTGTTATAGGTCTTTGATTTTGACGTTTTTGGGTATCCCATTTCGCGAAAACAGGGAGTCGCATGGTTGTGACTTTACAGGATCATGTGAATTCCCTTCACTTTAAACACTCCTGTCAACGCAATCTAATTGCCTTATTACTAGCGATATAATAAATCTGCTGGCTATAGTTTAGAATAGCGTTGATATCTGTTAATATTTAGTGCTAAAGCCCATTAAACGCCGCATTATTAATCCTAGGCTTGAGCTTGATGTTATGGAATCCTTATTTACAAAGGGCTTTAGCCTTAAACATTTTAACACGCTATTATAAACTATAGCCAATCTGCTATAGAGAGGCAGATATATGCAAGCTCACCATATTAAGAAATAGTTGCAGGGTTGTGACTTTCTAAAATCGCAAAAATGGATACTACCTTTTTATCACTTGAACAAATGGGATCACCTCATATAGTTGTGGAGAAGAATAGAAATTATGCATAATTCTTTGCTACTCTGTACAGAAAGAGTCTACTACAGAAACTCCTTTCATTACCGCTCTGAAGTTTTTCAGTTTTGCATTAAATGATTCAGCTGAAACATTGGTGCTTCTGTTGTCAAAGAAGTTCAGGATGTTTGATCAATTTCACGCTCGTTTCATTTTTCTATTGA
>SDBV01003872.1_pt1 | contig 21768 bp, 8 predicted proteins | sample 2277081 | NCBI WGS metagenome assembly SDBV01 (sample SAMN10402039, study PRJNA504765) | marine sediment metagenome | isolation source: marine sediment core GS10_PC15, 223 cmbsf | place: Arctic Ocean: Southern Knipovich Ridge | collected 2010 | reverse complement strand
TTTTTTCATATTCGGCGCGTCCATCCCAGTCGACGGTGGTTGGCCATGGGCGATTCTGCAGTTTTCTTGCGGCCTCCAGATGGGGTGCATGATCGAAGGGCTTGGGGAGCATCCCCACAAGAACAACCCGCGCTATCATACCGCTAGTTTTCATACCCCAGTGTAGGGAATGAGAAAGTATGTAGGCTTCCTGAGGGTTGATTTCTGAAGCAGATCCCTTCTTGAGAATCTCCAAGTCCTCTTTGGTTTTTCTGATCGTTTCGTCGATTTGCTTCCGCTCTTGCTCAAATTTGGGATCCGGTATGTACCGAACTGTCTTTTCGAGTTCCGTATATTGTTTGTTTACCTCTATCCACTCGGGTGTTTCCTTGGCCAGAGCTTTCTGTGCTTCGACAGTATGACCGTATTGGTTCACCTTACGCAACAGTTCGTCCGCCTCAGCCCCCATCTTAACCTGGACCGTTCGCCATTTTTGTGCATCCAGTTCCTGGAGTCGCTTGTTCTCCTTCTGGTAGTCTTTGTGTTTTTGGTGATACATCGTGTTGACTGTCTTCCGCAGCTTTTCAATCTTTTCCGAAAGAGCCGTGAATGCAGGGGTTGTTTTTAACTCGGCTTGGACCTCTTCCCGTCTCTTGCGGAGCGTTGCCGACATTACTTCACGCTTATCGTAGGCTTCTTTATATCCTGGATGCGAGAACAGTGTGGTGTGTCGTTTCTTTCTGAGTTCTTCCAGTTTCTGCCCGGATTCTTTACGACGTGTTTGATAGGCTTTATCGTTACGCTTGGCATCGCGGCTTTCCGTGTAAGTCTCCTGCCTACGGGATGCTAGCGTATCGATTTGATCTTCCAGCGCTTGGACACGATCGCCGTTCATCCTCGCCAAATCATCCAGCCGAGTGTTTATCCCTGCGACATACTTTTTGTAATACACGCTCAAGGGATGATTCTCGGCTACCTGCTCCCGGAAGTGGAGTTGTTTCGCATTACTACTGGGGAATTTCGCATCAAACCGTGCCAATGTCCGCGGGCACAAACGACGCGGATTGATTAACGGAATCTCGACGTTCTCAAAATCGTCGAGCACTTCGGTGAAGAACCGCAGATAATCCACCGCTCCGGCCATCGGGGTCGCTCCGCCGAACCCGGCGCCCAGTGTGGCCTTTCGCACCTTCCCGGGCGTGAACGCATCGGAAGCGCGGAAAGCGGTCTTCGCTTCGACGATTTTGTTCCCGTCCTGGAAGAGTTTCATTGCTGTTCCATCCAGTTCGGCGCGAACGGTGGTCCATTGATCGGAAACAACTCTGCCGCCGCGACAGTCGGCCTGTTTTCCTCCGCCTTGCCCCAGAAGCACCAGCTTGCCACGGGCCACCGATAACGACAACTGGCTGGACGCATCGTTCCCGAACATCCACACCGTTTGTTTTCGGGTCGAATCGACCTTGAACCGCACGTCGACGGTAATCACTTCCAGGTCGGCCATTTCTCCGGGCATTTCCGCCCATTGATCCTTCCCATTGAACGTCACCGCTCCGGTTTCGACACCGTCATAGGTAAATCCGGGATTCCCAATTAGAACGCCATCGAAAAAGAGACGGTCACCGATATGGGCACCAAAGATACTTCCTAATCGTTCATTGAAATGGTCTTCCAGGAGCGTCGCTTCCGGATGAAACATGTCGTAATTCGCCTGAATCGGAGGCGCCCCAAGCAACTGGGCATACCGTCTTTGCGGGGCATCAATGTTGACCCCAAGGGTCTTCGGTTTCTTTAGATCCACGACCAGGTCGGTACGTCTATACGCACGGGCATCTTTACTGAAAACGCCTTTCTTGACAGCGAGTTTTCCGTACCCCCGAGCGTTGTCTTTGAACACCGTGTTTCCATAGACAATCACATAGTCTTCAATCACGGCATCGTCTAAAACTTTCGCTTGGTCCAGCACCATCGCGTTTGGACCCACGTAAGCGGTCTCATCCACCGTAGCCGTATCAGCCACCCATCCGCCTCCGTTGGGATGGCGTTTCCCTTTCATATTGTTGAGATGCCATTTTGCCGCTTTATGATCTCCCATTGCAGCCAATACTTCTTCGACGTGTTGGCGTTGTTCAGGATTGGTCACGGGAATAGACGCCACATTCATCCCCATTCCATGGCGACGACCCGCTGTCAATCCTCCCTGCCCGAGGGTTTCATCGTCAACGGGCGTGCTATGAGGCGATCCGGCACGACATCCTTTCAAGACCACATCGTAGGGATATCGGTATCCAAATCCCCCCTGATACACCACATGAGTCGTCTGGTAACGTTCCCCCATGGCCCCCGTGGTCGGACTCAATGCCGTCGGAGCCGCCGTCACCGTCAACCAGTATCGCGAATCACCCGGTTGGGTTTTCATGCTCATTTTCCCTTTGTTCCACAAAGGGGAGTAACGGCATCTTCCGTCTTTGTCCACAGCGACGATACACACTCGCCAATCACTATAGATTTCCGGATCGTAATGCCCCTCAAAATCAACCGTTAATCTCGTAGCCTTCGCATCGGGAACGAGTCGGATAATGTTGACGCCAAAGGCTTCAGGAGCGGACACCGGATCACTCCGATAGCGATTTTCCTTCCGGTCGATTTCCAGCAGCCTCACACGTGTGGGCATGGTGAAACCTCTCCGAAGAACCGGCTGAAGTTCGTTGTCAAACTCGGCAAATCGGGCTCCGACCTGCCCAAGCAAGTCTCCCACGCCGCGTATACCATTCTTAAAGAGGCCCCGCTTTTCTCCCACTCGGGCAATAACGTGCATCGGGGTGGATTCCGAGTCGGACATCATTCGTGTAATCGCGTAGGGGAAGACATATCCCCAGTTAGGGTCGTCGCCAATCACGTTCCATGTATATCCAGCGGGATACCATCCGTGAAACAGATTTTTCCACGGTTTCATCACCTGAAAGTAACATTTATGGATGCTTTCCGCCGGATCACCAATAATTTGACCCGAATCACACAGCGCCTCGCCACCGCCGAGAGTCATTCGGTTTCCGGAAGGAATCCCGTGACCCCATTCGTGGTACAGTCCCCACCAGTTTCCGTCCCCGCCACTGCAGCCACCGTACCCGCCACCAAACCCACCACCCAGCGTCTTTCCATCTTTCTTGGTCAACCCGACAAGGAAAGCAAACTTATATTTCGGACCCCGTTTCTCCGAGTAGAACATCAAGTGTCCGCCATGTTCGAGATACGACCACCAATCCTCCCACCCACGCATAATGAGTTTTCGATTGAGAGCAGCCCTTTCTTTATCCTCGGCAATCAACCATTTGGACCGAACCCCATCATCAGGCGGTTCGCTGCCCAGTGTCGCGGTAAAATGCTTGCTGCTAATGTGCGTGGTTCCCGGAGTGTAGAGTGGATTGTCGGAAAGTTCGTCGTCGCCCCCCGGGTTGTCGACTCGTTCAAACCCTTCCTCAAAGGTATTGTCGCGAAGGACCTTCATCTGTTTCTCGTACAGATCAATAATGTATTTCTCGTCTTCATCAGTAAAAGTACCTCTGCCGAAACATCGTTTGCGACCGTCGGGAAGGCGTAACACCACCGCAGGAGTCAGAGGTTTGGTTACATCCCCCCACACGTTGTTGAGGGCGCCAAGCCCGCGGAATCCCAACAGGTGGGCTTTGAACTGCTTTTTCCCGCGCAGGGTTTTGGGCCACCATTTCGCATCCTTTGTCGGCTTTTTCTGGCTAATCGTCCATGTGCGGGGTTCGCCTTTGGGTTTCTCGATAATATCGACGCCCTTTTTAGGCCACCATTCTACGACACGCAACTGATACCCGTCACCTCGGGTCTGCCTAATCACATCGCGCGAGACATCGTCTCGCAGGCGACCTCGCATCTTCGCCCGCTCGAACAGGGGGGCCTCCCTGGCGAGTTTCTTGTCGATCTTCGATTCGCCCGCGATTGCCCCAAGGCCAACCAAGCCCAGAAGCGTCACCATCACTACCAGTTGTCTATAGTTCATGCTTATCCTTTCGAAACGCTATTGCTTCGCTTCCTCTTCAACCACCACCCTCGCCAGTGCTGCTTCGGCCATGGCTGCGATCTCTTCGGCGCTCTTCACACCACGCCACATCTGCATCTGGGCAATACCGCCGCCAAAACCTTTACCTATCTTCATCCGATAATCGGGCCTGGCGAAGAATGCCGACCAGTAGACCGAGTCGACCCGCTTACCATCCACATAGATATGTGACGGCTTGCGCGAGCCTTCGTACACACAGGCCACGTGCACCCACGGGCCGACCTTCGCACGGGGCTGCCCGCGCCGCTGCTGCTCACGCTGTTGCCGCCGCAGCCCTTCCACCTTCATACCACCGCCGCTGTAGCTGAACCCCGCGCTTTCAGACAATGTCAGAAGCGTCGCCTTGTTTCCACTACGCCCCGGCTTGACAAACGCCGCGAAGGTGAACGGTTCGTTGTCGGTCATCGTCCGCTGGGCTGTCTCTTCCGATCCCAGGAAGTTGTCCTTCCCGTCGAACTCCACCACACGCACACCGTCTTCGGTCTTCACCGTTGGGGCATACTCCTTGGGCTCTTTCCGGGTAGCCTCTTCCACCGCGTCGGGACTGCGGAACTCGCCGCCCAGCGTACCGGTGTTCTTGATGCTAAAGACAGAGCTGCCGGGTTTGAGTTTACCAAAATGCACATCGATAATCGGTTTGCCTTTCAGCGGTTTGCGTTTGACTACCGTTGTCGCCTTCTCCAGTTCCGCCACGCTGAACGCCTTGTCATAGATCGTCACGTAGTTGAGGAACGCGGCCTCTTTGTCCTGGTGTCCGCCACCGATGGTGAGAAGGACCTGTCTCGGTTTTTGGCCCGGTTTCCGCTGTTCCGTATGAATCGTCGCGGGTTCTTCCCGTTCAAGCTGGCCATCCACAATCCAACGCAGCGTCTTGCCATCGTAGGTCAGGCACTTTGTCTTCCAGACGTATCCCATATGGGCATTGTTGTTGTGGGTCGTCGGCTTGTGATAATACTGCTTTCCCGTCCCACGATGATGGTATCCCTTGCCGTGCCAGTAGTTCATGACCTTGCTTACCGGACTGGGTTTCTGCCCTTCCTTTTTCGATGCTTCCATTTGCCTCCAGGAGAAGATCTTCCCATACGGATTCCAGCCTGCCGATGTTTGCCAGTATTCCTTTCCGTCCCATCTCAGGATGGGAGCACTTGCCCCATGGGCAATCACCGGTTTGGCGGTATAGGTGAGGATGGTAAAGGGCCCTTTCCTCATCGCTTCGGGAACATTAAAGCTACTCACCAAACCGAGCTTTCCACCGAGGCGGAGTCCGACGTTCTTGTTGAACTCCATCACCTTCGGCTGATTATTCAAGACGGGATCACCAGGTTTGAATGTCCCGCCGCCGCTGCCGGTGTATTTCCATTCGCTGAGCTTGCCGTCGGGCAGGTTCTCAGCAGAGATGTCGAAGACCAGCTCCACCGGAATGGTCTTGTCTTCATCTTGCGGTTTCATGGCGGCGTTGGCTTGGATTTGCGCCGGCGTCAACGCGCCTTTGTGGACGCGAATCGCGGAGAACGCGCCGTTGAAGTAATGCTTCCAGTTCCAGAAATCGAAGTCGTAATGGCCGCCAAGGTTCAACCGGTCACGCTCAATCAGACGCAGCAACCCGTTAACCTTACCGGCAGCCTTACCATCGACAAAGATCTCCGCTTCGTACTTGGCATCCGCCTTCATGGCATCAGCGATCTTTTTGTCCATTGCACGGGTCAGTTCCTGCTCTTTCTGCCGCCGCTTATTGCTGTCCTTTTCATCAATGGTCTGCCCTGCCAGCCAGACCTTCTTGTAACGACTCCAGTTGAAGTATCGCGGCGCGGCCGCCGTGGTCGGTTTGGGGAAGACGACCACCACGTGACGCCACTTGCCGTCGGTCTTCACGCCGACCTCGTCAAGCATCTTGCCGGTAAGCTGGAACGTGCCCCATTCCAGGGCGACTTCCTTGACGTCGTTGGCGAAGTTCGCACCCTCATCGCGTCTGACCCACAGTTCCAACGTTCGCGGCGGATTCTTGACCGCTTCGGCGTTAGGCGTGAACCCAGCCACCATGCGGTCCTTGCCCATGAAGACCGGCACTGTCGCTCCGTCGACCTTTCGCATCAGCGGCGTGCTGCCGGCATATTCCCACATGAACGTATCCACATCGTTGTGGATCCGGCCGCCAAGCGTACCGAAGTTCGCCCAACTGCGTAGCCACGGCTTGCGGATGTTCTCGGGATGGAACGGTTCGTGCCGGTGCTGCGGCATGTCCTCATATCGGCGGCAGTCGATATCGACGTAGAGTTTCTCGGCCACCGCGTCGGGCGTCCGGAAGTAATGCGGCGATTCTTGACTATAATGTTCTTCGACCTCGTCAATGCTGATGTCGTAGTTGTAGATACGAGCCTGCCCGAGCTCACCGGCGAAACCTTCGGTGACTTCCGGCGTTTCCGCATTCTTCACCCAGCCGCCGACAGAAATGCTCGCACCGTGCGGCAGATCGAACTTCTGCTGCCTGGACGCAACTTCCTTCTCGTTCACGAAGATCCGCAATAGACCGGCTTCCTCACCGGTGTCACCACCGCCTTCGTACGTGTACGCCAGGTGCTGCCATTGGCCTTCCTTTGCGCCGGGGAAGTCGCTCCACTTGAACTGGAACGATTTCTCATCCTTGCCCGTGAGTGCCGCGATCACCGCATCGCCGGTTCCCGCCTTCTTGCGAACCCAGAAGTCAGCACCGAAATCGCGATTCTCATACAGCCCCAGCTTCGTCCGTTCGCTCCACAGCAGGGCGCTCTTGCCGTCGAGCTTGACGCCCGCCACACCGCCAACCTGGACGGATTCGATGGAATCGCCCACCGGCGTGAATGTGCCCTGGGTGTTGTCGACAAAGTCATATCCGCGTCGACCGTCTTTGCCCTTCTTGTCGCCGTAGAACTTGATCAGCCCGCCGGCGTTACCCCAAGACAGGAGCTTCGTGTCGGCATCGGTGTCCATGTGTTTCCGCGGGTCGAGGTCGATATACCGATCCCCACCGATATGCGGACGAATCAGGTTGTACAACTCGCGATTCCCGTTGTAGAGACCATCCCGCTGGTCGGCGAAGGACATGTTGTGGAACCCCATAGCCATCTCTTCGCCCTGGTTCGCCCCACCATATCCGCCGAGCCCTTTATTGGTATCAATGCACTTCTCGTAGATCCGCTTCTTCGTCTGGCCATGATCTTTTGCATACGCCGCCGGCGAACAGTCGAGGTGATGGCCGAACTCGTGCATGACCATGTTCCAGCCGTAGATCTCCTCGCCCTTCTGCGGGTCGCCGCCCAGACCGCCGTATGCCATGGAGAATCCCCGGCCGTAGCTCGGGCCATCGAAGAGGTATCCCAGCTTCGCGCAACCATTCTTGAATTCCTGGTAATCGCGCAACTTGCGACTCTTGTACAGGAACCGGCTGAACCCCTGGGTCTCATCCTCGATCATCACCTTGCCCGGAGAGGATGCCGACGAACGTGCAGGGAACCCGACACGCTCCTCTGATTGCTTGCAACCGGTTCCACTGCGGGGGTCGTGGTCGAATGACGGCTTGGTCCAAACCGTGTCGATCTCGGGAGTGAAGTAATCGCGCACCTTGAAGTTCCACAGCGGGCCCTTCACGAGACGACCGTCGTCGTACACAAAATCGACCCGCCAGTAGAAGGTGTTGCCCGGATTCAGAGTGTCCATCGTCGGACCGACCCATATCGTATAGGAGCGGGGGTTGTCCCCTTTTCCTTTCACCAATCCTTTGTAAAGGTACTCGCCTCTCTTCGCTTTGGCCTCCAATTCCTCGGGGCTCTTCGCGAAGATCACATGCTGTTCCTTGACGGGCTGGATGGGGCCTTCCCAGTGCAATACATGAAGTGGGTTGACCAGCTCGCCGACGGTCGGACGCGGGCCATGCGCTCGACCGTAGGTGTTCTGGTATGACCAAGTCTGCCCCTTGTCCAACAGCTTCCCATACTTGTCCACCTGCGCGACACGCCAATACTGTTTTGCGCCGCTGAGGGTGCCTTTGACAAACAGTTTCGGCTCCTTGGTGTCGTAGCTCTTGGCGGTTCCGTCTTCGACGGCTTTCTTATCGTCGCCGAGCCAGACGCGGAAAGAGGCGGCATTTGCCTTTCCGGGCTTCCAGGCGAGGTCAACATCATCGGCGAAGACCTCTGCACCCTCTTCTGGAGTCGGCTTGAACGCTGCGGTCATCCCCAATTCCTGGCGCACCTCGAATGCGCCCATCGCGTAATCGTACACATCGATCTTGCTGATGACCCCTTTGAAGAAGACGCTCGGGCCCGGGGTCTTCATGAACCAGCGCACGCCGCGGTTGCAGCCGACGAAGAAATGCTGCCTTGTGTCGTTCTTGATGTCGCGTCCCGGCGTCTTCCCGTCTTCACTGGCGGTAACGAATATTCCCGGTCCATACGACCAGCGGCGCTTATGCTCAATACGGTACGACATGTTATCGTTGGGCATGTCGTAGGCAGCGTAACGGTAGTAGTATTTCGTCGAGGGTTTCAGGTCCTTGAGTTCGAACTTGGCATCACCGGCGCGAATCCCATTCAACACCTGGCTTCCGTCCCACCAGACATGTCGCAACTGGAACCATTGAAAGTGGTCTTCCTCACCATAGTAGACCCGCGTCGAACCGGATCCCGATTTGGAGAACAGCTCGGCATTGAGCGTGGCTGTGGTGGCGGTGATGTCCGTCGTGGGCCGGCGCTCGATCTTCACATCGTATTGATGCTCGGTGAGAAGCTCACCATTACGATAGATGCTCAACTTGCCGTCATGCCCGCCGGTATACACGTACGTCATGTAATACCAGCCTTCGGCTCCGCCCGGGCCCTTGCCGTCCATCGCGGATAGCCCGGCCACTTCCGAGACTCCCAGGTTCAGCACCGTCTGCTGGTCGCCGCAAAGCGCACCCCACGACATGAGTGGCGTGGTATCAAGATGTTTCTTCTGGTCGCAATGGATCAACGCCGAGAAGGTGAACGGCGCTTCGTATCCGAGGTAGTCCGTCACAGTGAATGTCGAGGTCAATGCCTGAAACTCCGGTTCGGCATATTTCGCGCGATCCACTTCGAACTTCACGCCGCGGTGGCCTTCAAAGTCGACCACTGTCGGAGCGTAGTTCATGGGAATGAACCCGCCCTTCAGCGCACCGGCGTTCTTCCACTCTTTCAGTTTCCCCAGCTTCATCTTCGAGGCGTCGAGGCTGATGAGTTTCCGTCGGCCGGGTTCCATCTGGTGGTCGGTGACGGTTTCGGGAATCTTCGCCATCTTGCTCAGAAAGTAGTGAATCGGCGGCGATCCAAAGTAGAACATAGGTATCTCTTGAACGTCACCGCGCGGCAGTTTGAGCTTCACGCGCGTGGGCGTGGAATCAAGGTAGGTCGCAGTAATCTGCACAAACGCGTTCCTGGTCTGGAACATCGGCTTCTCTTCTGCCTGCGGCAGCTTGATCTTCTTGCTCCGAATAGGCGGGTTGTCCTCCGCGGCGCCAGTGGCGACACCACAGAACAACACCGTAAGGGCCATCATTGTCATCATCGTTCGTTTCATTGTGCTAACTCCTCTTCATTGTGACGCCATCAACAAATCAACTGTCGGACAGGTCGGACATGCTCGACTGGTCGAACTTCTGCCGACTGTCATTCGACACTCGCGACGGCACAATACGCTCCTGCATAAACCGCGCCCATTCCAGCAGCCGCTTCGGCGGCGTGGCCCAGGTCGTCGGACTTCCCGTGCAAATCACGAACCTGCCTTCGGCGCCAACACCCCGAGCCTGCTCCTCCGCATCAGCCTCCCATGCACTCCGATCCCCCAACTCAAGCACCTCACGTATCGGTGTATTGCCCAGGATGCATACGCCGTCACCAAGCACCTTCCGACATTCAGCCACACTGTTGCGATAGCCTTTCATGGATGACTCGATCTGCAGCATGTCCAACCCCAGCTTCGCAATGTCCTCTAGCCGCGGCTCGACCCACCCGAGAAACTCGAGGATTACCAGGATGCCCGCATCATGACAGGCGTCGATCACTCTCTTGAGATACGGCCAGACAAACTCGGCGCATTGCCCGGGTGAAAGCAGCTCCGCCCCAGCGGGATATTCGTTGATGCGAATCGCGTGGATGCCCGTCTCAGCCGCGGCTCGTGCGTACTGGATGAGATACTCTACCCGGCGCTCCGCAATCGCGTGGACCAGCGCGGGATCCTCCAGGAGCTTCTCGTACAAGCCCTCAAAGGTCAGCGAGCGATAGCACTGACTGAAAGGTCCGCCCACATCGTAGAACAGAAACATCGTTTCGCCGAATTCGGCAACGACCTTGCAGGCCATCTCGTTCTCCCGCTCGGCAAGCAGCTCCTCGGCCGACTGCGGTGCCGGTTCGGCTTCCACATCCGCCACCGTCTTGTACCTGGCTTTCTCTATGGGTGAATCGATGTAGTAGTCATCGATACGCGTCCGCTCATCGGTCTTCAAGTTGTGAAGGTAGAGCGGGAACTCGGTGGATTGCCAGGTCGCCGGGCAATCGCCGGCTTCGTTCTCGATCCGCCGGGACTTGTCCCGCCCGCAGACCCCACGCCACACCGGCAAACAGTCGACCCCGAGCTGCTCCGTAACGGCCCGGTAGCAAGCCATGCGTTGTTCGTCACTGCCGTCGTAGACATGCGCAAAAGTCACACCCGCCAACTCCGGCCAATGCGGTTGCATAGACCAGAACGGGTATGGATTCATCACCGGATACCGGTCCAACGCCTCACCCCGAACCGCCGCCATCATACGTTCCAAAGACGTCATTCATACTCCTTCTACACTTACTCTCTTACACCTAATCGACTCACTTACTCGATCCCCAACAGAGGATCCCATCCCGAAACCCGAAACCTGACCCCTGACACCTTCCTCTACTCATACATCCACGGTTTCATTCGCTTCAGATAATGCTGCATAACCGGCTGGGCAACGACTTCCTCGTTGCTTTCATAGCGGGCGCGTCCATCCCAATCCACCGTGGTCGGCCAGGGCAGGGCCTGCAGCGCCCTCGCTTTCTCGAGTTGCGCAACATCATCCGGGATATGAGGGGTGTGCCCATCCAGAATCTTCTTCGAGACCTTCGCAAGCTGTCCTGACCAGCCGCTCTTACGCAACAACTGTGCTTCCAGCGCATTGGTCTCGGCCGCGGCGGCTTCCTTGGCCTTTGCGATCTCACGACGGGGGATGTCGTGGATATCCCTATCGATCTTTTTCCGTTCTGCAACGAGTTTCGGATCCGGCTTGTAGCGCATCTGCCCTCCCAGTCGATGATTATCCTCATTCAACTTCCGATGCTCTGCCGTTTCGCGGACGGCTCTTCGCAGTTGTTCCGAGCGCTCCCGCGCCTTCTGTCGCCGGCGCTCGAGCTCACGTGCACCGGGAAGCTGAGAATGGCGGCGGTTGATCATTTCATTCCGCGCCCTGTACATCTTGTGGTGCAGTTCATCGTTGAGCTTTCGTCGTTCACTGCTGCCATGCGGAGCCGCGTCGACCTTCTTCCGCTGTTCCTTGATCCGTTCTTCCAGCGCGATGTACTCTGGATCCTTCTTCAGCTCTGCCTCGGCCTTCTTCCGCAGCTCATGGTGCTTACGATTCAATTCGTGCTCCGCGGCGCTCGCTTCCTTGTAGCCGGGATAGCTCTCCTGTATCTCTCGCTGCTTCTTCTGGATTTCCTGCTGCTTCGGCCTAATCTCTGCGACGAGCTTGTTATACGCCTCGTCGTTCTTCCGGGCTTCGTTGATCTCTCGGTAGATTTCGTCCCTCCGGTCTTTGAGCGCTTCGACTGCGTCATTGATTTCCTTAATGCGTTCGGCGGCGGACGCACTCAACTCCTCTTTTCGCTTGACGACAGCCGCAGCGTACTTGTCGTAGTACGTCGTCAGCGGATGCGTCTTGGCCAGGTTGTCCGAAAACTCTGTTCTCTTCGCCGCGTAGTCGGTGTCGATGTACTTCTTCTTGAAGCGTTCATACACTTTCGGACAAATACGACGCGGGCAGAGAAGCGGCACCTCGACCTCACTGAAATCCTCGTACACCTCGGACAAGACCCGCAGGTAGTCCACCGCTCCTGTCATCGGGGATTGTCCCCCGAGCCCGGCGGCCATCGTTGCCAGCCGCACCTTACCCGGCGCGAATGCATCGGAGGCGCGGAAATCCGTCTTGATCTCGGCGACGTTCTTGCCGTCCTGGAACAGCTTCATCGTCTTTCCGTTCAGTTCAGCCCGGACGACCGTCCACACCCCCGGCGTGACCTTGCCGCCCCGACATTCGGCCTGCACGTCACCCGCGTTGCCCGCGATCACCAGCTTGCCGCGTATGACCGACAGTGACAGACGGTTCTGTTCGTCGTTACCGAACATCCACAACGTCTGTTTCTTCTTGGAATCGACCTTCAGCCGCATGTCCAGCGTGATGATTTCCAGGTCGGCCATCTCACCGGGCATCTCCGACCACTGATTCTTACCGTTGAACGTGAACGCCCCCTCTTCGGCACCGTCATACGTGAAGCCGGGGTTGCCGATCAGCACGCCGTCAAAGAAGATGCGGTCGTCGCGGTGTGATCCGTAGATGCCACCACCCGACCCCGACCGTTCGTTGTAGTGGTCTTCCAGCAACACAGCTTCGGATTGGAAACACTCGTAGTTCGCCTGGAAGGCGGCGGTCCCGGTGAGCGGCCCGAGCCTTCTTTGTGGCGCATCGGTATCGTCTTCCGGGTTGACCTCCTCGCCGGACGATTTGCGTTCGTTGCGGATGTACATGCGGGAGTTCCCGCTGTGGACACCCTTTTCGATGGCCAGCTTCCCGAACGCACGGGCGTTGTCCTTGAATACCACATCGCCGTAGGCAATCACGTAGTCTTCAATCACCGCGTTATCCAGCACTTTGGCATTGTCCAACACCATCGCGTGAGGCCCCACATAGGCGGTCTCCGCAACTTCGGCACTGTCCGCGACCCAGCCGCCGCCGTTGGCGTGACGCTTACCCCTGGAGTTCCTGAGATGCCATTGGGCGTTCTCATGGTCGTCCAGCCCCCCGAGTGCCTCTTCCAACAGTTTGCGCTGTTCGGGGCCGGTCACGGGAATCGCTGCCGACAGGAGTCCTTCGCCGTCATAACGTTGGACGCGACGGCCGGCGAAGATACCCGCCTGGTCAACAACATCATCTTCTAACAACGTGGTGTGCGGCGTACCCGCGCGACATCCGGAGAGCGTGACGTCATACGGATAGCGATACCCGAATCCGCCCTGGTACACCACGTGGGTGTTGTGACGGCGTGGTAGGTCGCTCGCAGGGCTCAATGCCGTCGGCGTAGCGGTTACGGTCAGCCAGTAGCGCGTATCGCCCGGCTGGACCTTCATGCTCATCTTGCCCTTGTTCCACAGCGGCGAGTAGCGACACCTGCCTTCACTATCTACGGCAACAATGCATGCCCGCCAATCGCTGAACGTTTTCGGATCGTAATGACCGGCGAAATCGACCGTCAGCTCCGCTGCTCCCTCGTCGGCGATCAGCCGGACCAGGTTCACGCCGAACGCTTCGGGCGCGAACTTCTGATCGCTTCGGTAGTGACGTTTCTCGCGGTCGAGCTCGATCAGCGAAACGCGATTCGGCATGCAGAAATGTCCGCGCAAGCCCATCTGTATCTCGTTATCGAACTCGGCGAACCGCGCACCGACCTGCCCGAGCAAGTCGCCCGTTTCGCGGATACCATCCTTGAACAGGCCGCGTTTCTCGCCCACACGAGCGATGATATGCATCGGCGTGGCTTCGTTATCCGACATCAATTGCACGATGGCGAAGGAGAAGGTATATCCCCAGTTGGGGTCATCGCCGATGACCGACCAGGCATACGCACCCGGGTACCATCCCCAGAACAGGTTCTTCCATGGCTTGATCATCTGGAACATGCACTTCACAACCCGCGCCGGCTCGCCAATCAGCTGCCCGGAGTCGCACAGTGTCTCACCGCCACCAAGGCCGCCTGTTCCCCGAATCCCGTGTCCCCATTCGTGGAACAACGCGTGCCAGGATCCGTCCCCGCCGCTGCTGGCACCGTAGCCGCCGCCGGCTCCACGACCCAGGGTCTTCCCGTCTTTCTTCGTCCCACCGACAATCAGGCGATATTTGTACTTCGGCTTGTTTGGCGGATGCTCCGAGAAGAACATGAGGTGGCCGCCGTGCTCCAGGTAGGCCCACCAGTCTTCCCATCCTCGCATGATAAGCTTCCGTCGCCGGGCGGCGCCCTTCTTGTCGTCCCAGTCCAGCCACCGCGAGCCGCCTCCGTCGTCAGGCGGTTCACTGCCCAGCGTTGCGGTGAAATGCTTGCTGCTGATGTGTGTGGTCCCAGGAGTATAGAGCGGGTTGTCGGAGAGTGGTTCGTTCATGTTGTGCGCGGCGGGGATTCGCTCAATCCCTTCCTCAAAGGTATTGTCGCGAAGAATCTTCATCTGCTCTTCGTACAGCGTGGTGATATACAGTTCGTCCGCGTCGCTGAAACTGCCGCGCGTGAAGCAGCGCTTGCGACCATCGGGCAAGCGCAACACGACGGCCGGCGCGAAGGGCTTTTCGAGGTCATCACCCCACGGGTCGTTGATAGCGCCAAGTCCGCGGAGACCCAGCAGGTGAGCTTTGAATTGCTTCTTCCCGCGCAGCGAGACAGGCCACCACCGGGCCGTCTTCGGATCCTTGGCGGTCATACTCTCAGGACGAATCGTCCAGGTGCGGGGCTTGCCCTTGGGTTCCTCGATGTAGTCGACGCCTTTCTTGGGCCACCATTTCACTACGCGAAGCTGATAGCCTTCGCCGGGCGCCTGCTTGATCACATCCCGCGAGACGTCGTCGCGTAGTGCGCCTCGCAACTTGATCCGCTCAAAGAGCGGCGCCTTCTTGGCGAGCTTCTTGTCGATCTTCGATTCGCCCGCAATTGCACCAATGGCGGTGCAGCCCACAAGGGTCACTACTGAGACCAGCCGTCGATAGTTCATGTTCATCCTTACCAAACCGGATACCGTATCAGTTCCGGCAAATCTCAATGCCCAGTTGTTCGGCGAACATCTCCAGCTCAGTCACAGCATTGCCCGGCGCAGCTATAGAATGATGCGCGAACCCCAGCTTCATTAGCTGCTTCAAGTACTGCTTCACCGGCTTCTCTACCTTGACCACCATGCTGCTCTCAGAGATCTTCAACGGCGGCGTATCAAGAATTTCGCCCTCGCTGACCAATAACCGCCAGCCATCCGGATCCTGGATGACGTGTGTCATCGTAACCGGACCTGGCTGGTATGCAACCTGGAAGCCAAGCGAATGCCCTTCGAATCCCCAATCCTCGCAGGTTGGCTGCACCTGCACCTGCCGATCATTGCGAGCTTCGCGCGGATCAACAAACCCATGGCCAAGCAACATGATCGCATTCAGCGACGTGTCAACCTCTTCCCATTCCCCGAAGAACGGCGTGTGCCCCGTGAAATCCTTCAACACCTTGCTCATGATAAGACCAAGCACGTCACCTTCGGTAACAGCAATCGCCTGGTCGGAAGCAAGTATCTCGGAAAGCCCCAGGTGACATGCCGCGTTCGCCTGCGCCTCGATGTGGTGTTGGCCGAGTAACGCCAGCCCGTTCAAATTGTAGTTCTTAACCAAATCCTGCAGCGCTATCGCGAGTCGAGCCGAACGCTGGATCTCGACATCTGTCAGCACCTCTACCTTGTATTCTGAATGCACCTTGTTGCACAGCGCGACTACACGTTCATCCTCCATAGAGATGGCGTCGAGCAATGCCACAAGATGCTTTATGTCGATATCGATCACGTGCGGACCGAGCATGCCCGTCACCGCCGTCTTGTCATACTGGAAGTCATACATGCCGCGGAACACATGACCCACCAAACCGATATTCCAATGCTTCAAGTTCGCCATCGTCGTCCGCACTTTGATGAACCGATCAATCTCCTCGTATGCCTCATCGTCATCTATAGCACCAACCACCACTTCGTAGTTCGCGTACTTGCCCATCTTGCGGAATCCAGCGGTGAGCTGGACCAACCCCATCGGCCCCGAGTTGCGGAGCGACTGGTCGTAGCCTGCCTCGTAGTCCAGAACGCCGTGCGCTTGCGACGCGTAGATACACAGCGGCATATCACCCGGCAGATGCAGCAACGCCTGGTGCACAATGTAGTCCGTACAATAGGTGCCTTCCGTGATAACCAGCACGTCGATGTGTTGTTCCTTGAACAACCGGCCGGCCGCATCAGCCTCGTCCAGGGTGTCCACCAGCCCAGGGTAGACGATCTCATGACTCTTGCCGATACGCTCGGCAACCCTCTTCATGTCGCTGGTGACGTCCGCCAACAGGTTGTCATACATCCGCCAATACTCGAAATAGGCACAGGCCAGGATCCCGACTTTCAGCGCACGATCACCCGAACGTGCCGACAACATATCCCCGCTCGTCCCGCCCATGGTCACTTCAAATGATTGAATATCGTCAGGCATAACGCGTCCTTCCTTGTAGTTCTCATAATAGATCACTAGATACCCTTTTAGTCGCCTGATACTATACTATGCTCGGCGAATAGGCCCTTTACAATGGCCATTGTGGGTTTTGTAATATACTTTTTGGCAAACAGAGGCGATGGAGGCCGTCGGTTGGCGCATTCCGTCGGCATACTATAATGAAGAACTACTATTTCAAGTATTTGCCGTTCAGCCCGGCGGACCGGGCCTGGGGGCTGCATGTGACCGCCGTGGGTCAATCACGAGTTGCGGCGCATGAGCATTACCCGCCTGCTCCGCATCCTGAGGGATACGACTACGAATGGCCGGATGCCCGCGTGCTCCAGGAGTTTCAGTGCATCTATATTGTCCGGGGCGAGGGCGTATTTGAGACCGAAGCAACCGGACAGGTGAAGATTGGAATGGGCAGTCTCTGCTTCCTCCTTCCGAACGAATGGCACCGGTACACGCCGGACCCCGAAACAGGCTGGGATGAATACTGGGTATCATTCGACGGTGACATGCCAAGACTTCTGCTTGAGCAAGGCATCCTGTCGCCGAAGCAAGCTGTATGCGACGTGGGCCTGGACGAGTCCATTCTGCGCTGCTACAAGGACCTGATAGATGTAGTTGAAGCCGACCGGATCGGCTACCGACAGATCGCCGCAACGTTGACCGCACAGCTTATCGCCAGGGCACGCGCAGCAACCCGGGTGGACGACGACCCAGCTCAGAAGATGCTGCGCGATGCGGTCTTCTACATCGAGCAGAACGTTGATCAACCGATCGATTTCGAACGACTTGCCGCGGAACTGCATACCGGGTATTCATCATTCCGTCACAAATTCAAGCGGCATATCGGCTTATCGCCAAAGCAGTATCATCTTCAGTTGCGGATCAGCAAGGCCAAGAGCCTGCTCACGAATACAACGCTCACCGTCAACGAGATCGCCTACACCCTGAACTTCGGCACCCCCTACTACTTCATGAGACTCTTCAAGAAGAGAGTTGAAATGTCCCCCACCCAATGGCGAAGGTATTCGCGCGGCGGCGTGGTCAGGGGCAGGGGGCAGGAGTCAGGAGTCAGACCTTGAATGGCTCTTAGAATTTCAGCTCGACGCGTTGACCCGTGTATTGAATCTCTTTGGTCACACCGTCCGGTATTAGTTCGATCTTGAATTTCCGTTCGGCCTTCTGCTTTGTCGTTGGCTCAAGCGTCAACTGCTTGGCCTTATCGTCCCATTGAATAAGCGTTTTGCTGGAAGTCCCCTTCAGGTAATCGAGGCTCACGCCGTCATCGTCATACAGAGTGTATTGACCGTCGGCGCCTTGGTAGATCCTGAGCGTTGTGGGTTTGTCTACTTCTTGACTCGTGTATTGGCGGACGGGATCGAGTGGGATGATCGCCCCAGCGCGGACGTAGATGGGCATGCAGGAGAGGTCCACCTGGCGGGTGATGGTCTTTCCACCCTCAACGGCCTTCCCGGTCCACCAGTCATACCACTTCCCTGCAGGCAGATAGACTTTGCGGGCCGTCGCGCCCCTTTCGTACACCGGCGCAATAAGTAAATCGCGCCCCCAGAGGTACTGATTGCCGATTCCTCGAGCCTCTTTGTCCTTCGGGTAGTGCAGCCACAGCGACCGCATCATGGGCATTCCCGTCGCGCGGGCCTGCCACGCAAGTGTGTAGTTGTAGGGCAACAACTGATACCGCAGTTCGATGTATTTCTTGGCGATAGGTTCGACGGTGGGGTTGTTCAGTTCCGACTTCGGCGGGACGTAGCTTCCTTCACCCGGGCCGGGTTCGCTTAGGCCCCATGCCCAGGGAAGACGATTTTCCCACCCTCGACCATGGCACCGCATCAGCGAATTGAACGCGGCAAACTGCACCCAACGCACATACAGTTCAGCCGAGTATTCATCCGTCGTATAAAACGCACCGATGTCGGAGTTCCAGAAAGGCGAGACACTCAGGGAGTGATTGATACCAATGGCGATATGGGTCTGGAGCGTGCGCCACGTCGTGAGCGGATCGCCCGGCCACATCCAACCGCCCCAACGGGCGACGCCGAGATAGCCGTTTCGATGCAGGCTCCATGGTCGTACGTTGGGTTGCTTCGAGAGTGGCCCGGTGTAGTAGAGTTCGTGCCGTTTCATGCGCTCATGGAAATTGAACCAGTCGCCCTCATCCGGCCACCAGGCATCGACTCCAGCATCGACGAGGTCCTCGTGTTGCTTCCAATAAGGCAGGATATGGGAATCGTCGAGTTTCTCATTGGCCTTTGCCGGAATGGATCCATGCAGAGTTTTCAGACGATCACGATCCCATGGGATCACATGCACCATCGCCTTGACGTTGCGCTTGTGCATGTCGGCGAACACCTTCTTGGGGTCGCGCTTGAACACCTTGGGATTGAACTCGAATGAGGGCTGGCGCTTGTTCCATCCATTCGGACAGAATCCTGTGCCCAGGTAGCAAACGCTGTCGAGAGGGATCCTCTTCTTGCGGAAGGTATCGACAATCTCGAGCATCTGCACTTCGTCCTTCAGGGTGCGGTGCGACTGCTGATAGCCCAGCACCCATTTGGGCGGCAGCACAGCCTGACCGGAGAGGGTCGAAATGTCTTTCATGAAGGCGGCGGGATCCTGCGCGTCAAAGACGAAAACATCGTAGATGCCCGGGATGAAGTACTCGGGTGGCGGCAAGCCGATCCGACCTTTCCGCTGCTGTCTTCGGCTGACCACGGTGCCAGGCGGAATGGGATCCGCAGGGATGAACTTGCCCGTCTCGGCGTCGCTGAGATCGATAGCGCCCCACGGCGTTGGAATGAACAGCCCCCATCCAGCCGTGCCAATCATCAGGGGCACCGGATTGTAGGATCCATAGGTGCCCGTCCCGTACCACGGGGTCATGGGATGCAAACGCCCGCGACGGTCCAACTCGATCTTGTCGGTGCGCCAGGAATTCCCATTCTGCTTGGGCCCGCCTGCGCCCATTCCCAGAACCGGCTGGTCATCCAAAGCAAAGGACATCGTGCCATCGGGAGCAAACGTGATTTTCTGGAGAGGTTTGTTGTCCAACGTGGTCACCAGTACCGACAACGGTTTGCTCTGTACGGTCACATTCACATTGCCCACTCTTGCCCTGACCGGTTCGAATGTCGAGTCGAGTTTGCGGAGGCTGATGACCGCCTTGGGGTATTCTCGCTCGACCAGAGCAGGGGTATAGGGAAACTTATTTTTGGAGTCGAGCGGTTGGATTGTGATCCGAACCCCGGTTTTTCCTGCGGCACGGATATCGAGTTGCGGTCTGGCGAGAACGCGGACGGACAACGTCGATGAATCGCTCATCTTTCCCTTGCGGGCGGTCAGCGTGAGAACATAGTCTCCCACGGCTGAGAACGTGGCCGTCGTAGCCAATACTGCAGCGTCGGCGAAGGCTACCTTGCCCGGGCCCGAGGTTTTGCTCCAGGCGACCTTCGTCGTGTCTGTACTTATCGCCCGCAACAACTGTCCGGCGAGGTGCGTTTTCCCACCGCGCATCACAATGCGGTCAACGCCGGCCTTGACGGAGGGCGGGAAGTTGGGAAGCTTGCCCTCGTTGTACACTTTCCACTCCAGAATGCCCGTGGACCAATCCCCGTTGCCGTCGATCTCCAGGCGGAGCTTGGACGTGCGGACTTCGTCGAATGTGGTCGTGTTGAACTTGTCCTTGGCCACCCCCAGTCCCGATGGCTTGCGGACCGGGACAAAACGCTTGCCGTCCCAATAGAGCAAGCGGCAGGCCTTGGGCAGGCGGACTCCGCCACGATCATCCCACCAGAAGACATCGATCTTCCGTGTGCGGACAGGGGCCGTCCAGTCGTACTGGACCCATTGGGTGCGTTTGGACGGCCAGTTGCCGTACGATCCCTTGCCGCGAACGTGGGAGGTCTTGGGGGCGTGCCCGTCGTGGAGCGCAGCCAGCGAAGTATCTCTCGACACGTGGGAAGTCGACGGTTTCGCGACCGGCGCGAGATTGACACCCGTCTTCGCCTCGCCGGCTGCACCGCTCGTTACCAGAATCAGAATGAGCGCGTACGGTAGTGATGTGTTCATTGTACTTCTCCATTGCCCCGGGATTTCCTGAATGGCGTCGCGCCCAAGATCATCTCGGGGCTTTGACCGTACTGTAGCCGAGGTCATAGCCAAGTTCAAGGAAGAAACTTCTCTCGGGATAGTTTCGCGCACCATGACCGATCGGGGTCGGACCACGCAGAACGCGCCGAATAGGCTCGGCGCCGACAGTATCGCACATTGCATCTGGTGCAAGCCCCCCGTGCGGCCGATTTTCGACCCCCGCATATTGCACGCACGGGCCGATGAGCCTAAGCAACCGGAGTCCAGCCAAGAGGCGTGCGGCCGATATTCGGGGCCAAGAACCGAGCCTACGGGGGTGTCGCACGCCGTGCAGTTCCCGTAAACGGAAGCGTAGGGCCTATGCGGCCAGCATTCCGTGGTCCGGCCCCGGCTTCCCCAGTAGTCCACTGTCGGAATGGCGCAAGAGCGTTAGCGAAATCCCGAGGGCGTAGCAGTCAGGCTACCTCTTGCCCTGTACCATCACCACCTTGACCCCGAGTCCTTCATGGACCGCGACTTCGGGCCCGTCGAACGCCACCGAACATGACACGGTGGGGGAGTCCGGGATGTCTTCGCGCGTCAGCCAGATGGTGTATTCGTCTCCGCTCTTCGTGATCCCCTTGAACTACCACTCGACCCTCAGACGGAATGGAGGCTCTACGATTCCTGCGCTGGGCTTCGCTTCGCGCCATTTTGGTTCTGGTGTATCGCCATAGGGCCAGACTTTGATACTGTGGTCCCGTGAGATTTGTGACGAGGACACGACCAGGGCTGCTCCGCGGTGTTTGGGCAAATCGCCCTTCTGGGACGCGGCTCGCTCGCACCCGAAGGGACCCAAGCAAGCGAATAGCACAGCATGCGCGGCGATCGTCCGAATGGTCATCGCATTCTCCCGCAGTACGGCGAGATGTTCAGCCAGGACTAGTGTTCCGTCACAGCCTATCAAGTGAGTTGCGCGAAGTGCCGATAACTCCATTAGAGGCGTGGAACAGGTCACGCCCAAGGTGGAGGATCGGCCATGAACAAGACGTACATCGTCCGA
>SDBV01003871.1_pt1 | contig 21770 bp, 21 predicted proteins | sample 2277081 | NCBI WGS metagenome assembly SDBV01 (sample SAMN10402039, study PRJNA504765) | marine sediment metagenome | isolation source: marine sediment core GS10_PC15, 223 cmbsf | place: Arctic Ocean: Southern Knipovich Ridge | collected 2010 | reverse complement strand
CTCTATTCTTCATGCTGCAACACCTTTCATTTTTGAATATTAGTATTTAGAATCACCACCTCAGGATTGCGCCGGTGTCGGCGGAAGTTGCCATCGAGGCGTATTTTGCAAGATACCCTTTCGTAATTCTCGGCGATGGTTTACTCCATGCTTTTTTGCGTTCAGCTAACTCGGCATCGGAAAGTTTTACACTGATACTGTTGGCGGCAATATCGATTTCGATTATATCGCCGTCCTTTAACAATCCGATCGGCCCTGCCACCGCAGCTTCGGGGCTGATGTGTCCGATACAGGCCCCGCGTGTGCCGCCGCTGAATCTGCCATCGGTAATAAGTGCTACCGATTCACCGAGTCCGGCGCCCATGACGTAGCTTGTGGGGCTTAGCATCTCCTGCATTCCTGGGCCGCCCTTTGGGCCTTCATTGCGTATAACGACTACGTCGCCCGCTTTGACCTTGCCGCCGAGAATACCTTCGCAGGCGTCTTCCTGGCTTTCGAAAATAACCGCTGGGCCAGTGTGCTGAAGCATCGCTTCTGACACGCCTGCGGTTTTTACAACGCTGCCATTCGGTGCCAGATTGCCTTTTAAGATCGAAAGGCCGCCAGTCTTGGAATAGGGATTATCGATCTTGTGAATACATTCGGTATTTTTAATTTCAGCGCCCGCGATATTTTCGCCGAGCGAGTTGCCTGTAACGGTTACACAGTCGGTATTTAAAAGCCCGGCAAGGTTGCTTATTTCCTTTAAGATAGCGCTTACTCCGCCAGCTGCATCGACATCTTCCATGTGCCAGCCGCTTGAAGGGGAAACCTTGCATATGTTGGGACATTTTTCAGAGATTGAATTTATCCTGTCAAGGTCGTAATCGATGCCAGCTTCATTGGCCAGTGCCAAAGCGTGCAGAACCGTATTGGTCGAGCCGCCCATGGCCATGTCGAGAACGAAGGCGTTATCGAGCGATTTTTTTGTAACAATATCCAGCGGCTTGATGTCTTTTTCCAAAACCTTCATGATTTGTTCGCCTGCTTGTTTGTAAAGATCCTGTCTTTTCGGGTCGATTGCCAGAATGGTGCCGTTGCCAGGCAGAGCCATTCCGATCGCTTCGCAAAGGCAGTTCATCGAGTTGGCGGTGAACATTCCAGAACAGCTTCCGACGCTCGGACAGCCGGTACACTCGAGTTCCTTCAGTGTTTCTTCGTCGATTTTGCCTGCGTTAAATTCAGCAACGCCCTCGAAGATACTTATAAGATCGGTCGCTTTACCATTTTTTGTTACCCCTGCTGCCATTGGTCCCCCTGATACGAATACGGTCGGGATGTTCAGTCTTACCGAGGCCATTAACATCCCCGGGATGATCTTGTCGCAGTTGGGGATGCAGATCATAGCGTCAAAGGCGTGTGCTTTGCACATTGTCTCAACGGAGTCGGCGATGATCTCGCGTGAAGCCAGTGAATATTTCATCCCGGTATGGCCCATCGCAATGCCGTCGCATATCGCGATCGTATTGAATTCGAAGGGTACTCCTCCTGCCTGTCGGACGGCGGCTTTTATGACCTCAGCGACCTTATTCAGGTGTACATGGCCGGGAACGATCTCGCAAAAGCTGTTGGCGATTGCTATGAAGGGTTTGTCGATATCTTCATCTTTTAAGCCGCAGGCACGCAAAAGCCCGCGGTGCGGAGCACGCTCAAGGCCTTTTTTGACAATGTCACTTCGCATAATCATCTTCTCCGAAACGAGTTAAACCATCTGAAAAAAAATATGGATACAATATTATAGCTTGTGGTTGTGAATAATAAATGCTAAATTTGTTAATTCCGCCAAAGCAAAATAATGGTTGTTTAAAAGTGCGGAAAATATATAATCTAAGCTTCTGACAAAATAACGGTTTTGGTAAAAAAAGGAGAAGAATATGACAGGTAGAATAGTTTCTTATATGACTCTGACAGGAGTCTTTTTGTCGCTTTTGGTATCAGGCTGCGGGCCAAAAGCAGAGATTGCACTTAAATTTACACCAGATGACGTTACCACATATAAGCTGACAACACTGATCAGAAAGGGATATAGATTTGATCAGCCATCAATAAACAAGTTCAAGAACGAGAAAACAGCCAGTAGGCTGGAAATGGTTTTTACCCAGAACATAAAGGATATCGACTCCAGTGGGAATGCAACTGCCGAGATAAATATCAAGCAGCTCATGTACAGATCACAAAATCCAAAGGGCGAGGGTATCTATTTTGACAGCACAAGAGCTAAAGATAAAACCAAACCCATTTCGGCTTTGATAGGACGATCGTATACGATCAGGATTGCTACTAATGGTGATGTTGAAGTTCTAGATGCAGGTGATGTTCGCGGGTTACTCACAGGAAGCTCTGAGGAAAAATTCGCAGAAGGATTCTTAAGTGACGAAGCCATCGAAAAACGCCATGCAGTACCAGCTCTTTCTACAGCGTCTCGCTCGGAAACACAGGTAGGTGACAACTGGACTTTGATCAAAAATTCGCCGAGCGGAATGCTTCGGCCAAAAACATATGAAAAAATTTACACGCTAAAGGAAATACTTACCGAAGGTGACCAGGAGGTTGCGGTCATAGAGATGGAAGCTATTACCACCGGCAGGGCGGATGACCACGAAGCACCCGAGAGCGCGTTTGCAAAAATGTTTGACAGCAGCGATATATATAAAGGCCAACTGTTACTGAATCTTACTACCGGCAAGATCGAAAAATACACGGAAAAATTGGAGGCTGTCTGGGTCGCTTCTGAAGATGAGAAAATCAGAAAAAGCGACAAAGGCCCTGATGTATTGACCATGAGCTTTAATTATCTGTATACTATAGAGAAAAATTAACTGAAAATCCCGGAGCCAAACATGGCGTTTGGCTCCTTTTTTTTAACCTTGATTTTTCGAAAGGGCTTATGCTTTGCGCAATTCAATATATTTTTTCCCTGTGATAGTTTTTCTGCTGCTGGTTTCAGGCTGCCAAAAACTCGATTATCAGAAGGAACTTCTAATTGTAGATTTCCAGCCTAACAGCCAACTCAGATATAAGTTCGTCTCAGACAGAGAAATAACTGTTAATCTTGACCCGACGGGAAAACTATCAAAGTCAGGCAAAAGCACCGACCAGAAAATGACCGAGCGGATGGAACTGGTGATGGCTTATACGACCGTCGATATCGACTCTTACGGATTGGCCACCATAGAGGCAAAATGCGAATCGGTAAAAGTTAATAGAAAGCAGCTTTCAGGCAGACCGGGCAGAGGAAAAGACGCCGTTGAATATCTTGCCGGCAAAACCTTTCGGCTCAAGGTACTGCCCTCCGGTGCGATAGAAGACCGCTCACAGCTTGAGCAGTTAATCGCAGAACTTGGCGACAGGGCTTTCGGGGCCGGTAAAAGCGACTCAAGAATTAAAAATCCTGACATGATAAGCGACTTTATTGCAACTCAGTGGTTTCTATGGGATGCGATTTCGAGCATAAAAAAACCTCTCTCCGGAGTCAAGCCAGGCCAAAGCTGGAGTTCAAGATTGAACCTGCCTTTGCCGATGCTGACCCAGGCTGCAAGGGATACCACTTATACTCTTGATGCAATAAACCAAACCGAAGAAGGAAAGGTAGCTGTAATATCGAGCGAATATTCTCTCGCCAAAAAAGAAAAGTACCCCTGGCCTATACCATACTCCGGCAGATTCCAGGTGCGTGGGATATTCGGATTCCTGCGAGGCTACAAAATTCTTTCGCTTGAGGGAACAGCAAAACAGCTTTTCAATATCGATTCCGGCCTGATCCAAAAGGATGTTCAGCAATACGAGGTCCAGATCAGCGCGTCAATGTTTGCATTGGGAGGCTCTTCCGCCAGCCCAAATATAAAAGTTAAGCAGAAAATTTCGATGCAGCTTTTGCAAAATTAATAACGGAGGTCACGATAACTTGAAACGCAGCAATTTATGGGCTCCGTGGAGGTTCAAATATATTCAGGGCCTGGATAAAAAAAACGACTGCTTTATCTGTCACGATGTAAAAACGCCCGAAGATGATGACAAAAACCTGGTGCTCTGGCGGACCAGCCTCAGTATCGTTATGTTCAATAAGTTTCCCTACAACAACGGCCATCTGCTGATAGCACCAGCCAGACACATCCCTGATATGGCCCAGGCAAGCGAACAGGAACTGCTCGAAATGACAAAGCTGACCAGAGATACGCAAAAAGTTTTGAGCCTGGCAATTTCGCCGCATGGTTTCAACGTCGGTATGAATTTCGGAAGATGCGCAGGTGCAGGACTGCCCGGACATATGCATATTCACGTTGTCCCTCGATGGGACGGAGACACCAATTTCATGCACGTTGTTTCCGATACCGATGTGATAAGCCAGGGCTTGAAGGAACTGCTCGGCCAGTTAAAAGACATAAGCAATAAAAACAATTTGCCCGAAGTATAGACATGGCTGACCGACTCGCAACTTACGCAGTAACCGAAACCGCCAGTCGCGGCAGAAAATTCCCCGAAGACCCGCATCAATACCGCACGAGTTTTGAAAGAGACCGCGACCGCATAATTCATTCCGAAGCCTTTCGCCGACTCGAAGGCAAGACACAGGTTTTTATGCCAGGCCTGGATGACCATTATCGAAATCGTCTCACGCATACCATCGAAGTGGCCCAGATAGGAAGAACCATCGCCAAAGCTCTCGGCCTTAATCAGGTGCTTACAGAGGCTATCTGTCTCGCCCACGACCTCGGCCACAGCCCGTTCGGCCATACCGGCGAAAAGGTATTGAACGGTCTAATGAGCGAATTTGGCGGCTTCGAACATAACTGCCAGACAATTAGAATAGCCGAATTGCTCGAACATCCATACCCGGATTTTGCCGGGCTGAATTTAATGTACGAAACTCGCCTGGGACTGGCAAAACATCGCAGCCGATATGATTGTCCGCAGCCGCAAACGTTTGATGAGAATAATTGTTCGCTCGAAGGCCAGACCGCCGACCTCGCCGACCGTATCGCCTATAATTGTCACGACCTCGAAGATGCAATGCGAAGCCACTTGATAGACGAAGGAAAGCTCAGTGATATAAAAATATGGAGCCAGGCCCGCGACAGAATAACCGCCGAGGCGATTAAAGACCCCTTCGTTCGAAGAACGCGCACCGCAAAAGCTATTATCGATATTCTCGTTAGCGACCTGATAGCTTCCAGCCAAAAAGCTATCAAAACCGCCCAAATATCAACGGCAAATGATGTGTATAACCACAGCGGCAATTTGATAACATTGAGCCCTGACGCCGAACAAAAACTTTGCCTGCTGGAAGAGTTCCTGCTGAATAATTTCTACCTCCACGATTCCCTGCGTCAAACCTCAGAGAAGGTGCAAACTTGGCTTAAAAAACTTTTCGACGCTCTTTGCGACAACCCCGAAAAAATGCCTCCTCACTACCAAAGTTTCATACCCACCCACGGCCTCCAGAGAACGATTTGCGATTACATCGCAGGAATGACAGACAGATTCTGCCTAAAAACACTTGACCATCTGTGACCAGGCAATGATAATCCTGAAAAATAAAGCCCGTTATAACTCCTGGAGGAAAATAAATGCCTACTACCGAATCGATTGCCAATATTCCTGTAATTTCTGTCACTGCCGATTGCCTGCCCCAGGCATGGGAAAAAGCAGTACTCGCTGTCTGGGACCAAGGCCTGGAGATTAAAACCCAATACGACAAACCCGACGATCCGCCAAGCAAAGATGCAACGGTAACCGTTACCGTAAACGATCCTTTTGCCGAACCCCGAATTCACAAAAATTTCCCAGGCGGCCCCGCCGAACTTGAAGCCTACCGACAGGAGGTAGTCGCCGGCATTCATGACCACTGGATTAACCCTGCCCTCGGCAAATAGACTTATACATATCACGAAAGATTGTTTGCTTACTGTCCCGTTGAAGATATCACCAAGGCCGACTCCCCGAAACCTTTCAAAAAAGTCGACCAGATTCAGTATATCGTCGATGCCCTTGCCAATGTAAATCATACCCGCCGCGCCCAGGCAATAACCTGGATGCCCACAGCGGACCCGACTACCGATGACCCGCCTTGTCTTCAAAGGATATGGTGCCGTCTCGTTGCCAGCCCCACCGGACAAATGTTACTTAATATGAATACCCATTGGCGAAGCAGGGACCTCTACAAAGCCTGGTTTATGAATGCCTATGCCCTTACCGAACTGCAGAGGATAATAGCCGAAAGAATTTCCGATAAAGTTGGTCAGCCTGTCGCCGTCGGAAGATATGTCGACATTAGCGATTCACTCCACATCTACGGCAGCTATTTTGACGAAGCCAAGCCCGAGACCGAAAAAATGAAGCGATCTTCTTTCACCGAGCGCTCATGGGCCACTACCCACCCAGCCTTTGAAATGATGACCACAGAAGCCAGACAAAACCTAACAAAAGACCCAGACTGGTACGCAAAAGCAAAAGGATAAATTGGTTAGCCCCCACGCTTACCTGTCCTGAGTGAAAGAGTTTATCCTGAGCCCGCCGAAGGAAAGGAATCAATTGGACAAATCCCTTGTTGACTTGTCCTAAAAGGTTATAATGTCGCCTATATGAAGGATTCATTAAACCATCTGCCGGAGCGCAAACGTGGTGAGCTTGCCCGTATCGTTAGCATTATCCGCGATTCGGCCCCGCAGGCTGAGATGATAATCCTGTTCGGCTCCTACGCCAGAGGCGACGCGGTGGAAGATGTTACCGTCGAAGGCAATACGACCTATGAATATTCCTCGGATTTCGATATCCTCGTAATAGTCAAATCCCAATCCTTAGCTGATAACCTCGATCTCTGGTACCAACTCGAAGACGAAGCGGGAAAACTGCCCGTACAGACGCCCGTTAAAATAATCGCACACGAAATAAATTTCGTAAATAATAAACTCGCCAAAGGCCAGTACTTCTTCAGCGATATCAAAGCCGAAGGCATAATCCTCTATGATTCTGCCAACTGCAAACTTGCAGAAGCGAAACAACTGACCCCCAAAGAAAGACTGGGACAGGCAAAAGCAGATTTCAAACAATGGTTCAGCCGTGCGAACGAGTTTTACGGCCATTATGAATTAGATTTGAAAAACGAATGGTATAAGATGGGGGCTTTTCATCTTCATCAAGCTACCGAAGCTCTTTACGGCACTGTGTTATTAGTCTATACGAATTACAAACCAAAGACCCACGACCTCGACACACTCCGCAGATTAGCTGCCAATCACGACCCTGCTTTCTTTACGGTCTTCCCGCTCCGTACCAAACAGGAAAGAGACCGTTTCGATCTTTTAAGACAGGCCTATGTAGGAGCCCGCTACCACGAGGACTATAAAATAACACCGCAAGAACTAAAATACTTAGCCAGATGTATCGAACTCCTTCAGCAACAGACGGAAGCCAGTTGTGACACTAAAATGGGATCGTTTATTTAGCCAAAGAGGACATAAAGATTTTGGAAATATTGAAATGGCCGACATGAAAAAGGCTAGAGAAGGTGGATATCTAGCCCCAACCACATTAGAACCAAAGAAGCTTTTCCCATTCAGTGCGGTCATAGCAACTGCAAGTTTTATTGTTGCAATACTTGCACTAATTCCTGCTTTTCTTTCACTCAACAAAGAAAAGCCAGACTTGCATTATTCCTATATACTCTCCCACTACAAAGCACCGGACGGAATTAAGGAAAAGCTCTTCACTGAATTCCTGACCAAGAACAAGATTCCGACACACCGGATAGCATTACAAATCAAAAACGCTGGCAATGCCCCCTCAAAGGTGGTGAAGCTATCTGTAGAAACGCCAGGCTCTATCGTCCGCTATATTTACAACCCCTCGCAGGAAGACAATCCTGTTTGGGTAGCCCTTCCTGCCAACGCAGAACTGGGATTTGGTCACGACATCAACAAAATTATTCAAACATTTCAGGCTCTCTCGCCAAACAGGTTATTGATTTTCTGTGTGGGTTATGAAGGAGAGTCGGAACAACCACCCAAGATAGAGCTTTTCGGGGATGCAGTAGAGGCTAAGTTCGTTCCAAGCATCTCTGAGGTACAACCATGGTCTCCTTATCGTGTATTCTATATTCCAGGTTATATACTAGCCGCTGGGTTACTATTAACCCTATTATGGATTGTCTGCTCTGTTATCTATTCAAATCCATATTACCGGAATATTATTACTGATGTGCTCTCAACGACTGCAACATCCTTCATTGGCTCTTTGCCTGTTGCTATCGTAGTAAAATCAATTAGTAGCGGACTCAACAATCCTAAACTTAGTAGGTGTCGTGCAACATTGAGGATTGCTCATGCTCGTAATAGGTCTTGCGATGCTGAAGCCTTGGTTGTCAATCCTAGCGCAAGACCATGCCACGTTACAGATATTCGGTTACGCAGTGATGTATTTGATCTTGATACAATTTGTGTCTCTTTTAATCATGAAGTAGCTTACGGTTTCAGTGGAAGAGGCAACGAATTACCACTGCGTTTAGCTGCAAATGAGAGCAAACATGTCTACATGCGTACAAAAGAATTGACTGAACTGTACGAAGACCCACTCCCTGAGACTGTAGAACTATATGTCTATTTCGATTCTTTTGTTAAGCCACTGTGTAAGACTCTAACAAGGGATGGAGACAGAAGTGTATACAAATGCAGCTAATTTGAATATGGCTAGAAGAAACGCAAGAGATTGGACGAGTATTGAAGAAGCAACATGGACTTCTTATATAGACTGTATAATCATTGTCATAGTAATAAAACTGAATAAAAACATTAGGCGGTGATCAAATGGGAGCTTTAGATTTCCTAAAAGAATTTGAAGGTCGGGTCCTTGATGCAGCAGGTTATCAATTATTGCAGAGAAACTATGAGTTGCAAGAAGAAAACAATAGTCAATTGAAAGAGAAGATTAGTTGGTTAGAAAGAGAGAATTCTGTTCTTCGAGAACGAGCCAATGGGTTTTTAGCCGAGAATGATAAACTCAAGCAAAAACTTTCTGAGCAGACAATTGAGCAGCAATTTGTTATTTATGAAGGTTTTGCTTTTAAACGATGTTCAGATGGCAAATATGAACCAACAGGATATTGTCCAAATTGCAAAGTTGTTATGAGTAATCCAGGCCTCCTTATATACATGTGTCCAAAATGCAAATACAATATAAAATGTCGAACAAGACCAGATTACCTTGTTAAACAATTAAATGCAAAGTCTAAATAATGAGGGGGATTAAAACTGTCCGGCCATATTTTTTCCCGCCGCCTGCAGGTCCTGAGCTTGCCTGTCATGAGCATCGTCGAATGAGTCGAAGGGTCTCCTGTCTCGAACAAAATTCGAATCAAACGCGCAAGTTTTAAAATCCAAAATACCAAAAAAGCGCGCGTTTTTACCAACTTTTGTACCAAAAAGTGCGCAAAAGTGCGCGCTTTTGTCACACTTTTGCACGCTTTTTGCATTACCCATCTTAACACTTGCGCGTTTGGTGTCAACCAAAACCCCGCTAACTACCCGGAATCAAACAATGCCCCCAAAAAAATTTCCCAAAAAACCCCAAAAAAACCAAAAATCAAAAAATCCAAAAAATCTAAAAAGCCAAAAAAAGCAAAATCCCCAAAAATCTAAACGACCAATATCAAAAATCAACACTCAATTTGGTTTGCTTCTATATCATTTTTCAACTAAAGTTATGGCCGATATGAAAAGATTGCTTACATCCTGTTTCGGCCTGGGCTACTTGCCGATAGCACCCGGCACATGGGGCTCACTTCCGCCAGCTGTGATCTTTGTACTGATAAATTATCTTAGCTATTGTCAGAGTTGCGTTATTACCACTATGGCCCTGTTAGCCATAGCAGCTTCGATTGCCTGTGTCGTCTGCGCCCCAGCCGCAATAAAACGAACCGGCTCAAAAGACCCCGGCGAAGTTGTAGCAGATGAATGTGCAGGCCAGGCGGTTACTTTTCTTATAATAGGTGCCGTACTGCCAGAATATGCTTTTATTACAGCGATAATGGGCTTTTTGATTTTCAGATTTTTTGACATACTAAAGCCGTATCCAATTCGCAAGCTGGAAAAACTGCCCCAGGGCTGGGGAGTGCTGGCAGACGACTTACTTGCAGGCGTATATGCCGGAATCGTACTATGGATTTGTTACAAGATAGGCATGGTGGAATTTTTTAGCAGGATTCTATCGTTTAAGAATTAATACCTTCAGGAAAAATAGATGGCAGGTCAATATTCCGTTCAGCTTTGCAGAGAACTTGCTGAAAAATTTCAGTCCTTTGATCTATATCGCCCAATGCGTACGCAGCGATACGACCCAGGCGATGAACTTACATACCAAGTTGCCGCTATCGACTCTGCAAATAAAGGTAGTATCAGGCTTATCGTGGACAAATTCGTAGGCGGGGGTTTTGCAGGCCAGGTCTATAAAGTAAAGCTAACCGATATCGAAACTTCCAACGGGCCGATATCGGCTCTTAAGGTTGGCCAAACCTATGCCATAAAAATTCTTGTTCCACCCTCAAATTTTGCACGCCTGTTTCGCAACTTTATCTATTGGGTTGGTTTTCAGGGGCCGTTTCAACTCCAAGTCAATCCTGCTGCTGCAAGAAGCGGCGCGCTTTGGCAAAAATTTATTCGCCGCGCAGCCGGGGCCAAATTCGGCGACGAAAGGGCGGTCGTTGATATATATGGCACTTTTATCGACGACAAACTTGGAAGTTGCGGCGAAATAAGCGAATGGATAGACGGCCGAACATGGCGATTCGAAGTCAACGACAGGATGGACCTTTTGAAACGATGGTGTAGGTCGAGGTCAGTTGATACGCAATTGCTTGGCTCGCCGGAATACCGCGCAAAACGCGAATTCATGTCTGATTTTGTAAAACTGATGCACGAAATGGGTGTGCCTGAGTTTGCTCGCCAGTATGAATGGTATACCTGCAAGAGTCAGCCAAACTGTCTGAAAAGACTGGATACCGAGGACGATCCGTCGACTGGTTTGACGGCTGTTGATTTTCGCCCGGGTTTGGCACTGCTTCCGTTTTTGCCGATGAGTCCCGGAGATTTTGTTCTCATACTAAAAGGATTGGCAAGGGGAAGTTTGGTGCAATTTGACCGCGGCAACGTCGAAAAACTCCAGCAGTTTATAAATACACATACCTCTCAGTTTGACAATATGACAGATTGTCTTGAAGAATTGAAAAAGACAGAACGCATCTATCGCGATTCGCTGCCCGATGTGACCGGCAATCATATTCGGTTGCTTTACAGCGGCAGGCTTTGGTCGACGATAATCGATAGTGCTGTAACCGGTTGGCGGGTTCGTAATATTACTGATGATGACACAGCGGGTAAGCTTCGAAAAAATAAATTAGCGACAATAGTATTTTGGCTGATCGGGTTGGTTCCGGTATTAGGGGCTTTTGTCAGAAGAGTCTGGGGCAGGGCGGATTATCGCAGACACTACACAGCGATGGTTTCCGGATGGGATTATATCTGCAGGGCGATGCGAGGAAAGGTATGCGAAAAAGTTATTGTATGGCATCGCGCAGGGCGGATCGATGAAAACCGCGCATCGCAGTTAGCTAATCGGCCGCTGGGATTCTTTCTGCATTTGCCGCTATCTATTTTGCCTGTCGGGCTGTATAGGTTTTTAACCGATTGGCAATTTACAAAGCAGGTTTTGGCATTTATATGTATTCGGCCTTTAAAACTCTATTTTAATGCTGAAACGCGGGAGCAATGGCTGCGGGATATGGTTGCTCAGGGCCAAAAGAATCAAATGCTCTCTGACGAAGACGCTGAAGTTATTTTTTCGCAGGTGAAGGATCCCTTCATACAAAAATATCTAAAAAGTCTCGCTGTGCATATTTGCACGCTGCCTGTAACCCAGATAGTATCAGTAGCGATAGCGGCAATCTACTATTTCACGCATCCGGATGACCCAAATGCCTGGAAAATAGGGCTGGGTATCATCGGACTGTTTCAGGTGACACCAATTTCGCCGGGGTCGATTTGTCGCGGCCTTTATGTGGTGTATCTGGTTATTCGCGAGCGAAACTTCAAAGACTATAACATTGCGGTTTTTTTGGGCTTTTTTAAGTACATTGGTTATCTGGCGTTTCCGATTCAGATGGCTTATCGATATCCTGTGCTGGCACGTTTCATGGCAGGGCATTGGGCAACCGGTGCAGTGCATATTGTTCCGGTCTTCGGTGAAAAGGGAGCGTTGTTAGAGCATTACATATTTGACTTGTTTTATAATTGGCCTTTAACGATCCGGCGAAGGATGCGACTCCGTGCTGAAAAACGCGAACTTATGGAACCGAGGGCCTGGCACGTTTTACCTACTATTCTCACAGCAGCAGCGTTATTCGGTTTTGCAGATATAATTTTTCGGAGGACAACGGGCGACCTGCCGGGATTGAATGATATATGGTTTTTTGCAGGTCTGATCCCATTTGTAGCTGGCGCTGTGATTACTCTTGGAGCTGGTGGAATGGTGTTTTTCAGGCGCATTATAAACTCTGCTGTGGCAGGGCTGGTGGTAGGGGCCCTTTATACCGTGATACATATTCTGCTAAGTGCACCCTGCGTTACTGTTGGCCAAACAGCAGGATTGCTCATTTGGCGGCTGTTCATATGTGCGATCTTTTCTGCGGTTGGGGCAATTATAATCGAACTAAAACTGCCTGAGCCGAAACCTGTTGCTGATTAAACTGAAATTGCAGCTTGTCAAAATGCCTGATTTATGTAAGAATAACGAACTGGTTTGACGTGATAAAGACATCAGACGAAGCAATCAGTTGCTTTTTAAATTAGGAACGCGGAGAAAACGTAATGGCAATCGAAGCTCCATTAAGTAGCTATAAAAAAAACACCTTCAAGATAATAATCGTTGTTTTAATCAGCCTTTCAATCTATTGTGTTTATGATGGCTACTATAACAAAAAATTTATCAAGACTCATACTTTCGAAGACGTCCCGGACAGCACATTGCTTTTCAATAAGAAATCACCTCCTTATCTTATCGTAGGAGCGGTACTCTTGACTGGTTGTTTTTTTGTGATTAGAAACAAAAAGATCATTGCCGATGAAACCGACATTACTATTGATGGTAAGCAAAAGATATCATACGAATCCATACAAAAAATAGACAAGACCAATTTCAAATCAAAAGGCTATTTTGTGATAACCTATACCGGCGAGGGTGGTAAGGAGATCAACAAAAAGATCAACGATCGAACATACGATAATCTGGATAAAATTCTGGATGAGCTGGTAGCTAAAATCACTTGAAACGCCCGCTATACACGGAATTTATGTATTGACCGTAATAGAAGCTTCGTGTAAACTACCGCGGTTTGTTTTTGGTTAAGAGCAAGATGTTCTCTAATGAAAATTTTGAAATTTTACGTATATGTTACTAAAGGAACATAAAACAAATGAATCGCTGTGTAGTTGGATTGCAGTGGGGTGATGAAGGCAAGGGTAAGGTCGTTGATATTCTTGCTCAAACCAGCGATATTGTCGTAAGATATGCCGGCGGTGCTAATGCAGGGCATACTGTTGTCGTTGACGAAACAAAATTCGCTCTTCACCTCTTGCCAAGCGGGGCGGTTAGGCCAGGAACCGTTTGCGTCATCGGAAATGGTGTTGTTCTCGACCCTGCGGTATTGTTGGAAGAGATCGACAAACTCACCGAAAGGGGCATTACTCTTGCCGACAGGCTTTTCATTAGCGAAAAAGCTCACACTGTACTCGATTATCACAAGGCAGAAGACCAGTTTCGTGAACAGTCGCTTGGTAAAAATAAAATAGGCACAACAATTCGCGGCATCGGCCCATGTTACGCTGATAAAGTCGGCAGAAGCTATGCCGTTCGAATGGCGGATTTTCTGAACATCGAGCAGCTTCGAGAGAAACTGAAAAGTATTATCGACTACAAAAACAAGCTCTTTTCCGCACTCTATGACGCCGAACCGATAGACTTCGATGAAGTTTTTCAGAAATGTCAGCTTTATGCCGAAAGGCTTGGTCCATTTATAACAGATACGACGCGTTATCTTCACGAGTCAATTACAAATGGCAAATCAGTTCTTTTCGAAGGCGCTCAGGGTTCTCTTCTGGATTTGGATCACGGCACGTTTCCCTTTGTTACAAGCTCCAACTCCAGCTCGCTCGGAATGAGTTCAGGCTGTGGTGTACCTGCGCAGATGGTGGAGAAATTCATCGGCGTAGTCAAAGCCTACTCAACCAGAGTAGGGCAGGGTCCTTTCCCGACAGAACAGGATAACGAAATTGGCCAGTACATTCGAGACAGAGGCAATGAATATGGCACTACTACGGGCAGGCCCCGGAGATGCGGCTGGTTCGACGCGGTCGCTGTCTCTTACAGCGTCACCATTGGCGGGGTTAATGAAGTTGCGATGATGCACCTTGATACACTTGCCGGGCTGGAAGAATTAAAAGTTTGCCGGGCATATAAAATTGATGGCGAAGAAACGACCTTCTTCCCCTCGGAGGCAGCTAAACTTTCAAAGGCCGAATGTGTTTACGAGACGCTGCCCGGCTGGGAAGATGATTTAACCGCTATTACGGATTTTGACCAGCTTCCCGCTGTTGTTAAAAATTATATCGGAGTTGTTGAGGATATTATCAATCGGCCGTTAACGATTTTGGGTGTTGGCCCGCGGCGAAGTCAGGTTATATTTAGGAAGTAGTCATTTGGAAGAGAACGATATTAAAAAACTTGTCGCTACAGCCGAGAGGCTCGGCATAAGTGCAGAACAAATACCGCGCCATATCGCTCTAATTATGGATGGTAACGGCCGCTGGGCAAAAAAAAGAAATCTGCCTCGATTCGAAGGACATCGCCAGGGCGCAAAAATCGTTGAAGAAATTGTCCAGCACTGTGTTGATATGGGAATAGAATGTTTGACGCTGTATTCTTTCAGTATGCAAAACTGGAAAAGGCCCAGTGCTGAAGTTGATTTTCTGATGCAGCTTCATAGCCGCTATCTGGTTGAAATTCGCCCCACGCTGATGAGAAATAATGTTAAACTTGCTCATTTAGGAAGTCCTGGGAAACTGCCTGAGATGGTTACTGATGCACTTCAAGAAACAATCAGCTTGACCCGTGACAATACCGGTATGATACTTGCCTGGGCCTTGAACTACGGCAGCCGAAGCGAAATCGTCCGTGCCGTTCGCCAGATCGCTCGCCAATGCACGCAAGGCAGCCTTGAAGCTGACGATATTGATGAGCAGACGATCGCAGATAACTTGTATACGGCTTCTCTGCCGGATCCCGACCTTTTGATAAGAACCTCCAACGAGATGAGGATCAGTAATTTTTTGCTGTGGCAGCTTTCATATGCCGAATTTTACGTCACCGAAACACTTTGGCCTGATATGGAAAAATCTGACATAGAAAAAGCCATTCTGGCTTACGCAAAACGCTCAAGACGTTTTGGTGCTCTTGAATCAGAAGTCAAAAGCAATTGATGGCAGGCTGACATGCTCAAAAAAAGATTGATTTTTGGCACACTAATGACAGCGTTTTTCATTGCCGTCAATATTCTTGACGGCTGGCTTGATGGTTCAATCAGCACAGCTGTTCCGGATGCCAAACTACAAGGCTCACTTCTTTGTATCTTAATCGCGCTCCTGATGGTTCCGGCTCAGATCGAATTGTCAAAGCTTGTTCAAAAAACAAATGCCAAAGTCTTTACCCCTGTCACTATCATTGGTTCGATATTGCTCGCAACTGGCTGGTATTGGTGTCAATTAGCCCAGGAACCGCTTGGGTTTTGCATATACTATTTCATTTTTGCCCCAGCCTTTTTGCTGCTCGCAATCTTTCTTTATCATGGACTTTTCTTTGGCACCGCAGGCGTAATCGCAAATTGTGGCGCCAATCTTCTCTGTGTTTTCTATCTCGGCTTTCTAAGTAGTTTTGTTCTTGGCCTGCGAATAGAATTTGGCCTGTGGCCGTTGCTGATGTTCATTTTCACGGTAAAATTTGCCGATATTGGGGCCTTTGCGGTAGGCTCGGTGTTTGGGAAACACAAATTTTCTCCAAAAATAAGCCCTGGCAAAACATGGGAAGGTATGGCAGGGGCGGTTGTGTTTGCTGTGATAGTTAGTTCGATATTTGCGGCTATCTGTGATATAATGGGCTGGCAGTTGGCGGTTGTTTTTGGAACAGGTTTAGCATTTATAGGCCAATTGGGAGATTTGGTTGAGTCGATGATTAAACGAGATGCCGAGCAAAAAGATTCTTCGAATAATGTGCCTGGGTTTGGCGGAGTTCTGGACGTCATCGATTCGCCGCTTGTTGCAGCTTCGTTTGCTTATTTGTTCTTCACACTTATTTGAATCTTTAAGGTAAAGAGCGTTGGAAGTAACTATCCAGTTGGAATCTAATACAAAAGGCCTTGATTTTTTTGGGCCTGCAGATAAACATCTTCGTTTTCTGCGCAACAGTCTCGGTGTCCAGATTACTGCCAGGCAGGGGAATTTGACCATCGCAGGTGAGCAGGCGGATGTCGAAAGAACTGCCGAGATCATTGACAGAATGCAAAAAAGATTAATTGACAGAGGTTCACTTACTTCAGATGACATGGCTGAAATAATGTCACAGGCTCAGGCGGGAATCATGCCCGAAGAAAGCGAAGCAATCAGCGTATATTCCCACAAAATGATCATAGAGCCTTTTACCAGGGGCCAGCTCAAATACATCAAGACGATGCTGTCAAATGATATAACGTTTTGTACGGGTCCTGCAGGAACGGGCAAAACATATCTGGCAGTTGCCGTGGCTGTTTCGATGCTGAAGAAAAAACAGATTCGAAAAATAGTGCTTGCAAGGCCCGCCGTTGAAGCCGGCGAAAGACTCGGATTTCTGCCCGGCGATATCCAGGCCAAGGTGAATCCATACCTGAGACCTCTTTTTGACAGCCTTGAGGATATGATGAACTTTGCCCAGATGCAGAAATTTATTGATATGGATATTATAGAAGTTATTCCGCTGGCGTTTATGCGGGGCAGAACGCTCAATGAGGCGATCGTCATTTGTGATGAAGCCCAGAATACTTCTTCCACACAGATGCTGATGTTTCTTACGAGGCTTGGGCGTGGCTCGAAGATGATTATTACCGGCGATGTTACGCAGATTGATTTGCCGAAAGGCGAGAAAAGCGGTATGCTTGATGCTCTTGAAACTTTAAAAGGAATCAAAAATATCGCTTCGGTTGAACTGAGCGAATCTGATATAGTAAGACATAGATTGGTCCAGAATATTGTTCAGGCTTATGACAGGAAGAAAAAACAAGCGTCCAGGTAGAAAATAGAAAAATGGCTTTTCTCAAGAAAAAAATCAGTCTAAGACGCAAACAGGTACGCGAAAACATTTCGTCTGAGCGAATTAACAAAATCAGCGAGATTATCAATAGCGGCATCCCTATCTCCTCGCTGATATTACTTGGTTTTATTTTGGCTTCCGTGACGCTGCTTAGCTCCGATGTCTGCGATGAGCAGATATGCTGGAAGACCTGGCCTCAAATTTTTGCTATCGCTGGGATAGTAATTCTGGTTTGCCTTGCCGCAGCTTTATATATTAATCATTACCAGCGCAAGATCATAAGAAATTATACCCGAGGCTTGGCCCTTTCCGGCTTGTTCCTGCTGTTACTTGTCGCGGTAAAATTCGGCTCTTTGTTTCCAGAATGGGTTTACCTTGCTACCGGCACCGCTGTAACAAGCGCCATCATTCTTACCATTACATACGATCAGCGTTTCGCGATTGGCATGAGCCTTTTTTATGCGATTCTTGCCTGTTTTGCGGTTGGCAGAATCGCAAGCGTAGAAGTTTTTATGACAATGATGGCTGGTGTCTTTGCCTGCTGTTTTTCACTCCGGGAAATCCGAACCCGCACAAAGCTGTTGGAAGTTACGACTATTGCGGCAATCGTGGTTTTTGCAACCGCCTTGTTTGTCGATATTATACAAGGCAATCCCACGCCTGATATTTTTCGCAATGCCGGAAGCGCAGCAATCATAACCCTTGCCGTTGGAATGGTAATCCAGGCCCTTTTGCCTATCATCGAAAAGGTCTTTCGAATAGCCACAAGCATGACGCTTCTTGACTACAGCGACGCTAACCAGACCCTGTTGAAGAAACTGGCGATGGAAGCGCCTGGGACATTCAGCCATTGTCTGCTTATAGGTTCGGTTGCCGAAGCTGCTGCCGAGACTATAGGTGCTAATGGCCTGCTTTGCAGAGTAGGGGCGTATTATCACGATATCGGAAAAATCAACAAGCCGCAGTATTTTGTCGAAAACCAGATGGGTTCAATCAGCCGACACGAGCAGCTCTCGCCTGCAATGAGCCAGTTGATTATCGTAGGCCATGTAAAGGACGGCATAGAGATGGCAAAGGAGTTTGGGCTGCCCGCCGTACTTAGACAATTTATTGAAACCCACCATGGAACTACTCTGATAGAATATTTCTATAACGAGGCCAAAAAAAAGCAGGGCGATAAAGAGGCGCCTCCCTCGGAATCCGAATTTAGATACGCAGGCCCAAAGCCTCAGACCAAGGAAGCTGCTATAGTAATGTTGACCGATACGATTGAAGGTGCTATCAGATCGCTTGCCGAAATAAATCCCACAAGGATCGAAGCTGTGGTGCACAATATGACGATGAAGCGGCTTCAGGATGGGCAATTTGATGAAAGTGAATTAACTCTGCGAGAATTAAGCCAGATAGAATCAAGCATTTCCAAAAGCTTTGCCGCGCATTATCACGGCAGAATCGCTTATCCAAAAGCTCCTGATGAACCTATCCAGACCACCGGATCAAAAAAGCAGAACGGCAAGAAATAGCTTACTATGGACGAAGATGCAAACAATATCGCAGTGGACATTAACCACGATTACAAAGTCATCGAAATCAATCCTGAAGAAATATCCTCGCTGGTTAAAGCAGTTTGTTTTCGCTTCGGTATTTCAGATGCCGCCATTAATATCAATGTAGTTGATGATGAAAGAATTCGCGAAATCAATGAAAAATTTCTCAAACACGATTGGCCAACCGATGTTGTCAGTTTCGATCTTACAGGCGAGGTGGACGCTTCAAAGGCGTTTGAAATTATCGTAAATGGCCAAATGGCGGTAGGGCAGGCGAAATCACGCTCTCATTCGCCCCAGGCTGAACTTGCTCTGTACATAACACACGGGCTGCTGCATAATCTTGGTTTTGATGACAGCGGCGAACAGGCTGCTGAAAAAATGCACACCGCAGAAGATGAAATTTTACAACAACTCGGTTATGGTATAATATATCGATCGGAAGCTAAGGACGTCTAAATTTGAAAGGGTAATTAAACGTGGACGACGTTGGATGGTCGTTATTAATTGTATTGCTGCTTACCGGTGGCGCATCTTTTTTTTCTGTAAACACGATAGCCTTGAGGATTTTTTCCCGCGTAAAACTTCAGGACGCTTTCAAGGCCGCAAACAAAGACACCCTTATCGAAGTTTTTTTGGAAAATGTTGAAAATCTTATCTTAAGCTGTTCGCTGTATAGAATGATTTTCAATCTTTCTATATTACTTGCGATGATCTCGCTTTTTGCCTCTAAAAAAGAAGGCGTCTTGTTCCTGGCAGACTATATTTTGATCTTTGTCATTGCCCTGGTAGTATTTTCCATTTTCTCTCTTGCGATACCCCACGCCTGGGCGAAATACGCCGGGGAAAAACTTTTAGCACGCACCTTCAAAATACTAACGGCCTTTGCTTATATCGCCGCACCTGTCATCGCACTTTTTAAACTTTATGATGGTTTGGTGCGTCGTCTTGCCGGCGTCACAGAAGTCAGCCCCGACCAGCAGCAGGAGGAAATGCAGGAAGAGTTTTTAAGTGTGGTTGAACAGCAGAAAATCGAAGGTGTCGTCGATGAGGAAGAACAGCAGATGATCGAACATGTTTTGGAGCTGGATGAAACCACCGTTGAGGAAATTATGACCCCTCGTACGGATGTCATAGCCGTAAGTGTCGATGCCGGCCTGAAAGCCATTTTAGATGCCATTGCTGCCGAAGGGCACTCTCGCATACCTGTATACGAAGAAAATATCGACAATATCATAGGCCTTGTTTACGCCAAGGATCTGTTATCTGAAGTCGGTAATGATATTGACAGTTTCAAGCTTCGCGATAAAATGCGAAAAGCCTATTTCGTTCCGGAAACCAAATCACTTCGCGTTCTTCTGCATGAATTTCAAAATCAAAAACTGCACATCGCTGTTGTGCTCGATGAGTATGGCGGAACAGCTGGTATTGTTACGATAGAAGATATACTCGAAGAGCTTGTCGGCGAAATTGCCGATGAGTACGAAACAGAAGATCCTGCAGGTATAAAAAAACTGGACGAAACGACCTTCGAGGTTGACGCCAGAATGTATATCGACGACATTAACAGCGAATTGGAAATTCAGCTTCCTGAAGATGAGGATTACGACACTGTTGGCGGCTTTGTTTTTTCGCACCTTGGTTATATACCCAAGACAGGCCAGAGGTTCGAATATGAAAACTTAAAGTTTTCAATATCAGCCGCTGAACCCAGAAGAATAAATCGAATCCAAATTCAGAAATTACCCTCCACCCCGGAACAAAGCCAGTAACTCATGCTCAAAAAAGATATAGGCCTGTGTATACGCAAACTCGACTACTCTGAAACCTCTCAGATCGTTACCTTCTTTACGAAATCAGCCGGCAAAATCGACGCCATCGCCAAAGGCTCAAAACGCCCGAAATCATCTTTTGATGGCCCCATAGAAATTTTTTCCTTTGGTCAACTCGTATTTTCAGAATCCAAAACCGCCAAACTCGCCACACTTACAGAATTCGCCCCGCAGCCGTCTTTTTCAGGCCTGAGGAAAAATCTTCTCACTTTGAATAGCTGTCTTTTTGTTGCCGAACTGTTAAATTCTTTCACCGAGCCATACGATCCACACCCAGCCCTTTTTGACGCCTCCGTTCAGTTTCTGCAGGATTGCCAGGTTTCTGCCAACGACAATCAAACGCTGATTTTTTTAATATTGTTCCAGTTGACACTCTTCGAACAAATCGGCAGCAAGCCTGTCCTGGGTCACTGTACAAACTGTAAGGGCGACTGGCCCTTAAAATGGCGGCAAATTTATTTCAGCACTTCTGCCAACGGTCTGATTTGCGCAGACTGCGAACCAAGCTTTGTTGACAAAACCAGACTCAGTAAAGAAGTTGTAGAATGTTTAACCGATTTGAAGTTGCTGGCAAAAGCCAGCGCAGAAACGCTTGATGAAATCGAAAAGATCTTAATATTTCACTTTACCGAGCTTGCCGGTCGCCCGCCGAAAATGACAAAATATTTTCTGACGCGTTAGCCTGCATACTACTCGAAGAGTTCTGTTTGACTGGAAATAGATTCCTGTTTTTTAGGCCATTCCAAACCCAGATGCCCGCAAGCTTGTTTTGTAATTTCTCTGCCGCGGTTTGTTCGACGCACAAAACCAATCTGCAAAAGATAAGGCTCGACCACGTCTTCGAGCGTATCCCTCTCTTCGCCCAGAGTTGCCGCTATCGCATCGATGCCGGCAGGCCCGCCGTCAAAGATTTTTATCAGTGCCCTCAAAAATGACCTGTCAAGCTCGTCCAGCCCTAATGAATCAATCTGCT
>SDBV01003870.1_pt1 | contig 21770 bp, 17 predicted proteins | sample 2277081 | NCBI WGS metagenome assembly SDBV01 (sample SAMN10402039, study PRJNA504765) | marine sediment metagenome | isolation source: marine sediment core GS10_PC15, 223 cmbsf | place: Arctic Ocean: Southern Knipovich Ridge | collected 2010 | reverse complement strand
TAAATGAGGGTTTTGGAAAGGTGAGATGCCGCTGAGCGAAAACTCTGGCGGCATCTTGTTTTTTGCGCAAACCAACAGTTAAAATTAAAGGGGCAGATAATGAAAGACATTCTCGCAGACAGAGCCGGCTGTATTGACGCAAGCGGAATACGAAAAGTATTCGCCTTGGCAGCAAAACTGGACGATCCCGTCAATTTCTCCATAGGACAACCTGATTTTGACGTCCCAGACAACATAAAAGAAGCAGCAATAGACGCAATCCGCAACGGTTCCAACGCATATTCCCAAACCGCAGGTGACGCCCGGCTCCTGGAAAAAATATCCGACCGGCTAAAAAACGATTTCGCGTGGAGCGACCCGTCGATGCTTGTTACAAGCGGAGTGAGCGGGGGACTCTTCTTGGCCTTCCTGGCTATGATAAACCCCGGCGACGAAGTAATTATGGCTGACCCATATTTCGTCATCAACAAACACGTCATAAACATGATAGGCGGCAAGTGCGTCTTCGTAAACAGCTACCCCGACTTCAAACTGCCCGTCCGCGGCATCGCAGATGCGATCACGGAAAAAACAAAACTGATCATCGTAAATTCACCCGCAAACCCAACAGGTGCGGTCTATACCGACGACGAGCTAAAGCAGCTCGCAGACATCGCAGGAAAAAACGACATAATAATTCTAAGCGACCAGATTTATGACATCTTCTGCTACGAAGGCAAATGTCCCAGCATTGCAGAGCATTACGAAAAAACCATCCTGTTAAGAGGTTTCAGCAAAAGCTACGCAATGACCGGATGGCGATTAGGATACGCCGCAGGCACAGACGCCGTAAAAGACGTCATAGAAGCGATGATAAAGATACAGCAGTACACCTTCGTATGCGCACCGGTACCTTTCCAAAAGGCCGCAATAGCCGCTATCGACACCGACGTAAGCGATTATGTAAGCGCTTACAAGAAGAAAAGGGACCTGCTCTACGACGGCCTGAAAGACAAATTCGAAGTTTACAAGCAAGGCGGTGCATTCTACGCTTTCATTAAAGCTCCCGATAGTGCAAAAAACGCCACAGAATTCGTCAAAAGGACCATCGAAAACAACTTGCTGATAATCCCCGGAAACGTCTTTAGCGAGCAGGACACCCACTTTAGAATAAGCTATGCAACAACCGACGAAAAGATCGAAAAAGGCATAGAAATTCTAAGAAAACTCGCATAGCAAAAAAAATAAAAAAACAGTTTGACATGCCACCGCCAAACCAATATATATGCGCCCAATTCGGAGGATTTAACAAGAATATAAATGAAGGAGTACAGGGTCCATGGGTACAATACTAGCAGCGGGCAGCATGGATACGGAAATGGCAACAAAGATGTTTTTCTATCTGGTAGGGGGCCTGGGAATATTCCTGCTCGGCATGAAGAACATGTCAGAGGGCATGCAAGCCGTAGCCGGCGAAAGAATCCGCAAGCTGATCGGCGCAGTAACCAACAACCGCATTCTCGCATGCGGCGTGGGAACTGCCGTAACATGTCTCGTACAATCAAGTTCTGTTACAACCGTTATGGTCGTCGGAATGGTAAACGCCGGCATAATGAATCTAATGCAGGCTATCGGCGTAATACTCGGTGCAAATATCGGTACCACCATTACCGGCTGGATACTTGTCCTAAAGATCGGAAAGTACGGACTGCCGATGCTCGGTATCGCGTCGTTCTTTTACCTGTTCTCCAAGAGCGATCGAGTTCGTTTTACCGCCTCGTTTTTCCTCGGACTCGGAATGGTTTTCTTCGGCCTGGCACTTATGAAAGACGGCTTCAAACCGCTAAGGGACATGCCGCAATTTGTCGAAATGTTCTCAAGGTTCTCGCCGGCAGGTTATTTCGATTACATTAACATTATAAAATGCGTCCTCGTAGGCGCCGTGCTTACAGCCGTCGTACAATCATCGTCGGCAACACTCGGTATCACCATCGGATTAGCTGCCATAGGTGCGATAAGCTTCCCCGCAGCCGCTGCTCTGGTACTCGGAGAGAACATCGGAACAACGATCACTGCATACTTAGCTTCACTCGGAGCGTCAACGAATGCAAAACGTGCTTCATACGCACACATGCTCATAAATGTCATCGGCGTAATATGGATCGTTGCTGTCTTTGGATGGTATATACCTATCGTCGAAAAGTTTGTTGGCCTTGACAAGATAACCCCGCCGGCAAACGCTGTTGCTGTAAATGCTGGTGAAACCGAGGCTTTTGGTTTTACCGTTTGGGCAGAACCCGATCAAGACGCAATGAACGAGCAGGATTATAAAGACGCAAAAAAACGGTACGTGCATGCAAGTGTAACTGTTACCGCAGCCATCGCAGCAACCCATACAGGCTTTAACGTTGCAAACATGCTCGTCTTTATGCCGCTGGTAGGATTTCTCGGAACACTCCTGACCAGGATCGTCCCGGACAAGGAACACGAGGAAATACCGCATCTAACATTCCTCGACGTAAGAATGCTTGACACGCCGTCTATAGGCATCGAGCAGTCGCAAAAAGAAATTATCAAAGTTGCTGCCATGGTAGGCGGGATGATGGGAAGCCTCAGGCTTCATTTAGCAGAAGAAATTCTTGATCGCCAAAAAACACGCATGCTATTCAGATGCGAAACCGACATCGACGTCATACAAAAAGAGATCATGGAATTCTTATCCAGCCTCCTCTCCGGTAACATCTCACATGATGTTGTTGACGCCGGTAGAAGACAGCTTAGGATGGCTGACGAATATGAATCCATCAGTGACTATATAATAACGATTTTAAAACTGAAGCTCAAAATGGCAGATACCGGCGAAACAATGTCACAAAAGGGACTTGAAGAAATGCTCGACCTCCATGACCGTGTCAATGATTTTATAAACATGGTAAACTTAGCCGTGCAAACAGAAAACGCCGACATACTTACAACGGCACAGGTTCGCAGCAACGATGTCACGATCGCAATGAAGAAATATCGTACGGCACACCTTGAACGAGTGGGAACAGGCACTACCACACCGCTTAAGAGCCTGATATTTTCCGACATGCTAAACTCATACAGAAGGATAAAGGACCACGCATTTAACATCGTTGAAGTCGTAGCCGGTGAAAAATAGTATTAGCTCACAATAATTTGGTATATACACATTAAGGACTGGCCTAAAAACCGGTCCTTTGTCTTATAAATTACGTATTTTTCTTCTTGCCAGACGTTCAATGACGGGTTAAAATCCTGTTTGTCGTTGTATTATCCCCCTTTTGTATCACTATTGGTGATACGGGTAACAAAAGTTTAACGGAGTAGCTTATGAATGCCGGCTTAACGATCCAGATGTTTTTCAGTATAATCGGCGGCCTTGGAATTTTCCTTTTAGGCATGAAAAATATGTCAGAAGGGATGCAGGCCGTCGCTGGCGACAGAATGCGAAAACTCATCAACGCCGTAACCAATAATCGCATTATCGCTTGCGGCGTCGGAATAGCAATAACAGGTCTCATCCAGTCAAGTTCCGTTACCACCGTCATGGTCGTCGGGATGGTAAACGCCGGGCTGATGAATCTGACACAGGCGATAGGCGTCATACTCGGTGCTGATATCGGAACCACAATAACAGGGTGGATACTCGTTCTTGAGGTCGCAAAATACGGCCTGCCAATAATCGGCGTTTCCGCTTTCTTCTTTCTTTTTTCTAAAAGCGAAAAAGTTCGTTATACCGCTATGATGATCATGGGGCTTGGTTTGGTCTTCTTTGGGTTAGCACAGATGAAGCACGGCTTTGCACCGCTAAGAAACATGCCGGAATTCATAGCATGGTTCTCAAGATTTTCACCGGGCACCTATTTTGGAGTTTTAAGGTGCTGCCTCATAGGCGCCATCGTAACCGCCATCGTACAGTCGTCCTCGGCAACATTAGGTATAACAATGGGGCTCGCAGGTGCCGGCGTCATCGATTTTGAAACTGCCGCCGCACTCGTTCTTGGCGAAAATATTGGAACCACAATAACAGCCTGTCTGGCATCTATCGGCGCTTCGACAAATGCAAAACGTGCTTCCATCGCACACGTTACCATTAAAATAATTGGCGTAGCATGGATCACTGCCATCTTCCCTTCATATATGATGCTTATGAAAAAGATCATCGGCGTAGACCCCGCAACAGCGGTAATGGTAAACGGTGTCGAAACATTCACACACGCCATGAGAGGCATAGCATTATCGCATACTTGTTTTAATGTAGTAAACGTAATTCTCTTAATGCCTTTTACAACTCTTCTTGCAAAAGTGCTCTGCCGTTTCATGCCGGATAAAAAACTGGAAGTACAACCGCACCTCAGGTTCCTCGACGTTCGCATGCTCGACACCCCAGCCGTTAGCATCGAACAGTCTAAAAAAGAAATTGTCAGAATGAGTGAAGACGTCGCAACAATGCTCGCTCACCTTAAAAACGTTATAATAGGCACCGAACGTGACAAAAAGAACGAGGGAAAAATATTCCGTATGGAAGAAAGTATGGATGTCGTACAAAAAGATATCGTGCAATTTCTTAGCAATTTGCTCTCCGGAAATGTTCCGCACACGGTAATGAACGATGGACGTAAGCAACTGAGGATGGCAGATGAATATGAATCGATAGGTGACTATATAACATCCATCCTTAAACTCAATCTTAAAATGAGAAAATCCGATATGAAAATGCCTGACGAAGCTGCCAGGGATTTCGCTGCCCTCCACGACCAGGTCGAAAAATATCTGATATTTGTTAACGAAGGTGTCAAAGAAGAGAACGCAGATATCCTCGGAAAAGCCTTAAATTTGGGAAATAAAATAACACGCCATGTAAAAGAGTATCGCAGCAGACATCTTGAACGAGTAGAAGCAGGCAGAACCTCCGCATTGCAAAGCCTGATCATAACCGACATCTTAAATGCGTACAGACGCGTAAAGGACCATGCACTGAACATCGCGGAGGTCCTAGCGGGCGAAAAATAACTCAGCATAGACAGAAATATCTGTATATCGCAGCTATAAGGGTCGTCCAAAAGTCGACCCTTTTTTATTAAAAAATAATATGTATTTTACTTGCCTGACGCTCGCTTTGCTTTTAGAATTGCCGTATGGATAAACTTCAAAACAGATCGACTTTGAATCCGTTCATATTGCTTGCTGTGTTTTTGGCAGCAGGGCTGACCTGTCTCCAGTTATCTTTCGCCGACGACGAACCTGCCGAAGAAAAGATCGCCGCTGTCATCTCATGCAAGGACCTCATCGACGACGGCCTCTTCCAATCAATTAAAAGACGTTCTGACATGGCAATCGACGAAGGGGCATCGTACCTCATCTACGAAATCGGAACCTACGGCGGATTATTAAAATCCGGCGACGACATCTCGAAATATTTCATCCTCGACATTGGAAAGAAAGTTCACACCGTCGCATACATAACAACCGAGGCGATCTCCGCAGGAGCAATGATCTCCGTCGGATGCAAAGACATTATAATGCTCGAAAACACAACCATCGGCGACTGTGCACCAATTATGCTCGGAGGCAAGCTCGAAGGCGTCGAACGCGAAAAATCAGAAAGCTTCACACGCGCAGCATTCATGCGAGCCGCAGAGGCAAACAACTATCCCGCGCCGCTCCTAAAAGCGATGGTCACACAACAGATCGAGGTCTTCGCCGTTCTAAACAAAGAAACCGGCCAAAAAGAATTCTTTGAAACAAAGGACATCCCAACAGACGCCAAGACCTATGACATCGAAAACAAAAAGCTCATAGTAAAAGACGACGAGTTGCTTACCCTAACCGCAAGCCAGGCACTCGAATACGGCATCGCAAGAACAACCGTAAAAGATCTCGGCGGGGCGTTAGCATTTCTCGAACAGCGCGATAACATAAAGTTCGCATCCGCACCGTTAGAGTTCGAGCCGCTCTGGTCCGAACAGATGGTCCGTTGGATAAACTCACCCGCTGTCGTCGCTGTCCTGGCGGCGCTGGCAATGCTCGGAGTCTACGTAGAGCTAAACACACCCGGCCTTGGCATCCCCGGCCTCCTCGCAGTCGTCTGCCTGGTAATACTCGTAGGAAGCAAATACCTCATCGGAATGGCCAATTGGGTCGAAGTCGCCATCTTCTGTCTCGGTATAATTCTCTTAATGATAGAGCTTTTCGTCATCCCCGGATTCGGTCTCGCAGGCTTTGCAGGAATAGCATGCGTCCTCGTCGGCATTTTCGGAATGCTCATAAAGAACCCACCGGACTCTTTTCCCTGGCCAAAACCGGAGTACGGCGGATGGGACCTGTTCGTAGAGGGACTCTTAGGCATATTCATCGGCTTCATCGGCTTTACGGTTCTGGCGGTCCTGTTCGCAAGGTTCCTCCCAAAATTAGCCTTCCTAAGCGGGCTCATTTTAAAACCCGTTTACACTGCCGAAGACATTACACACCCGGCTTCGATAACAGCACCGCCCGAAACAAAAATAAACTTGACAGTAGGCCAAACAGGAAACGTCGTAACACCGCTAAGGCCGACAGGAACTGCGAAATTCGACGACGCAATTGTCGACGTCGTAGCTCTCGCTCAGTTCCTTGAAACCGGCGATAACATTGAGATCGTAGAAACACACGGAAACAGAATTGTAGTTAAAAAAGTTTAATGGAGTATTGCTAATGGATTGGTGGATCGTTTTTGCAATTTTATTATACTTAATATCAGCGGCACTGATCGTCGCAGAGGTCTTCGTACCCAGCGGCGGGATCATAAGCATATTCGCTTTCGCAAGCATGGTTGGCGGCGTCGCCATCTTTTTCCAGCACAGCACATTCGCCGGCATTGCTGGCGTCATCATCGCGATGGTGATGATCCCCATAGTCCTGATACTCGCTTACAAAGCATTTCCAAAAACAAAATTCGGCAAAAGCGTAACACTTTCGCCCCCCGACAGGGACAAAGGCGATGCAATACCCGACACCGATGAAATTGAGGCGCTGCTCGGAAAGACCGCAACCGTCATCAGCCCGCTGCGACCCGTAGGAATGTGCGATTTCGACGGCCGCCGCCTCGAATGCGTCGCAGAGAGCGGGTACATAGAAACTGACAAAATCGTAAAAGTCATTAAAGTAGACTCAACACAACTAACCGTAAGAATCGAAGAAAATTCCTAAAGAAAGGGGAAAAACATGTTAAATACACTTACAGATCTAATCGCAGTAGCTGAAGTAGGAAAGGTCATCGTTGTCGGAATCGGCATCATATTCGGCATTGGTGCTCTTGTGGTCCTTCTGATTTTCGTAGCATTTTTCAGGCTATGGCTTCAGGCAAAGCTCTCAAGAGCAGACGTTAAGTTCTCAGAGCTCATCGGTATGTCCCTGAGAAAGGTAAACCCCAGAACCATCGTCATCAGCAAGATCACAGCCATCCAGGCAGGCCTTACTCTGACAACACGCGACCTCGAAAGCCATTTCCTTGCTGGCGGAAGGGTGTCCAACGTAGTCCGTGCTCTCATCGCCGCCAACCGTGCAAACATTGAACTCACGCTGCAAACAGCAACCGCCATCGACCTCGCAGGTCGAGACATCTTAGAAGCCGTTCAAACTTCCGTAAACCCAAAGGTCATCGATTGCCCCGATCCCACAAAGGGCAGGCAAACAGTTGACGCAGTAGCTCAGGACGGTATCCAGCTAAAGGCCAAGGCACGAGTTACAGTGCGAGCGAACATCGACCGCCTCATCGGCGGAGCAACCGAGGAAACCATCATCGCCCGCGTCGGCGAAGGTATCGTAACAACCATCGGTAGTGCTGTTAACCATAAGAGTGTCCTCGAAAACCCGGACAACATTTCAAAATCAGTTCTCGCAAAGGGCCTCGACGCAGGAACCGCCTTTGAAATTCTTTCGATTGATATCGCAGACATTGACGTCGGAGAGAACATCGGCGCCCAGCTCCAAAAGGCACAGGCTTATGCAGATCAGGAACGTGCAAAAGCGGAAGCCGAAAAACGACGTGCAATGGCCGTCGCCCGACAGGCAGAGATGAAGGCACTCGTACATGAAAACCGCGCAAAGGTAGTCCTCGCAGAAGCAGAGATACCGTTAGCGATGGCAGAGTCTTTCAGAAGCGGCAACCTCGGTATTATGGATTATTACCGCATGAAGAATATTAACGCCGATACCTCCATGAGGGATTCGATTGCCAAGCCTCAGGACAAAAAGGAATAATTGTGACAAACCCTCTAGACTTTTTTGACAGCATGATCGCTGCAAAAGGCGGCAAAAAATTCGAATGGCTCTTGCCATTGGTCTTTCTTGCCGTCTACATTGTCAGCGCAATAAAAAAAAACAAGGCGCAAAAGGGGTACGACGAAAAACTAGACACCAGGCTTGACCAGATCGACAAAGAGCCAATGCCCGAACTTGCTCAGCCGGAGACAATTTACATAGCTCCGCCAAGGGAGATATTGCAAAAGAAGCTCCGCACACAGCAGGCTCTTACCGCACAGATGCAGCAAAGAAAAACTGCAAAACCAAGGACAGAGCCGAAACCTCAGCCAAAACCTGCAAAGCCGCAGGAACTTACCCGCACTGCGATGAGACACAGAGATCAGCAAGCCGAGGCCAGACCCAAAGAACTCGAAATACTGCCCGAAATATCAGAAAGCATGGTCGAAAACATACACCAGCCCCAGACAATTCGAGACGCCATTGTATTTGCAGAAATAATAGGAAAACCAAGATCGCTAAACCAATGGCAATATTAAACCCGTAGGATGGGTAGATTTTCTGCCCATCCGGTTTCTTTCTCTGTGTCCTCTGTGCTCTCTTTTTTGCTCTGTGGCAAAATAACTTTTTGATCCAGCCGCAAGTTTACGCCTTAGGTGGATGGAATAGTTTTGTTCATTAGTTTTTTGAATTTAGTGTTTGTTTCGTATTTCGATATTCGAATTTCGTATTTTAAAATCTATTGTAATGAACAATAGATTTCATCGTCCTTTTCGGCACATGCAAAACATCGTTTTCATCCAGGTAATATTTAACCGACTCATCCTTACAGTCTTCCATTACAGGCGCCTCTCCGGGATAGCCCAGAGCAACCACGCTGTCAATATCAAACCCCTCGGGCACTTTGCATATCACGCGAAGTTTATCCTTATCGATAGCGCCCAGCCAGCACGAGCCGATCCCCAGGCTCTGCGCGCTGATCAGAATGTTTTCGATAGCCGCCGCCGCGTCAACACTGTTGGATTTATCATTACCGATAGACTTATCCATTAGCACAATTATGTATGCAGCGGGTCTTTTATCGGCGGGGGGGTTGCGTTTTGGTTTCACATACCCGGCCCACGCAAGACATTCGAATATCCTCGCATTTGTTTCTGTCTCATTAACAATAATATAATGCAACGGCTGACGGTTCGCCGCAGCCGGCGCACACCGCGCAGTTTCTACAAGTTCTAAAAGTATTTCACCGCTGATCTCTTTTTGTTTATAAAGACGAACGGTCCGACGAGTTTTGATAGCTTCGATTGCATCCATAAAATTTATCCCTGAATAACTAAACTGCATTTTAAGGTTATAAAATTCATATTATAACAGTATCCGCATAAAATCAAGCCCTGAGCCGCCTTATCCCCTTAGTCCGATAATGCATGTTATGTTACATTCAGCGATTAGGCTGTTCAAGCCGGCTTTCTCTAAAATCCCCGATTTGACACAAATATGATGCTTTTATGATGATATGCCCTGTAAAGCGGAACATACTGATCTTAAAGCCCTATTCTGACGACCCGTCGCGTCGAAGCCTTCAGGCGTAGACGGAAGTCAGAAATGTTTTGGCGGACGCATATGTAACGTACTTTATCGAAGCATGTTTTACCCTAACATGATAATGGACCACATAGTTATCTGCCTGAAGGCAGTTTGTTTAGGATTTCGGATTTAGTGCTTAGAATTTGGGCGACACGATTTGCGAAACACTAGCCTTTTTGCGCTAGTCAGTTGTAACTTTCTTACGTCGACTTGATGTTTCTTCGCGTGCGGCCGCATAGATGTATCGCGGCTCGTCGGCTTTATGCTTTTCCTCGATCCCGTAGTGATCGTCCACCTCATTAACAAAAACATCCCGCTTCAACAACTCCGGCGGACGACACCCCCATTCCTTAAACAACATCAATTGTTCCGTCGGATCGATGTACGACTTCCGGCATATCCTCGGCGTGTTCCCAAGGTTATCCGCGATCTCTTGAATGATCGATTTATATTCTCCCAACACTTCGCTATACGCTGCAAGGTTCCGCTGCTTCGCAAAATCCGTACACCTCATAATAAATATCCGAGTCGCATGATAGTTCCGCAAATTATGCACCGTACAGTTGCTCCCGGCGCCGCCTTCGGGCGAACCATTTTCAGCGTTAGCCTCTCCATCGCCCGTAAAGTATTCGTTCACCTGAACAGCCGTAAAGGGCTTCCCGTCGCTGCGAGTAAACAAAAACTCATTCTTTTCGGCGATAAGTTCCAGTAAACGATCCGCGATTAGCGACTCGATCGGATTTTCTTGGCGATCGTTTTTGGTCCGATAAACAGTAAATACGTGTTTTTGCTCCTGGCTGTGTTTGCCGGGATAATTCATAATTATTTCATCGCCCTTCACCCGCACATGCGCTTTCGTCAGCAGCGTCGTCATCCCGTATGTCTTCTTTTTCGCATGCGCCGACACCTTGTTACCGATACGCGCATACTTCGCATCGATGATAAGGCAAACAAGCGCCCGCACCCACGTATCCCGGTCAGCGCTTGTCACATGTTTCACCATCCGTTTCCGCACTTCGTCAATGATCCTGTTAAGCTCGGCAATTTTCGCAAACTTGATCTCCCTCGCCCGCCGCTTATAGTCCATCGTATAATACTTCACCTTGCTGTCCCCTGCCATCGCACTCGTCTGGCAATAGAACGTCCCGTCAGCCACCGGATGTATCTTATACTCCTTACCCTCTTCCAGCACGCCGTAATTTTCGTTCATCTGCACATCATTCAGCGGCGGCATCTCAAGCTCAAGCTCATCGCTCGTATAGAACGTAAGCGGATACCCCGCCGGCTGAACTCCGATCCGTCCGTTAAAATTCGCCGGCAAAAACTCGTTCAGACCCTCATCGACCAGCACATCCCGCAGCGCCGCGCTGTCAACCGTCGGATACCAATAATTCTCGTCGAATATTTCGATCAAACGAATATGCGCCGCGTGCTTGCGGTGCTTCAATATCGCTTTAAATTTCTTATATTCTTCGGGTCGCTTTCCAGATGCTTCTTTGGATGTCCCCGGCGTAACTTCCTTACTCCCGAACACTTGTCTTTGGATCTCCGCCAGCAGCACGGTTCTCTCTGCAACCGCCGCTTTCGCGTTCCACCCATTCGCTATACTAACGCTCCGTGCTATCGTCACCGTCTCCATATCCACAAGCCGCGCCATACTAAGCAGCTCCGGCAGATGAACATGCTTGTTGCCCGTAAATATTTCGTTGAAATATTTCATCAGTTTCGTTTCGTACCCGCGTAGCTGATACACGCCCCGATTTTTCCACCCATGTTTCCACGCACTGACAAAATGCTCCATCGCAGTTTCGTTGTCAGCACCAGCCGAAAGCTCGCAATAAAAATCGTCTATCATCCCGTTAGCCTCTGCCATATCGTGATACACACCGAAAAACGCGGGCCGTTGCCGCTTCATAGCTTCAAACGCAGACGCATAGCTATCATTATGATCGACTTTGAATTTTCCCCCGCTAAGGTTGCCGCAGAACCACGGCAATAGCGTATACACATGCCGAAAAAAATCCGCTGTGAAACTGTTTAGAGTTGTCAGTTCGTTACTCATACCACGCCTTGCCTATTTATAGCGAGCGCTTATCGCATAACGCGCCGCCTCGGTCAGCCTGTCCCACGTCGTGATCGCCCGGTCGACAAGCCCTAGATTTTCAAGCACAACTTCGATATTAACGACCGCATCCGGATCGGCGAAATTATCCTTCATTTGCTTTTCAAGATTGCTCATCGCATCTGCGAACTTACGCTTATCGCAGAACAGGATCGCCGTCTGGTAATGCAGATCAAGCGTATCACGATCGATCTCGTTCATCTTCGCCAGCCGATCCAGAGCAACTTCGTTCTTGCCAACCTCGAACAGACACACCGCAAGCTTGCTCGTCGCACGGTAATGGGTCGGATTGATCTCAAGCGCAGTTTCAAACGACTCGATCGCCTTAGGCATATCCCCTGCCGTCATCATCAATATCCCGTACTTATAATGAATATCTGCACTCTTTGGCGAGTTTTCCATGTGTTTTTGGTGTGCCGCGATAACATCATCGATCATCGCAGGCGATGGCTTTGGCTCCCCGCTCATCGCAGCATCTTCGTTAAGCGCCGTGTGCAGATGAAGAGTCGCCGTCTCCGAAAATAGCAAAGTACTGTTCTGCTGGATCGCCGCGGCAAGCGAAAGAGTTTTTACCGCTTCGTCGGTTTGGTTCAGGTGCCCCTGAGATATCGAAAGCCCGATATACGAATCAACGATCTCGTCGTTGATCTCCGCCGCTCGGTTGAATTGCTCGGCTGCAAGGCTCTGCCTCTGACACCTCAGATAATGCGTACCAAGCTTGATCGTCGCCTCAAGGTAGTTCGGCTGCAAACGGATCGCATTTTCATAATGAACGATCGCATCGGCTGTCCTGCCCGCCCTGCTGTAAATATCCGCGATACGAACATATAGATCCGGCATATCCCCCACCTGATCTATCAGCCATTGAACCCGTTCGATCGCCTCGTCAAACTCACCGCGTTCGATCAGATCGTTAACATCCCCGTCCTGATTATCGTCGTTAAAGTTGTCCGGATGCGCAACTATCGCAGTGTTAAATGTCCCGACCGCCTGTTCGTACTGCGTGTCGGCGACATACAGGTATCCCAGCAATATCAGCGACGAGATGTCCTCAGGATGCTCGGCGGTCAAACGCTCATACTCGGTTATGGTTTTGTCGAGTTTTCCGTTCTTGAAATACACCGCCGCCATGCGTTGCCGCGGCAGCTGCAAATGGCTCTTAAACTTGATGCAATCCTGGTAGAACTCGACGGCTTCGGCTTCGTGGCCCAGGCGTTCGTGACAATACCCCAGCGTATACAGCGCCATCGTGTTGCTGGGCTGACGCATATACACGGACTGCGCCTGCTCGATGGCGCCGTCTAAGTCATTGTCGTGCAAGCAGATAGCAGCAGCGACCATTCGACCGAGATTGCAATCCGGATTCTCAAATAAGTAAAACTTCAGTTTCTCGGAGGCCTCCTCAAGCTGCATGTTGCCGAGTAATTCTACTATTATGTCAAGGTCGTCAGCGGCGACATCGATGTCATACTCACCGGCCGGCTGCTGGCCCTGGTTCCTGATGGCGCCCAGCCAATGCCATATAAGGTCCGCTGTGTCAACCGTTACCGCCCTGCCAAAGATCTCTAGTAGTTTGCTCATCGAATTTTCTCCAGCCAAAATTAAACTAATTAATAGTCGTGGCAATGAATAATTCGACGATATTTGGAACACGCTTTATGCGATTTTCCTGATTTTAGGCCCAAAAACATTATTTTTGGGTCAATTATCCCTTTCATGATGACTGTAACGTTTGTTCCGATTTTAGCCCCCCAAAATGCAACTTGCGGCTGGTTTGGGTTTCGGCAGGGTCGATTTATTTAGAATAAAAAAAACCAGTATGAAAAAAGGGTGAAAAAACAGAATAAGTGCTTCCCGAGCCGATCAAGGAGAGGCGGTGGGTCCGTAAAACGGCCGTGATGGGGCCGTGAGGGCCGAAAAAATGTTAGAAGTGGTAAAGAGGAGTCGTTTTGTTGCGGGAAAAATGACAGAAAGAACTTATGAAAAAACGCGCGTTTTTATGCAAAAAGTGGGAAAAAAATACAAATGCGCGCACCACAGCGCACCACAGCGCACTTTGCGCGCACCAATTGGGAAAAACGTGAGTAGGAAAAAACGCTTAAATCCTCGTTCTACGGCAGAAAAGCAGGGTGAGGGGTTGTGTGAGTTGCGAATTACAGGAGTTAGTGGGTTGGTTATGCCGTAGAACGAGAAGCACTAAATCCTAAGCTCTAAATCCTAAACAAATACTAATATCTAAAAGATAATGATCAAAACTATTCCAGCCTGTGGCTGGTTTGGGTTTTGGCCGGGGGTGATTGAATAGATATTAGGTAATAGATATTAGATATTAGCTGTCGAGCCGCACCTAAGGCGTAAACTTCGGCTGCCCCGTTCGACTTCGCTCAGGGTGACCTACGGTCAGTTTATGGTTGCTATTTTTAAAGAATGTGCTAACTTTATTAGCGGGTAGCGGATAGCGTTTAGCGGATAGGATGGCTAAAGCCATCGCCGGCCTGTGGCCGGTTAAGTTGATTGCAGAAAGAAAAGCCCAGCGCCAATATTGCGTCAGCAGACTAATTGGTGCTGGATAAATTTAATGGAAAAAGGAAACTGACCCCTTTAATTTATTCCTTTAATTTATTCTAAAAAAGAAGAGTTGGGCGTTAAAGGGGATGAGTGAAGGTCGATTTAAAGAGATGGGTGGCACCTAAGGCGTATACTGACACCTTTAATTTTATTTAATAGTAATGACCTTTTGGGAGAAGTGAAGAAATGTTGCAAGTTATTTTAAAGTGTTTACTTACTTTAGCAATTTTAATCATTGCCTATTTTGCTATCCACAGAACATGGACAAATAGTATAGATATTTTGAGTTGGCTAAGAAAACCGGCTGACATGATTCCAGTTGAAGAACAAATAAAAGACTTACCCAGTTCAGAAAATATTCAACAACAACTTCTTGAGGAAAACAAAAAACAAACCGATTTGCTTGAGAAGATGCAACGTATCTCTGAAACCGATAATGCAAAACTAATGGAAGAGTATCCTTTAGGTTATATTCTCTTCGCAATTAAAGACGACTATGAAATTATTGGCAAAAAATCACAGCAAGAATGGGAAATCGATTGGAATAGTGCAAGAATACTTGCATTACATGAAAAACAAATATTATTTATGTCGCCGACAATGCATTCTAATGATGGCAAACGTGAGATTAGTAGTAATAAGTTGGGTATTTCTAGAGAAAAGGGCGTTGCATCTTTAATTAAGGCATTTGGTATAGAAATATTTTCTGGAGTATTAGTTGATGATAATAGTGGTATCGTATGTATTATTGGTTTGAAAGGATATAAATAGCCAGGTATGCAACTTGTTTGCACACGCGGAATCATTTAATAAAAGAGATTGGGAATCTGTAAAAATTGTGCTATGAAAGGATTTTAAATGACTGTGACTTATTATCGAGAGATAATCCCCAACAATATTGATTTTAAACTTCTTCGGCAAAATCGAAAATCACTTATCAATGCAAAGCTGATTATTGGTTCGGTTAGCGGAGTAACATACGATCTTAAGCTTGACGGACCGAAATTATTATCTAGTACGACAAAGGTGGGGGAATTTCTTCAGAGCTTAGACATAAAAGACGTTGAATTAGTTAAAATATTTTGTGATTCAACCCAATGTGGCAATACTGAACACATAACAGGAAGAATTGAAGTTTGTTTAAAAGATAAGTCAATTTCTATTATTCACTGTAGTAAAATCCATGGTCTTCCAAAGGTGAGTTGAAGATACTAATGGAGATAAATATTGAAGAAGCAACGGGAACTTCAAGACTTTCTATACATTTGAAAGGATTTGATATGAAACAATCGCCAATGCTTAAACATTCTATTGAGAGCTTTCAGCATGGCCTGGAGCATTACTTGGAAGGCTCCGAGAGAAGCAGGAAATTTGCTGTACTTCATATAGATCAAGCAGTTGAATTGATGTTAAAAGAAAAGGTAGTTCAGACGGGAAAGAGTATATATAAATCTGATGGCAACACCTTATCTCTTCACGAAACATTCAAATCACTGAAAGATTTCAAATTACCAGAACGTCCAAGATTGGAAGAGCTTCACGACTTAAGGAACACAGTTCAACATAAGGGGTATACTCCAGACATAGAAAGCACTCAGTTTTATATAGAAACTGCGTATTCATTCATTAAAAGATTCTTGGATGAAGAACTGTCAATAAAGTGCGACTCAATCCTCCCTATAAACTATATTGCTCTTATGGATGGTCTGCGGCTACCTGATACTGAAGAAGTGCTTACACTGCTTCAAGAAGCAAAAGGCATTAAAGACCCCACAGAGAAAATAGTAAAGACATATACCGCGCTTCAACTTGTTGTAGATTCATGCCGAGACATTTTCCCCGGTCGAATTTTATTCAGACAAACATTCCGTAAATTTATGAAAGCACGGGGACATGACGGGGTTAAAATTAACATACTTTTGGATGTAATAATGAAATTAAGGAATCAGGTGGTTCACTCAGACTATTCGCCAACAGCAAAGGAAGCAGATTACTTTTATAGCACTGCATGGAATATCCTTTGTAAGGCTGGGATAGCAAAACAATTTTCAAAGAAAGAGAGGGCAAAACGGTCAAAATAATTAACTCGGCGATTTATAAAATGATGCGGCATTTAAATTGATTATCGATTCCGTCTTTACTTATAGTTTCAACGCGACAGGTATTGATAAATGATTATTGCAGCGGATTTTCATAATAGTTTGATGATTATAGTTGGCAACACGAATGGCGAATAGCATTAAAACAAGTTGGAACAATTGAACCAAAACCTTTTTTATTAAGACTTGGCAACTTAAATGATATTGTTACTGTGATAGACACAGAAAGCCTTATAAATTCAAAAATCCAACTCAATTAGGAATGAGCTTGGGGAACTGGGGTTTAAGGATGGCAAGATTATGAACCCCCTCAATGAATTGAGGTTTTGTAAAGCATGAACCCCCTGCAGTGCAGGGGGCTAACCGTGGAATTTTTCCTATTAAATAGGTCCTTCGACTTCGCTCAGGATGACGTGCGGCGTTGGTTGCGTTGGAGTTGTTTTAAATTGTAACGGTCAGCGTACCTAAGGCATCAAGATTGCCACGCGGCTGCGCCGCTCGCAATGACGGTGGTGTGGGTGGTTACATAGAGCAAGTTGTAATTGTAATATTATTCAAACCAGTTTGCACTTAGGTCATTCCAAGGAGCGTTTTCTGCGTCAATGAGTTTTATCTTTTTTTCTCTTTTCCATCCCTTTATTTGCTTTTCCCGTTTTATAGCAGAATGGGCGGCTTTGAACGTTTCGAAATAGAGTAATCTGTCAATGTTATATTCATCTGTGAAACCGGGGACTAAGTGGTTTTTGTGTTCGTATACTCTTCTTTTGATATTGTTCGTCATACCTGTGTATAGAGTCCCCGAAACACTTGCTAATATGTAAACGTAAAATGTTTTCATGATGGTTATTATAATCGTTTTTCAAAGAAATGGAATTTTTCTGTTTAAATAGGTCCATTCGACTCCACTTCGTTCCGCTCAGGATGACGTGGTTATCGTGTTGTGTTGCAGGTGTTTTAAATTGTAGCGGTCAAGGTTGCCGTCCGTTCGCTTCGCTCAAGCTATTTCAGGACGACTTTCAGTCGTTTTTCTATTGTTTGACAGTTGGCCGGGTGTGTGTATAATGGGCCGTAAGTAACCGTGAGTTTATATATAATAGTTAGTGAAAAATATTTAAGTAAGGGGATCGATTATGAAAATTAGATCAGGTTTGCTAAGTGTTGTTATTTTTGTTGTGATGTTAATTTCGGTGCCGTTGGCAGCGGAGGAAAAGGTTTCTGTAAAACCGCAAAAGCTGCCGGGAAGAATAAAAAAGGCCCTAACCGAGGCGTTCCCTGACGGGAAAATAATAGAGGCCGAAAAGGAAGTCGAGGGGGACGATCCGGGGCAGTATGACATAATCGTCGAATCGGGCGGAGAGAAATTCGAAGTTGAAATCTCACCAAAAGGCAAGATCAAAGAGATCGATAATATATCATCATCGAAAACAATGCCTGAGGAAACAGGTAAAAAGTGGACGAAAGAGTTCCACGAGGAAAAGTGCAGCTTTTTAACGGCCGGGCGTAACCGGTTCTTTATCTTAGAGCCCGGGTATAAGCTGGTGCTTGCAAGTAAAACCGAAAAGGTAACGATCACCGTAACAAAAAAAACACGAAAGATCGGCGATGTAAAAACACGAGTCATTGAAGAATACGAAGAAGAAAACGGCAAACTAAAAGAGGTATCGCGCAACTTCTTTGCTATCTGTAAGGAACACGGTGATGTATTCTATTTCGGTGAAGAGGTGGATGACTACGAGGACGGCAAGATCGTCAGACACTCCGGCGCGTGGCGTGCCGACGAAAGGGACTCCAAGGCAGGAATCATTATGCCGGGAACGATCCTTTTAGGTGCAAGACACTACCAGGAAATGGCAGCCAATGCGCTGGACCGGGCCGAAATAGTTGCCGACGACATAACACTAACTACACCTGCAGGTACATTCGAAAACTGCATAAGGGTAGAAGAGACCTCAGGACTCGATCCGAAAGATAAATGCTATAAAACATACGCACCCGGTGTCGGGCTGATCCAGGATGAAGATCTGCTGCTTACGAAAAATTGAAAATTATGGTCGATCTTAAAGTTTTCAATAATTCATCCGATCTGTTAAAGGCTTTTTTATCGGTGGATAATTTAAGGGGCACCACCTCCGGCGGCAGATCACGTTGTGATCTGAGGTAATAGGTTTTAGATATTAGATATTAGAAGAAACTGCCTTTTGGTCCTATTAGAGTTTTAAGGCGGTTCACGCGGTATATTTGAAAACTCTAACGGGGTAAACTTTGCTTTTGTCGTGTGGAATTTTTCTTATTAAATCCCGAAGCGAGATCGTGACCTTTGAACCCCATATCGGCAAATATTTAGGGTAAATCGTTAAAATCGTAACAAAACTCGATTTTTTTTGATAAATAGCTTATAATTCCGGCCTCTATATATATAGATAACACCCTTTAGGGTGATAAGATCGTGATCCGTTAGTCGACTAAGTATAACAGGTGTCTGCGAAATCGTACGTTTTACATGCTTTCGCTGTATTGTAAGTTTATTTGTGTGCTTATTTTAACGATAACACGTCAGAGGCGTTTATTTTTTAAAGGGTATCAGTATGTGCGGAATAGTAGCTTATCTTGGCGACAAAGACGTTCGGCCAATTTTGCTTGAGGCGCTTAAGCGGCTGGAGTATCGGGGGTATGACAGTGCGGGTATCGCGGTCGTGCTTGACGGTTCTATCAATGTAATCAAGACGGCTGGCAGAATAGCTGTTCTTGAAGAACAACTTCCAGCCGAATACAAACAGACGGGGCTGGGGATCGGGCATACCCGCTGGGCGACGCACGGCAAACCTAATACGGTTAACTCGCATCCCCATGTTGACTATACCGGTAAGGTGTCGATCGTTCATAACGGTATCGTCGAAAACTATATGACACTTAAGACGTGGCTGATCGGCCAGGGTTGCGCGTTTAAGAGCGAAACGGACTCTGAAGTTATTGCCAATATGATCGGTTATCTTTACGCCAGCGGGATCAGCCCGAACGGTACGAACCATCAGGGGACGCAAAACCGATTCGAGTGGGCAGTGCAGCAGGCGCTTAACGAGCTTGAAGGGACCTACGGACTTGCGATACTTTGCTGCGACTTTCCCGATATGATGATCGGTGCGAAAAAGGGAAGTCCGCTTATCCTTGGCGTCGGTGAGAACGAATATATCATCGCATCTGACGCGTCGGCAATCGTCGAGCATACGACGCAGGCGATATACCTTTCGGATAACGAGATGGTTACGATCACTCCGAAGGGATTTAAAACCAAGACGATCAATAACGTTGCGGTCGATAAAGACGTTAAAGAGATCGAGTTTTCGCTTGAGCAGATCGAATTGGCAGGTTTCGAACATTATATGGCCAAAGAGATATTCGAACAGCCGACGGCACTTGCGACGACGCTTGGGGGCAGGATCGACACGCAGAACGGTCGCGTCGTCCTTGGCGGTATTCAGGATAACCTTCGCGAACTTACGATGACGAAAAAGGTCATCCTGACTGCTTGCGGAACCGCGTGGCACGCGGGGCTCGTGGGCGAATTTTTGTTCGAGCAGCTTGCACGTATCCCTGCGGAGGTTGAGTATGCCAGCGAATTTCGGTATCGTAACCCCGTGATCGAAGAAAACACGATCGTGATCGCGATAAGCCAGTCGGGTGAGACGGCAGATACGCTTGCGGCGATAGGACTGGCGAAAGAACGCGGTGCGAAAGTCTTTGGCGCGGTAAATGTTGTCGGTTCCACGATCTCGCGCATGACGGATGCGGGTATCTATCTTCGGGTCGGTCCTGAGATCGGGGTTGCAAGTACCAAGGCGTTTACGGCACAGGTTGCAGTTCTTGCGATGTTTGCGATCGAGCTTGGACGACGAAGGCACCTTAGCAACGATGCGGCGAGTCGGCTGTTGAAAGAACTTGAAAGCATCCCGGAAAAGATCGCACAGATCCTCCCGCAAACCGATAAGATCAAAGAGATCGCACAGGCGAATATCGATCATGATAACTGGCTGTTTTTGGGCAGAGGTGTGAACTATCCTGTTGCGCTTGAAGGCGCGCTTAAGCTTAAAGAGATCAGCTATATTCATGCCGAGGGTCTTCCTGCAGCGGAGATGAAGCACGGACCGATCGCACTTATAACCGATGGTATGCCCGTGGTGTTTATCGCGACGAAATGCTCGCAGTACGAAAAGATCATCGGTAATATCGAAGAGGTTCGGGCCCGCGGCGGCAAAACGATCGTCGTTGCGACCGAAGGTGACGAACATATTAAACAGTATGCGGATCATTTGATAACCGTGCCTGATACGGTCGATCAACTTCAGCCGATGCTGACGGTGATCCCGCTGCAACTATTGGCGTATCATGCGGCAGTGCTACGCGGACATGACGTGGATAAACCGCGTAACCTTGCGAAAAGTGTTACCGTAGAATAGCGCATTGCTATTATCGTTTTGAGGCTGGGGAGCGTCTTACCGCTTTTTTCGACTTTCTCGTAGGCGCGGTTGTGCTTGTTCCCTTTCCCAAAATTTTCATCGCTTTTTTTACGTCGGCGACTTTTAGAATTCCTGTTGTTCTTCCGCCTCGTGCGCCCGCGGTGCAGTATGCGTATGTTATGTTGATGTGTGCCTTTGCGAGCTTCTGCGTGACGTCTGCCAGAGCGCCTGCTTTGTTGGATAAGTTCAGGCATAGTATGTCCGTCTCGCTGTATTGTAAGTTTAACCGATCGAGCATTTTTTTGACATTTGCCCCCGGTGTTGCAACCAGCCTCATTACGCCGTGCTCTACGGTATCAACCATCGTAAGTGCCACGATGTTGATCTTTGCGTGTGCGAATTCGCTGAGGACCTGAGCAAGTACGCCGGGCTTGTTTACCATAAAAATCGAATACTGCGTTTCCAGTCTCATGTGTGAACCTTTCAAAATAGTTTTCAAAAAGCAAAACAGCTACCGATCTTTGACGTTATATTATACCATATTTGAAGGCGAAATTGTCAGGAAATATCTTCAACAGCGGAAATTACGTCGGGATAGAACTTAAAAATCTTGTCGAGATTGGTTATCTTAAAGACTCTGTTAAGGTCCGGATTGATGCCGCTGATGGCTAGTATGCCACTATCGTGCTGAATCTT